>Ga0302325_10002747_pt1 | contig 42360 bp, 35 predicted proteins | sample Palsa_T0_2_FD_201948 | JGI IMG/M metagenome (GOLD analysis project Ga0302325, IMG submission 201948) | Peat permafrost microbial communities from Stordalen Mire near Abisko, Sweden - Palsa_T0_2 | ecosystem: Environmental > Terrestrial > Soil > Palsa > Peat permafrost | place: Sweden: Abisko... | reverse complement strand
GCGGCAGCCCTCTTCTCCTGCTGTACAAAATCCAGATCTTCCGGGTGGACGAGGCTGTAAAAGGTCTCCGCATTCGGGGGGTATTCGCTGCGCACGATTCCAAGGATCTTGTACACCTCCTCGGACCACCGAAGCCGGTGATGCGTGGAGAAGTCGTATTCCCAGTCGCCGACGCACGCGATCCGCTGGGCGTTCTCCAGGCGCGCGACGTTGACCACGGTCCCCTGCTTGAGGAGCAGCCGGACCTCGATCATGTTGTGCACCCGTATCAACACCTCCGCGAGCTCGAACGGCTTGCTGATGAAATCCTTCGCCCCGGAATGAAGCGCGCGCAGCTTGTGGCCGGGCTGGGCGGTTACCACGAGGACGGGAAGATAGCTTCCAACCTCTATCGCCCTGAGCTCCGCCATCACCTGAAACCCGTCCAAGCCGGGCATCTGGAGGTCGAGCAGGATCAGGTCGTAGCGGTTCTTGCGATGGAGCGGGCAGACCGTGTGCGGATCCTTCGTCGCCGTGATCGACTTGTAGCCTGCGCCGCGAAGTATCTGTTCCAGCAGGGCTACATTCGCATCCAGATCGTCCACGATCAGGATGCTTCCCTTGAGAATGTCCGCCTGGCTGATCACGTCAGGATTCCGAAAGGGCTGCCATGGGTGCACCGTGTTCCGCCAGTTCCAGCGCCGCGTTCAGGGTCTCCATGAATTCATTCACCTTTATCGGCTTCGTAAGGTACCGGAAGAATCCCGCCTTCAGTCCCTTGGCAACTTCGCGCGGCATTGCGTTGGCGCTCAGCGCTATGATGGGAATGTGGGCCGTGGCCGGGTCCGCGCGGAGGATCTTCAGGGCGTCTATGCCGCTTATGCCGTTCAGGTTGATATCCATCAGGATGACCTTCGGCCGCGCGGAGCGCGCGAGCCTGATGCCAAGGGTTCCGTTCACCGCGGTCAGGAGCCGGAGGTCGGGGCACAGGGCGATGAGCTGCTCAACCAGCTCCATGTTCGCCGGGTTGTCCTCGACGTAGAGAATCGTGCGAAGCGGCGCGCCGGGCTCCAGCCTCGGCCTCTCGGAAGCGGCGATTTCACCGCCGGCGGTCCTGAGATGCGGCGCGGGCGACGCTGTCAGGTCGCACCAAAAGACGCTTCCGACGCCGCACTTGCTTTCCACCCCAATGGCGCCGTCCATGAGCTCGGCCAGCTTCTTTGTCACGACGAGCCCGATGCCCGTGCCCGCTATACTGCCTTCCTGCCCAAGCCGGTTGAAGGGCTGGAACAGCTGGGCCAGCTTTTCAGGAGCCAGGCCATTGCCGGTGTCCCTGACGCTGATGCGGACGCGCTCCGGGGCGCACAAAGCGCATTCCACGACAACGGTTCCGTTCTCCCTGTTGAACTTGATCGCGTTGGAGAGCAGGTTGATGACAATCTGCTTCAGGCGGGTCATGTCGGCCTTCACAAACACGGGGGTCTCGAACTTCGGGAACGTCATGGCGATGCCCCGTTTCTCGGCCTCCGGCCCCATCATGGTCTGGCATTCCAGCATCACCTCGGAGACCGATACGAACTCCCGGGACAGCGACATCTGCCCGGACTCGATGACCGCGAGGTCAAGGATCTCGTTGATGAGCTTGAGAAGATGCCAGCCGGCCTTGAGAATCTGGGAGATCCGGGCCGCCTGGGTTTCCGTCGGCGGCGGAGTCGACGAATCCATAAGCTGGGCGAAGCCCAGGATGGCGTTGAGGGGGCTGCGCAGCTCGTGGCTCATGCTGGAAAGGAAGTCCGACTTGGCCAGGTTGGCCTTCTCGGCCACGAACTTGGCGCTCTCGAGCTCGAGGTTTGATTCCTGAAGCGCCCTCTCAAACCGCTTTCGCTCCGTGACATCGCGCGCGGCCGCAAAGACGCCAAGCAGCTTGCGGTCGCGGTCATGAAAGGTCGACGCATTGTAGGACACCACGGTCTCCTTGCCGTCCCTCGCGCGGGCCGTGAGCTCGTAGTTGGTGATCCTCTTCTCGTTCAGCACCTGCCTGATTCCCGCCTCGGCCCGCTCCGGCTCGGTGAAGTATCCCTTGAAGGGCGCGCCGATCAGCTCATCGCGCGTGCAGCCGGTCAGCGCCTCCATCTGCTTGTTGGCGTCCGTGATGATGCCGAGGGGATCGGTTGTCATCAGCGCGTCGATGTTGGACTCGATGAGCGAGCGGGTGTAGAACTGCTGGTCGCGAAGCCGCTGGTCCAGCTTCATCCGTTCCTCCTCGATCTGCTTGCGCACGGTGTTGTCGGTGCCGATGAGCAGGTAGCCGATGATACCGCCGTCGTCGCCCCGCAGCGCCGTGACCGACACGATGGCCGGAAAGCGGCTCCCGTCCTTGCGGATGTAGGTCAGCTCGTAGATGTCCTCGATGCCCCGCGACGCCTTGAAGACAAGCGCCTCGAAGCCCGGCGTGATCGTGGACCCGAGCTCTATGCTGAGCGCCTTGGCGCGTGCGACGATCTCCTGGGGGTCTGATATCTCGGCCGGCGTGATCTTGTTCATCACGTCGGCGGCCGCGTAGCCCAGCATGCGCTCGGCGCCGACGTTGAAGATCTGGATCACGCCCTTCTCGTCCGTGGCGATGCTTGAGAAGTTTGCGCTGTTGAATATCGCGCTCTGCAGGGCCCCGGCCTTGGCGAGGGCCTGTTCCGCGATCTTCCGGGCGCTGTTATCGGTGCCGATGAGCAGGTAGCCGATGATCGCCCCGTCGTCATCGCGCAGCGCCGTGACCGACACGATGGCCGGAAAGCGGCTCCCGTCCTTGCGGATGTAGGTCAGCTCGTAGATGTCCTCGATGCCCCGCGACGCCTTGAACACCAGGGCCTCAAAGCCCGGGGCTATCGTGGACCCCAGCTCGATGCTGAGTGCCCTGGCGCGGACCACGATCTCCTGGGGGTCCGATATCTCGGCCGGCGTTATCTTGTCCACGACGTCCGCTGCGGCGTAGCCCAGCATGCGCTCCGCCCCGACGTTGAAGATCTGGATCACGCCCTTCTCGTCCGTCGCGATGCTCGAGAAGTTCGCGCTGTTGAATATCGCGCTCTGGAGAGCCCCTGTTTTCAGAAGGGCCTCCCTGCGCTTCACCTCGGTGATGACCTCCACCGTCCCCAGGGTTTGATTCTCAGAGTCCTGAGACGGAATGGCAGTGGCGTGCATCGACATTGTCCCGTTCAGGACGCAATGATACTAGCGGGAAACGGAACTCGGGGTCAGTGGGTGAATACCCCACTCACCTTCAATTGTTCGTACAATGTAGACCGGACCCGAGCCCGCCCACGGGTCCGGCATCCGCTTGACGCGGCCGAAAAACTTGAGCGACCTAGGGTCATGTGGACCCTTCAACCGCGCCGTCGGCCAGGTGATTGACGAGCGGATTGTGACCGTGGAACAGCAAACTCCAACGCCTGGGAAAGATCCGATGCCCGCGACGAGCGAGCCCATCAGGCCGAACTTTTCCGCGGACGCCTACGCGGGGATCGCCCCTTACTACCTGCGCTACCGCGTCCCGTATCCCGGGCGGCTCCTGGCGGACATGCTCGAGCGTTCCGGCGTCACCGGGGGCGGTCGCCTCCTTGACGTGGCGTGCGGGCCCGGTCGGCTGGCGCTCGCCATCGCCCCGTCATTCCGGGAGATATGGGCGGTCGACCAGGAGCCCGAGATGATAGAGGCAGCGCGGCGCGAGGCCGAGAGGCGGGGTGTGGGCGGCATAGAATGGAAGGTCGGCCGGGCGGAGGAACTTGAGGCGCCCCCCGAATCATTCGACCTGGTCACCTACGGCGAGTCCTTCCACAGGCTCGACCAGCGCCTCATGGCCCTCAAATCCCACGGGTGGCTCAAGCCGGGATGCAGGCTGGCCGCCCTGGGCAGCTACAGCATCCTCAGCGGGAGGGAGCCCTGGCAGCGGACCGTCGTCGACGCCGTTCTGCGGTGGACGAGCCGCCCGTCCAGGGACCGCCGCGGCGGGGAACAAAAGGCAGTTGAGAGCGGACCCGCCCATTGTGAGCGCGTGTTTCGGGAGGCGGGGTTTCTGGAGGTCGCGAGCCACGCCTTCGTCGAGGAGCACGAGTGGACGATCGAGACGATCCTGGGCTATCTTTATTCGACGTCGGTCTGCTCCAGGAACGTGCTTGGCGGGGACAGGGAGTCGTTCGAGGCCGACCTGGGTTCCGCGCTGCTCGCGCTCGACCCGGGTGGCACCTATAGCGAGGACGCGCAATGGGGCTACACGTCGGGCCGGAAGCCCGGAATCGCCGGCAGGACCCCTTAATTTGGTGCTCAGGACAGGACTCGAACCTGCACGCCTTACGGCACACGCCCCTCAAACGTGTGTGTCTACCAATTCCACCACCTGAGCATCTAATTCGGGGAGGGGCTAATGAGCGGCATCCCACAGGGGTTGTCCAGCCCTGAAATTGGGTTTTGACCCACCCGCCACCATGGGCGACCGTCCGTGCGGCCATATCCCAATGAAATTTGACGCGATCAAGTCGGCGCTGCTCGCCTCCTATGAAACGGACGGCGGCATCAACCATTTGGACGGCGTCAACCTGCCCTCGCAGGAGTCCGCAAACGAGATCTCCCGCGAATGCATGCACCTGCTGTTCCCGGGCTTCTTCGAGGAAAGCCGCCTCGAGAAGAAGGACATGCCCAAGCTCGTGGAGTACGCGCTCGAGAGGATTGGCGGGAGGCTGGAGATCGAGATTGAGAAGAGCCTTAGGTTTGCCAGCGACCCCGATCCGGGGCCCAGGGCGCGCGTCCTCACGCTTGAGGCGCTCGGGAGGCTGCCCGACCTGCGAAAGGCGATCCGCACGGACGTCGAGGCGGCGTACCAGGGCGACCCGGCCGCCCTGAGCTACGAGGAGATCATCCTCGCCTACCCCTGCGTGCTCGCGATCTCGCTCCAGCGATTCGCGCACGTCCTCTACGGCCTGAAGGTCCCCCTCCTGCCCCGAATGATCACCGAGTTCGCGCACGAGCGCACCGGGATCGACATCCATCCGGGCGCGCGGATTGGCACCCATTTCTTCATAGACCACGGTACGGGCGTCGTCATAGGGGAGACGGCGACGATCGGCTCACGCGTGAAGTTGTACCAGGGCGTCACCCTCGGCGCAAAGTCGTTCGAGACGGACGGCAAGGGCAATCCCGTCAAGGGCGTGAAGCGCCACCCGGACATCGGCGACAACGTGACGATCTACGCGCACGCGACAATCCTCGGCGGGGACACGCAGATCGGCGCGAATTCGGTCGTCGGCGGAAACGTCTGGCTCATCGAGTCGGTTCCGGCGAACAGCATCGCCTACTTCAAGGCCGACGACCTCGTCATCAGGCCGCGCCAGAAGAAGGAAACCCTGGTCGGTTACGTCGAGGACTGGGTGATCTGAATCACGATCCGCCGGCGGCGGAGACCCAGCGGCTCTGGCGGTCGGCGACCCCGCGGGCGAGCTCCGCCGCGAGGAACGGCCCGCGGTAGATCAGGCCCGTGTAGACCTGCACAAGCGCCGCGCCAGCGTCCAGCTTCTCCGCGGCGCCCCTGACGTCCGTGATTCCCCCCACCCCGATTATGGGCAGCCTGCCCTCCGTGGCGCGGGAGACATAGCCGATGACCTCGGTCGAGCGGCCGCGAAGGGGCGCGCCGCTAAGGCCGCCCTCCTCGGCGACGGCCGCGAGCGCCCCGGGCCTCGCGAGCGTCGTGTTGGTCGCGATGAGCCCGTCGAGGCCGTGGTCCGAGACCACGCCCAGTGCCGCGTCGATCTGCGCAAACCCGAGGTCGGGGGCGATCTTGAGGAGAATCGGGACGCGCGGCTTGCCGCTGGCCGAGGCCCGCTCGAGGTTCGCGTGCGTCACCGCCGACAGGAGCTCCCTCAGGCGGGACTCGTCCTGGAGCTTCCGCAGGCCCGGGGTGTTGGGGCTCGAGACGTTGAGCACGACATAGTCGGCGTGGTCGGCGAGCCTCGCGAAGCTCGCGAGGTAGTCCTCGGGCGCGCGGTCGATCTCGGCAGCCTTGGACTTGCCGAGGTTGATCCCCAGCGGGATGCGCCGCCTCCCCGGAGGGGCCTGCCGGGAGAGGCGCGCCGCTATCGCCTCCGAGCCCTCGTTGTTGAATCCCAGCCGGTTGATCACCGCCTTCTCGGCGGGGTAGCGAAACATCCTGGGCCGCGGGTTCCCGGGCTGCGCAAGCGCGGTCACGGTCCCGATCTCCACGTGCCCGAACCCCAGGGCCGCGGCCGCCGGCCAGGCCCGGGCGTTCTTGTCGAAGCCGGCCGCCAGGCCGACCGCGTTGGGGAAGCGGACGCCGAAGGCCTCGACCGGCCTGAACAGGCCCGGGGAGATCCGGAAGAGGGCCTCGAGCATCCTGCAGGCGGGGGGAATCCGCCCGAGGAGGGCCAGCGAATCCACCGCAAGCTCGTGCGCGCGCTCCGGGTCCATGCGGAAGAGGACAGGCCCTAGTATTTTTTCGTAAAAAGCGCCCATGTCACATCAGCGTGAAATCCATGGGACAAAACGCAAGTGCTGCAGGCAAAACACGCGATGGACCAATGCGTTCCGCACCGGTTCCGGCCAAAATCACATGGGTTGCTTTTGTGCTTGTTATTTGCCCCCCCCCTCGCACGCTGCGCTAAAATTTCCCTCGCATACCGCATCCATGGCTAAGCCCACCTCCACACTCGACTGGTGCATTGTCAGACTCGGCGAAGACCACAACTGGTGGGTCAGCGAGACAAGCGACCCGGTCCGCTGGGATGTGGACGGACTGAGCATCGTCGACCCAAGGCAGGTCGCGCATCTCATCGAGCTCGTGGACGCGCTTCGCGACTACGGATTCCAGCAGGACCTCTTTGAGACCGCGTTCATTCCCTTCCGGATCGAGAAGGACCTCGGGGCCGGCAAGGTGCGCCTCAAGCGCGTCAAGGAGTCCATCTTCGACTCGGACGACAAGCTGTTCGTTCTGCCCGACATTCTCGACGAGGAGAACGGGCCCTACGCCGACCTGCTGGACCACCTCACGCGCTGCCGCGTGAAGATGCTCAACGACCTCTTCAGCTTCGAGAACAAGCTCACGGTGGACGAGGTCGAGGACGAGATCCGCGAGGAGCAGAACACCCAGTTCATAGAGGGAAAGGCCGTCCACACCTTCGCCGAGCTCTGCGCAATCCTCGACTTCATGCCCGATGGCATCGACACCGACGAGGAGCATCCCTCGAAGGCCGCGGAGGAGGAGGAGGACGACCTTCCCACCCTCGACGCCGAGGAGGAGGAGAAGCTCAAGAACGACGAATCGCTCAAGTGGGACGAGGACGGTGACGACGAGAAGGAGGACGACAAGGAGGACGGCGAGAAGAAGGACGAGGACGAGAAGGAAGAGGCGGCCGAGGACGACGATGCCGCGAAGCCGCGGCGCAAGTCGCGCGGCAAGCGCTGAGCCGGCCGCCGCCCGCACCATGCTCCTGCCCCGCGCAGTGTCGATGGCCCTGCTGGGGATCCTCGCCGGTTGCGCGGACGCCGGCTCCACGGGCAAGAATCCCGTCATCCCCTCGGCGGCGTCGGCCTCGCACCTGCGCCCGGGCGACAACCTGACCGTGGCCATCATCGGCGTCCCCGACCCGTCAACGAACGCCGTGCAGATCGACGACCAGGGGATCATCAGCCTGCCCTACATCGGGCCCGTCAAGGCGTCGGGCGAGACCACGGGAGGGCTCACCCAGGCCATCCGGGACGCCTATGTGGACAAGAAGATCTACATGTCCGTCGACATCTCGGTGACGGTCACGGAGCGCTACGTCTACGTCGGCGGCGAGGTCGAGAAGCCGGGGCGGATCATCTGGACGCCCGACCTGACGGCGGCGAAGGCCGTGCAGGCCGCCGGGGGGTTCACGCTCTACGCCAAGGAGGACAAGGTGAGCGTCGTGCGCAACCAGGTCCTCTACGCGGTCGACATCAAGCTTGCCCAGAAGGACCCGTCCCAGGACCCGAAGCTCGAGCCGGGCGACTCCATACAGATCTCACGCACGGCGTTCTGACCGGGCAGGGGTCAGCCCTTCAGCTCGGCGGCCATCTCCCTGGCGAAATACGTGAGGATCATGTCGGCGCCCGCCCGCTTTATGGCGATGAGGGACTCCCTCCGGCACGCGGCCAGGTCGAGCCAGCCGAGCCTCGCGGCCGCATGGATCTGGGAGTATTCGCCCGACACCTGATAGGCGGCGACGGGCTTCCTCGTCGAGCTGCGCAGCCCGCGGATGATGTCGAGATAAAGGCCCGCCGGCTTCACCATCACGATGTCGGCGCCCTCGGCCTCGTCGAGCCTGAGCTCCGTGTAAGCCTCGCGCCGGTTCGCCGGATTGAGCTGGTACGTGCGCTTGTCGAGGCTGCGCGTCCCCGCGGCCCCCGCGCTCCCCACGGCCTCGCGGAACGGGCCGTAATAGGCCGACGCGTACTTGGCGGTGTAGGCCATGATTGCCGTGTCCTCGTGCCCCGCCGCGTCCAGCGCCCTGCGGATCGCCCCGACCCTCCCGTCCATCATGTCGCTCGGCGCGACCAGGTCCACCCCGGCGGCGGCGTGGAGGACGGACATCCCGGCGAGGGTCCCGACCGTGCGGTCGTTGTCCACGTCGCGCCCGTCCGGGGTCAGCACGCCGTCGTGCCCGTGGGACGTGTAGGGGTCGAGCGCGATGTCCGTCATGACCGTCAGGTCCGGGACGGCCGCCTTGACCGCCCGGACGGCCCGCAGGATGAGGGCGTCCTCCCTGAGCGCCGCCGAGCCCTCCTCGTCCTTGAACCTCGCGGCGATGCTTGGAAAGAGCGCCACGGCGAGGATCCCCAGCTTCCTCAGCGCCCGGCATTCGCTCACAAGGTCGCGTATGTTGAGGCGGGACACCCCGGGCATGGAGGCTATCGGCTCCGGCCTGCCCTTGCCGTCTATGACAAAGAGGGGCGCGATGAGGTCCTGGGGCCGCAGGACCGTGTCCTCGACAAGGGCGCGAAGGCCCGGCGTCCGGCGCAGGCGCCTCGGGCGCTGAACGAGATTGAGCTTGAAGAGGTTACTCATGTATTCGTTGGCTCCTTGATTGGAGCATGGCCGGCCTTGTGCCGCCACAAGATTTTGCGCCGCCATGATCCCCAACAAACTTTCCCTACATAATGGCCATCAAGCTCTTCGACTCGCTTTCGCGTGAGCTGCGCGAACTCCGCCCGTCGGACCCCGACGGCGTGTTCCGCTTCTACAACTGCGGACCCACGGTCTACGCCCCGGCCCACATCGGCAACTTCCGAACCTTTGTCATCAACGACGTCCTTCGCCGGCTCCTGGAGCTCGAGTTTCCAGGGAAGGTCAGGCACGTGCGCAACCTGACCGACGTCGACGACCGCACCATCGGGCAGGCGCGCGCGGAAAAGCGCCCGCTCGGGGAGATCACGCGGAAGTGGACGGAGCTGTTCCACGCCGACTGCGTCTCCCTTAACTGCCTGCCGCCGCACGTCGAGCCCGCGGCGACAGGGAACATCCCTGAGCAGGTCGACATGATAGACGTCCTCCTGCGAAAGGGCAACGCCTACCGGGCCCCGGACGGCTCGGTGTACTTCAAGATCAGCTCGTTTCCCTCCTACGGGGCCCTGTCCCGGATCAGGGAGCGCGAGCTCAAGGTCACGAACAGCGTCTTCGACGCGGACCACAAGGACGAGGTCGGCGACTTCGCCCTCTGGAAGGCGTACAGGCCCGACGAGGACGGCGACGTGCGCTGGCCGGGGCCCGAGGGCGCCGCCGCCGGGAGGCCCGGCTGGCACATCGAGTGCAGCGCGATGATCAAGAAGCACCTCGGGGCGACGATCGACCTGCACACGGGCGGCGTCGACCTGCTCTTTCCCCACCACGAGAACGAGATCGCCCAGAGCCAGTGCTGCAACGGCACGACGTTCGCCCGCCACTGGTTCCACAGCGAGCACCTCCTCTCGGACGGCACGACGATGAGCAAGAGCAAGGGCAACTACTACACGCTCGGGGACCTCGTGGAGAAGGGGTACTCGCCGATGGCCCTGCGGTACGTCCTGCTCTCGGGCCATCCGCGCAAGCAGCTCAACTTCACCCTGGACTCCATGCGCGCGGCGGAGAGCGCGCTCAAGTCGCTCAGGCGGTTCTCGGACAGCATGGCCCCGGCCCCTGGCGGCGCACCGGGAGCCCCCTCGGGGATGTTCGATGCCGTCTTCAGGGCGCTTTCGGACGACCTCAACACGCCCGCGGCGCTTGGCGCCCTGTTTGTGGCCATCAACGCGGTCGACCCGAAGGGAGCGGCGCCTGCGGACCGCGATGGCTTCGAGAGGGTCATGTTCGCCCTGGGACTCGATCCCGGGCGCGCCGCGCCCGGCTCGCCGCCCGACTCGGCCGTCTCGCTCGCCGACAGGCGCTGGGAGGCCAGGAAGGCAAAGGACTTCGCGACCGCCGACAGGCTGCGCGGCGAGCTTACGGCGGCCGGGTGGTCCATGCTCGACGGCAAGGACGGGTACAGGCTCGAGCCGCTCAAGAAAGCCTGACTTGGCTTTGGGCGCACACCTCTCATCGTTCCTGATCCCGCAATGACCCCCCTCGAAGAACTCCGGCACTCGGCCTCGCACATCATGGCGACCGCCATCCTGCGCATCTTCCCTGATGCCAAGCTGGACATCGGCCCCCCGACCGACGCTGGGTTCTACTACGACATCGACCTCGACCACAAGCTGACGGCGGAGGACCTCGTCAGGATCGAGGCGGAAATGAAGAAGGTCGCCGACGAGAACCAGCCGTTCCTGCGCAGGGAGGTCTCCCGGGAGGAGGCCGCCGAGATCATCAGGTCCCGGGGACAGGAGCGCTACAAGCTGGGCCGCCTCGCGGACATCCCCGAGGGCGAGAAGATATCGTTCTACCAGAACGGCGAGTTCATGGACCTGTGCGCGGGCACCCACGTGCGCTACAGCTCCAAGCTGAAGGCCTTCAAGCTCCTCTCGATCGCCGGCGCCTACCACAGGGGGGACGAGAAGAACAAGCAGCTCCAGAGGATCTACGGGACGGCCTTCCCCACCAGGGAGGAGCTCGCCAGGTACCTCGAGCAGGTAGAGCAGGCGAAGCACCGGGACCACCGGAAGCTGGGCAGGGACCTGCGGCTCTTCGTCATCGACGAGGATGTCGGCCAGGGGCTGATCCTCTGGACCCCCAACGGCTCCATCATCCGCCAGGAGCTCCAGAACTTCATCAGCGAGGAGCTGCGCAAGCAGGGGTATTCGCAGGTCTTCACGCCGCACATCGGCAAGCTGGAGCTCTACAAGATCTCAGGGCACTTCCCCTACTACAAGGAGTCGCAGTTCACGCCGGTCGTCGAGAACCAGTCGCTCGCGAAGATCCTCCATGAGGGCTGCTCGTGCGCGGAGATGGTGGTGCGCCTCGAGGCCTTCTCGGCCCACATGGCGGGCCAGATCAACGAGCGCACCGGCAGGGAGACCATCTCGCCGGACCGCGTGAAGCCGGACGACCAGCTCCTGGACGGCTTCATGCTGAAGCCGATGAACTGCCCGCACCACATCAAGATCTTCTCGTCGCAGCCGCATTCCTACCGCGACCTTCCCGTCCGCCTCGCCGAGTTCGGGACGGTGTATCGCTGGGAGCAGTCCGGGGAATTGAACGGGATGACGCGTGTGCGGGGCTTCACCCAGGACGACGCCCACCTCTTCTGCACGGAGGAGCAGGTGGCCCAGGAGCTCATCGGGTGCCTCGCCCTCGTGAAGATCGTGCTCACGACCCTCGGGATGAGCGACTACCGCGTGCGCGTCGGCCTGCGCGACCCCGACTCGAAGAAGTACATCGGCCTGGCGGAGAACTGGGACAAGGCGGAGGCCGCCTGCCGCGAGGCCGCGAGGACGCTCGGCGTCCCGTTCACCGAGGAGCCGGGCGAGGCCGCCTTCTACGGCCCGAAGATAGACTTCGTCGTCAAGGATGTGATCGGCCGCGAGTGGCAGCTCGGCACGGTCCAGGTCGACTACAACCTCCCGATCCGATTCGACCTGACCTACAGCGGCGCGGACAACCAGCCGCACAGGCCGGTGATGATCCACCGCGCGCCCTTCGGCTCGATGGAGCGCTTCTGCGGCGTCCTGATCGAGCACTTCGGGGGCGACTTCCCGCTCTGGCTCTCGCCGGAGCAGGTGCGGCTCGTGCCGATAAGCGAGAAGACACTCGACTACGGGCGGGAGCTACTCGCGGGCCTGAAGGCCGCCGGGATCCGGGCCTCGATCGACGAGCACAACGACAAGCTGGGTGCCAAGATCCGCCGGGCCGAGATTGAGAAGGTGCCGTACACGCTCGTCCTGGGCTCGAAGGAGGCCGAGGCGCGCTCCGTCAGCGTGCGCAGCCGCGCGAAGGGCGACGAGGGCGTCGTTGCGTTCGACGCCTACCTTGCGAGGATCCAGGAGGAGATCCGCCTTCGCTCGCTGTCGGTCAAGAGGCAGCCGGCCTGAGGCCGCGCCGGCTCAGACCGCGGCCTCGCCGCGCTCGTCGGTGCGGATGCGGATCACTTCCTCGAGCGGGACAAGGAAAACCTTGCCGTCGCCTATCTTGCCCGTCTTCGCCGACTTAACGATCGCGTCGACGGCCTTGCCGGCCATGTCGTCCGCGACGGCGATCTCAATCTTAACCTTGGGGAGAAAATCCACGGTGTACTCGCTTCCCCGGTAGATCTCCGTGTGGCCCTTCTGCCGGCCGAACCCCTTGACCTCGGTCACGGTCATTCCCTCGATGCCAGCCTCAGCCAGCGCCTCCTTAACCTCTTCGAGCTTGAACGGCTTGATGATGGCGATGATGAGTTTCATTAAGGTGGGGTTTTGGAGGGTAACGAAACGAGGCGGGGAATATAGGGTCGCCGACAGCGTCGCGCAAGAACGGGTTCCTTAAGGACCCCAGTTCGTGCTCGTTATGGGCTCGGAAAGCATGGGGAAGGATAGCAGGGGTTATGCCAACGGCTGCTCGGGCGCCACGATGGCGATATGGAGCTCCTTGAGCTGCTTAGGGGTCACGGGAGTCGGGCTCCCGGCCATGAGGTCCTGGCCCTTCTGGGTCTTCGGGAACGCGATCACGTCGCGGATACTGGTCGTCCCGCAGAGGAGGGCCACGATGCGGTCCAGGCCGAACGCGATGCCGCCGTGCGGGGGGGCGCCGTAGGTGAAGGCGCGCAGCATGTAGCCGAAGCGGTTCTCCACCACGTCCGCCGGTATCTTCAGCACGTCCTCGAAGATCTTCTTCTGGAGCGCGGGCTGGTGGATCCGGATCGACCCGCCCCCGAGCTCCATCCCGTTCAGGACAATGTCATAGTGCTGCCCGCGGACGGCCCTCGGGTTCGTGTCGAGAAGCCCGGCGTCCTCGGCGACGGGGGCCGTGAAGGGGTGGTGCGTCGCGACGTAGCTCTTCTGCTCCTCGTCGTAGCTCATGAGGGGAAAGTCGACGACCCACAGGAATTTCCAGTCGTCCGGCCGGATCGCGAGCTTGCCGCGCTTCTGCAGGAGCGCGGCGACCTCGAGCCTGATCCGCCCCAGGATTGCGCAGGCCTTCTCCCAGGGCGCAGCGGCGAAGAACACCATGTCGCCCTCCGCGACCTCGAGGGCGCCCGCGAGGGCCGCCATCTCGGCGTCCGAGAGGAACTTCACGATCGGGGACTTCCACTCCCCTCCCTCGGCCTTGATGAAGGCGAGGCCCTTCGCGCCGAGGCTCTTCGCGACCTCCTCGAGGGCCTTGAGCTCGCCCTGCGTCAGGTCGGCGAGGCCCTTCGCGTTCATGGCCTTCACGGCGCCCCCCGAGGCGACGGTGCCCTGGAACACCTTGAATCCCGAAGCCCTGAACGTCTCCGAGAAATCCCTGAGCTCGAGGCCGAAGCGCAGGTCGGGCTTGTCCACTCCGAAGCGGTTCATGGCGTCGACGTACTGCATCCTGGGGAAGGGCGCCGCGATCTCGGTCCCGAGGACGTCCTTCCATACCTTCCTCAGCATGCCCTCGAAGAGCGCGTAGATGTCCTCGCGGTCCACGAACGAGGCCTCGACATCCACCTGGGTGAACTCCATCTGGCGGTCCGCGCGCAGGTCCTCGTCCCGGAAGCAGCGGGCGATCTGGAAATACTTCTCCACCCCCGCGACCATCAGGATCTGCTTGAACTGCTGCGGCGACTGGGAGAGCGCGTAGAACTGGCCCGCGTGTATCCGCGAGGGAACGAGGTACTCGCGGGCGCCCTCGGGGGTGCTCTTGAAGAGAGCCGGCGTCTCGACCTCGATGAAGTCCTCGGAGTCGAAGTAGTCGCGGATCGCCTTGGTGGCGCGGTGGCGCACCGCCAGGTTCCTGCGCATCCTGGGGCGCCGCAGGTCCAGGTAGCGGTACGTGAGCCTCAGGTCCTCGTTCACCTTGTCGCCGCCGGCGTCGTCGAGCGGGAACGGGGGCGTCTCGGAGGCGTTGAGGACCTCGAGCTCGGAAGCGTCGACCTCGACCTCGCCCGTCGGCAGGGAGGCGTTGACGGTGCCGGCGGGGCGCGGGACGACGCTCCCGGCCACCCTGACCACCGACTCGGGCTTCACGTGCGCGGCCCTGGAGCTAAGCTCCGGGTTGCCCGTGGGGTCGAACTTGACCTGGGTCACCCCCTTGCGGTCGCGCAGGTCGATGAAGATGATCCCGCCGTGGTCGCGGACGGAATCGACCCATCCGGACAGGGAAACGGCGGCGCCAAGGTCGGCCTTGGTGAGCTGGGCGCAGTGGTGGGAGCGTTTCATGGTCTCGTCGTGGCGTGCAAACGTGAGAGGAAGCCGCCCGGGGCGGGCTTGCGCAACCCGATTCTTGGGCGTCCCGCTACGTCTAGGAGATGATGAGCGACTGGCCCGTCATCTCGGCGGGCTTCGGGATCCCCATGAGGTGAAGGACCGTGGGGGCGATGTCCGCCAGGCGCCCGCCCTCCCGCATGCGGGTCTTGCCCTGCGCGTAGCCCTCCCCGACCACGAAGAACTCGACCAGATTGAGCGTATGCGAAGTGTGCGGGGCGTTGTGGACGGGGTCCCACATCTGCTCGCAGTTGCCGTGGTCAGCGCCGATCACGGCGCTGCCGCCGACCTTGGCGAGCGCCTCGAGGAGCTCCCCCACCCCCCTGTCGGCCGCCTCGACCGCCTTGATGGCCGCCGGGAGCGAGCCGGTGTGGCCCACCATGTCCGGGTTCGCGTAGTTGACGACGATGAGGGCGTACTTGCCCGAGAGAATGGCCTCCTTCGCGGCGCGCGTGACGTCGGCCGCCGACATCTCAGGCTGCTGGTCGTAGGTCGCGACCTTGGGGCTTGGCGGGCACGCCCGCTCCTCGGCCTTGAACGGCTCGGCCCTGTAGTTGTTGAAGAAGAAGGTCACGTGGGGGTTCTTCTCGGTCTCGGCGCAGCGGAACTGGGCCAGCCCGGCGTTGGCGACGACCTCGCCCAGGATGTTCCTGAGCCTCTCGGGCTTCGGCAGTATGACATGGACCGGCAGCCCGGCCTCGTACTCGGTCATCGTGGCGTAGTAGAGGTCCAGCTTCGGTCCGCGGTCGAAATCCTTGAAACCGTCGACGACGAAGGCCTTCGTGATCTCGCGCGGGCGGTCCCCGCGGTAGTTGTAGAAGATGACCGCGTCGCCGTCCGTGATCGCGGCCAGGGGCTTGCCGTCCGCCCCGACGATGGCCGTGGGCGTCACGAACTCGTCGCCGGTCTGCGAGGGGTTGAGCGGCTTGTCGTAGTACGCCTTCACGGCGGCCTCCGCGCTCGGCGCGGTCGCGCCGACCCTGCGGCCCGTCAGGAGTCCGTAAGCCTTCTCGACCCGGTCCCACCGGTTGTCGCGGTCCATCGCCCAGAAGCGGCCGCACACGGTCGCGATCCGCCCCATGCCGATCTCGCGGCACTTGTCGTCGACCTCCTTCACGTACCTCAGGCCGCTCGCCGGGGGCGTGTCCCGGCCGTCCGTGAAGGCGTGGATGAAGACCCGGTTGGGGGCGACGCCGTCGGCCTTGGCCTGGGCGAGGAGGCCGTAGAGGTGCTCCAGCATCCCGTGCACGCCCGCGTCGGAGACGATCCCCATGAGGTGGAGCTTCGAGCCCCCCGACTTCACGCGGTCGACGGCGCCGCGCCACACGGCGTTCGAGGCGAGTAGCCCGTCCGTGAACAGCTTGTTGATCCGGACGAGCTCCTGGTTGACGATCCGCCCAGCGCCTATGTTCTCATGGCCCACCTCGCTGTTGCCCATGACGCCGTCCGGCAGCCCGACGTCGAGCCCGCTCGCCCTGACGAGGGCGACCGGCGAACTCCTGCGGAGCATGTCGTCGCAGGGCTTCCTGGCCAGGTGCGGGGCGTTGTAGGAGTCCTGCTCGGGATGGGGATTGTCCCCCCAGCCGTCGCGGATCACGAGGAGTACGGGCTTGCGCGGTGAACTCATGTGGGTTTCTGATGACTATATTGGGAGCGGGGGGCCTGTCGACTGCAGCAATGCGAAAACCGACGACAATCACTCGGAAAGGAATCCGCAACACGGAGGACAGGGCATGACTCTCATCATCCGGGACCAGCTCGTTAACCCCCCGACCTGGTTTTCCTCGTTCCGCGACCTGACCCTCTACTGCAGCGTGTTCCTGCAGGATGACATCGTGATCGAGTCGGAGGATCCCGATCCCTACTACCGGTGGATGCGCCCGCGGGGGGGGATGGACTTCGTGGAGGACTTCGTGCGGCCCGGGGCCGAGGACGGCGTGCATCTGGACGTCGAGCACAACTACCCGCGGACCGTCGTGACGGACCGGATCGCCCCGGAAAACGTCCACTCCCTGATCAGGCTGATACGATTCTGCCGAGGCCCGGCTTGACGGGGGCTTGGCGCCGCGGGTGGAATCGGCGGATGCACAAGCCCGCTGTCCTCATCGCCAACCTGGGATCGCCCGATTCCACGTCCATCCCGGACGTGCGCCGGTACCTGCGCGAATTCCTGGGCGACCCGAGGGTGCTCGACATCCCCGCCCCGCTCAGGTGGCTGCTGCTCGAGGGTGTCATACTGCCCACGCGGCCGAGGAAGACGGCCCACGCCTACTCGAGGATCTGGACGGCCGGGGGCTCGCCGCTGCTCGTGACCTCCGAGAGCGTAAGGCGCAAGCTCGCGGAGGCGCTCGGCCCGGGCGTGCCGGTCCATGCCGCGATGAGGTATGGCAGCCCCTCGATCGCGTCCGCGGTGGCCGCCCTTGCGGCCGCGGGGCACGACGAGGTGCTCCTCTTCCCGCAGTATCCGCACTATGCGATGGCGTCCTGGGAGACCGTCGTCGTGAGGATCCGGGAGGAGGCCGCAAGGCAGGCCCCGGGAATGAAAATCAGCTGCGTCCAGCCCTTCTTCGGGGATCAGGACTACATCGCGGTGCTCCTCGCCGTCGCCGCCCCCTTCCTTGCATCGCCCCACGACCACGTGCTCTTCAGCTACCATGGGATCCCCGAGCGCCATCTCAGGAAGGCGGATTCGTCCCGCGCCCACTGCACCCTGGTTGCGGACTGCTGCTCCACCTGCTCGCCGGCCCATGCTACGTGCTACCGCTCCCAGTGCATGCGCACCACGTCGGAATTCGCGCGCCTCGCCGGCCTCGACCCCGGGAAGTACTCGATGTCCTACCAGTCCCGGCTCGCGGGAGAGCCTTGGCTCCAGCCCTTTACCGACTTTGAACTTGTCAGGTTACCAAAGGCGGGTGTGAAACGTCTACTTGTGATGTGCCCGAGCTTTCTTGCCGATTGTCTTGAGACTCTAGAGGAGATATCGATGACGGGTAAAGAGGCTTTCTTAGCTGCTGGAGGAGAACAATTTGAAAAAATTTTGTGCCCAAATGACGACGCCACATTCATCGATTTTCTCGCAAATCGTGTGCGTAAGTGGCTGAATACCGGCGCACTGTGAGCGATTTCCCGAACCCTCCTCCGCTGACGATACCCAATGCCGGCCTCAGTACGGCAAGGGTAGCGGTCTTGATGTTGGACGCCTCCGGCAAGGTCGCGTCGGCAAACCAGGAGGCAAGGGCGCTTTGGCAGACGAGCGAGGGCGAGCTCGTTGGCGAATTCTTCCCCGGGCTCTTCGCGCTCGACATCGTGAGCGACGAGCCGGAGATGATCGAGGCCCAGTGGGAGATCCTGCTTGCCGCAATACTCGACAAGCGCGCAATCCTGTCGGTCCAGCCCAAGGAGGGGGGTCCGCACCCGATGGCGGTTCGCGCCGAAAAGGCGATTGGAGGCGCGGGCGGATACATCGTCGTCGTCGAGGCGCCGCTCGAATCCGGTCCGGCGCCCCAGGCCTCAAGCGACGACCAGGCCGCGGCACTTCAGCTTTTCGCGGAGAAGGGTCCGGTGGGATTCTTCGACCTGAATCTCAGGGCCCGCAAGGTCCTCTATTCCCCGGCCTGGAAGCGGATGCTCGGGTACTCCGAGTCCGAGCTGGCGGACACCTACGAGGCCTGGCTAGGGCTGCTGCACCCAGAGGATTCCGCGGCCGCGCCCGACAAGGCCGGCCGCAAGCTCAAGGTCGGGGCCCGCCCCTTCAGCGTCGAATTCCGGATGAGGCACAAGGAGGGGCACTGGGCGTGGATCCAGTGCGTCGGGCTCCAGCTGGTGAGCACGTCGGGGGAGCTCGAACGGGTGATCGGGATCCACATCGACGCCACCGAGCGCAAGGATCTCGAGGAGGTGGGCCTGGCCAGCGACTCCCGGCTGCACGCTCTGGCGGACGAGGGGTCGCTGGCGGCGTTCGAGCTCGATTTCGAGGAGGAGACCTCCTGGTTTTCGGGGGCCTGGCTGAGGCTCCTGGGCGGCGTCGCCTCCCCAGCAAACGGCGCCGCCGCGCTGTCCGACGCGCTGCCGCCGGAGGAATGCCCTGAGGGCGTCGAGCCGTGGCTGCTCTCACAGGCTCCCGGCCAGGCGTCATTCTCCCGGGTTGTGCGCCTTCGAACGAGCGACGGCAAGTCTATCCCGGCGGTCCTCGGCCTCAACCGCACGCTGACCCGGAAGCGGGCCCTGGCCCGGGTGACGGGGTTTGCCTTCGCCCTGCCGGAGGGATCCGCCGGCGCGCCCGCACCCGCCGCACCCACCAGGGCCCAGGACGACGCTGCGATCGACCGCACGGCGATGGCCATCTTCGAGGAGGTGCTGGGCGCCCTTTCGGAGGGCGTGATCGCGGCCGACGCGCGCGGGAACATCCTTTTCGCGAACGCGATGGCGGCCCGCATCCTGCGGGCGACGGCCGAGGGCTTCGCCGGCCGCACGCTCGACCAGGTCTTCTCCCTCGTCGACCGCCAGACCGGCAAGCCGGGCGACAATCCCGCCGAGCGGGCCCTCTCGGCGAGCGGCCCACTACCTCTGATCGCCGAGCATGCCGTCGCGGTGCCCGGCGCCGACCCCGTGCCGATCGTGTGGACCGCGCGCGCCTCGTATGGACCCGACGCGAAGCCGCGGGGCGTCGTTGTCGTGTTCCGCAACCCCGAGGAAATGAGCCTAACCCCGGAGGAGCTCATCAAGGCGAACCGGTTCGAGTCCCTGGGCCTCCTCGCCGGCGGCATCGCGCACGATTTCAACAACCTCCTGACGACGATCCTCGGAGGCCTCTCGCTGGCGAAGGACAACCGCGACGGCTCCAAGCTCGAGGACTCAGAGAAGGCGTGCATGGCGGCGAAGAGCCTGACGAAGCAGCTCCTCATGTTCACCAAGGGCGGATCGGGCGCGATGACCGTCTGCGACCCGAAGGAGATCCTCGAGGACGCGGTCAAGATAGCGTCGGCCGGCTCGACCGCCGAGATCACCGTGCACGCGCCGGAGGGGACGGGGGCCGTGAAGGTCGACCGGCCCCAGATCCTCCAGGTGTTCCAGAACCTGATCGTCAACGCTCTCCAGGCGATGCCCCCGGCGCCGCACAAGGCGCGGCTGCAGCTCAAGGCGGCGGACGCCCGCATCGCCGCGGGACAGATCGCGTCCCTGCCGGCCGGCGACTACGTCGAGTTTGAGGTGCGCGACAACGGGAGCGGGATAAAGCCCGAGCACCTCGAGAAGATCTGGGACCCCTTCTTCACGACGAAGAAGCACGGGACAGGACTCGGCCTGGCGACCGTGCTCTCCATCGTGCGCAAGCTGGGCGGCGAGATCGGCCTGCAGTCCATCGTCGGGGAGGGAACCGTCTTCAGCGTCTTCCTCCCGATGGCCGACCAGCCGGTCGACGTGCAGGCCCGCCCCGCGCCGTCGCTGCGATTCGGCACCGGGCGCGTGCTCTTCATGGACGACGACGAGCACATCTGCAGCCTTACGGCCGCGATGCTGGAGAGCCTCGACTACAAGTTCGACATCGCAAAGAACGGCGAGGAGGCCGTCGTGCTCTACAAGCGCTACCTGAACATCGGCCGGCCCTACGACGCCGTGATCATGGACCTGACCGTCATCGGCGGCATGGGCGGCGAGGACACGTTCAACATTCTGCGCGACCTCGACAAGGACGTGCGCGCGATCGTCTCGAGCGGCTACGACAACGAGGACATGGCCCGGCAGTACCTCGACATGGGATTCTGCGGCTACCTGACGAAGCCCTACCGCGTCACGGACCTTGGGAAGGTCCTCAAGGCCGTCCTCGGCTGAGGCGGCCGGTTTCTCAGGGCTGCCACGAGAACGCATGGCACAGGGCGACTCCCGCCGCGTCCGCCTCGTCAAAGGCGAGCGCCCTTGAATGCCCGAGGTGCGCCATGACCGTGCGCGCCAGCTGCTCCTTGCTCGCCCGTCCAGACCCGGCGACGGCCTGCTTCACCCGGAGCGGGGGGTATTCGAAGACGGGCAGCCCCTGGAGCGCGGCGGCCGCTATCGCGGCCCCGCGGGCCGCGCCGAGGATCTGCGCCGTCTGGAAGTTCTGGACGTAGATTGTCTGCTCGAGGGCGACGTGGCGGATCCCGGAGGCGCCGGCGATGAACTCGGCGACAGCCCTGTGGATCTCGCCGAGGGCGAACGCCATCGTCCGCTTCGCCGGGACGCTGACGGTCCTGCAGCGAAGGAGGACGGGGGCCCTGCCAGCCTGAAAGTCAACGAGGGCAAGCCCCGTTCCCCGAAGCGACGGGTCGACGCCAAGGACAATGCCGACGAACGCCGTCTTCAGGCGAAGCCCGGCTACCGTGCCGCCCTTGGCGCTGCGCGGTCGCCTCGGCATGGGGCCGCCCGCCAGCTTTGCCGTCCACATCTGCCGTGAGGTGATCCTTCCCATGGTCGCGCGGCGGGGCTCCCGGGTCAGAGGAACATCCTCACCCCGGCGGCGAAGGTGAGCGCCAGGGCGATGTTCTCGAAGGCTCGCTGGTTGATCCTGCCGAGGAGCCATCTGCCGAGAAGGGTCCCGGCGACGACCGCCGGGGCGAGCTCGGCGTTGAGCAGGAGGCTCGCCCGCGTGACCAGGCCGAGCCAGACCATGAAAGGCACCTTGAAAATATTGAGCATGAGGAAAAACACGGCCCCCGTGCCCATGTACTCCATCTTCGGAAGGCGCATCGCGAGTAGATAAATGACCATGAGGGGGCCGGCTGCATTGGAGACTATTGTCGTGAATCCGGCCAGCATTCCGACGACGGGGGCGAACCAGGCGGAGCGCAGCGCCCCGGGGTCCCCGGGGCGCGCGCGCCTTGCGAGGTGCAGGACGCTCAGGCCGACGACGATCGCCCCGATCGCGAGGCGCGTCTGGCGCTCGTCCATCCGCCCCATCGCGAATGCGCCTGCGACCACGCCCGCGGCCGCCCACGGGAAGAGGCGCCAGACATGCCCCCATTGCGCGTGCCGGTGGTACGAGAGGACCGCGATGACGTCCCCGACGATGAGGAGCGGGAGGACGACCCCGGTGGAGCGGCGGGCCGGCATGATCGAGGCGAAGATCGAGACAAAGAGGAGGCTCAGCCCCGTGATCCCGGTCTTCGCGACACCGACCAGGAGCGCGCCAAGCGCCGCCAGAAACCATTCCCACGCGTGGAAATTCAATCGGCAGCCCCCATGCCGCCAGTCTTCGGCGAGACCGCGCCGTCGGCAACCGCGAACACCTCCCAGGCCCCGAGTGAGGCGTCGGGCAGGCGCGTCCCAGTGGCGATCACCTGCGATTCCGGGTCGAGGGCGGCCCAGAACCTGTCGCGCCGCCCCGGATCGAGCTCGCCCAACACGTCGTCGGCGAGAAGGACGGGCCTGACGCGGCTCCTGCCGTGGGACCATGCCGCCTGCGCGAGCCGCAGCGCGAGCGTGACCGAGCGCTGCTGGCCCTCTGACGCGAAGTCCGCAGCGTCGGCGCCGCGCACCTCGAACCGGAGGTCGTCGCGGTGGGGGCCGACGAGCGTTGAACGCATTTGCAGGTCCCGCGCCCTCCCCTCCTCCAGGAGGCCGAGAATCCCCTCGGCCGGCACTCCCTGGAGCGACGAGACGTAGCGAAGCGTGGCGGCCTCCGAGCCGCCGCACAGGCGGGCGTAGGCGGCGGAGAATTCGGCGGCCAGCTCCGCGACGCACGCGGCCCTGAGCGCCACGATGCTCGCGCCCGCAGGGGCAAGCGTCCTGTCGAATGCCGCGAGCTCCCCCGGCGCCCCGGCCCCGGGCATCCTGAGCAGCGCGTTCCTGCCGGCAAGGGCGCGACCGTAGGCCTGGAGCGCGCCAAGGTAGGCGGGGTCCATTGAGGCCAGCGCGAGGTCCAGCCAGCGGCGCCTGAGGCTGGGGGCCCCGCGGATCAGCTGCAGGTCCTGCGACGAGAAGACGACTGTCGGAAACCTCCCGATGTGGTCCGCGAGCCGCGTCGTCCTCTTGCCGTCGCGCCACAGCTCCTTTCCGTCCCGCCGCACCTTGATGGCGAGCCGCTCGGCCCCGAGGTTCTCGACCTCGACCATGAACGCCATGTCGGCCTCGGGGCGGCCGTGCATGATGAGATTCCTGCTGTCGGGCGCCCGGAAGGAGCGCAGGGCCGTGAGGAACCCCACGGCCTCGAGCAGGTTCGACTTGCCCTGCCCGTTGGCGCCGCAGAGGAACTGCCGCCTTCCCGCGAAGGACAGGTCGGCGCAGGGGACGTTCCGGAAGTCCCTCAGGGTGAGCGTCCGAATGATCACGGGAGTCCGGGTGCCTTTGCGGTGTGCGGTGGGATCGCTCCAAAACGTCGAATAATTCTGTCGCGGGCAAGTCCGGAGCCCATTTTGATGGGTGCGTGACTTTCGAGAAATCGCTCGCCGACACGGTCCGCACGCTGGAGTCCCTTTCGGGGATCCGGCCGGCCGTGGACGCCGCGGCCGAGCTGATCCTCGAGACCCTCCGGGGCGGCGGGAAGCTCCTCGTCTGCGGCAACGGCGGGAGCGCCGCCGAGGCGGCGCATTTCGCGACCGAGCTCGTGGGGCGCTACGACGGCAGGCGCAGGTCGCTCCCGGCCGTGGCCCTCTCCTCCGACGGCTCGCTTGTCTCCTGCATCGGGAACGACTTCGGCTTCGACCAGGTCTTCGCGAGGCAGGTCGCGGGCCTCGCGAGGCCCGGCGACCTCGTGGTGGCGATCACCTCGAGCGGGAATTCGCCCAACATTGTCGCCGCGCTCCGGGAGGCCAGGGCCCGCAAGGTCAAGTCGCTCGCTTTCCTGGGCAAGGGCGGCGGGGACGCGAAGGGCCTGGCGACATGCGAGCTCCTGGTGCCCGGCGGCCGGGGAGCTTCGGCCCAGGAATCCCACCTTTTCCTCATCCATTACTTCTGCGACCTTATAGACCAAGACTTCAAATGAGCCAAAACAAAACCCCCAGCGAACAGGCCGTCATCAAGACGTCCCTCGGCGAAATGACGGTGGCCTTCTGGCCGGACGTCGCACCCAAGACGGTCGAGAACTTCAAGAAGCTCGCCCGCGAAGGATTCTACGACGGGACGGCGTTCCACCGGATAATAAAGGGATTCATGGTCCAGGGAGGCTGCCCCAACACGAGGGAGGGCCAGAAGGGCATGCCCGGGACGGGCGGGCCCGGGTACATGATCAAGGCCGAGTTCAACACCAAGTCCCACGTGAAGGGCGTCCTCTCGATGGCGCGCTCGTCCAGCCCGGACTCGGCCGGCAGCCAGTTCTTCATCTGCCACGGCGACGCCCGGTTCCTTGACCGCCAGTACACGGCGTTCGGGGAGCTCGTCTCCGGCGAGGACGTCCTGGAGAAGATCGCGAACGTCCCCACGGGCGGCCCTGAGAAGAGCACCCCCGTCTCGCGCGTCGCACTCGAGAGCGTCAGGCTGGTCCCGGCCGCCTAGGCGTAGCCGAGCGCCTTGGCGACCGCGTCATTCGTGACGCGCCCCCCGCGGGTGTTGACGCCCCTCGCGAGCCCCTTGTGCTCGGCGAGGGCCGCCTCCACGCCCTTCTGGACGATGAGGGCCACGTAGGGCTCGGTCGCCTGGGTGAGCCCCTGGGTTGAGGTCCGCCCCACGAGCGCGGGCATGTTGGGCACCGCGTAGTGGATGACCCCGTGCTCATTGTAGACCGGCACCTTGTGGGAGGTCGGGCGGATGCTCTCGATGCAGCCGCCCTGGTCGATCGCGATGTCCACGATGACGCTGCCCGGGCGCATGCGGGCCACCATCTCGCTCGTGACCACCGTGGGGGCCTTCGCCGCGGGGATGAGGACCGCGCCGACGAGGAGGTCGGCGTCGGCCACGCAGCTCTCGAGGTTCGCAAGGTTGGACATCAGCGTCACGACCCGGCCGCGGTACTCCGAGTCCAGCGACTCGAGCTTGCGCGTGTCGAGGTCGAGGACGGTGACCCGGGCCCCCATGCCGGCGGCCATCTGGACGGAATGCGCCCCTGAATTGCCAGCCCCGACAACGACGACATGCCCGGGAAGCGTCCCCGGGATGCCACCCAGGAGGACGCCCGAGCCGCCGTGTTGGGACTGCAGGAAATAGGCGCCCACCTGGATCGCCAGCCGGCCCGCGACCTGGGACATGGGCTTCAGGAGCGGGTACGACCCGTCGGAGCCCTCGACGGTCTCGTAGGCGATCCCGAGGATGTTTTTCCTCAAGAGGACCTTGGCAAGGGCCGGGCCCGCGGCGAGATGGAGGTACGTGAACAGCGCCTGGCCGTCCTGGAGGAGCTCGTACTCCGAGCTCAGGGGCTCCTTGACCTTGAGGACCATGTCGGACGACTTCCATACCGTGGCGGCGTCGCCGACGAGGACGGCTCCCGCGGACCGGTATTCCGCGTCCGTGAACCCCGCGCTCAGTCCCGCCGACTTCTGGACGAGGACCTTGGCCCCAAGGGACACGCACCGCCGGCAGAGGCTCGGCGTCATCGATACCCTCGTCTCACCGATCTTTATCTCCCTTGGGACTCCGATTTTCATGGGCCGATCATGGGATTGGCCGCGGGCGTGACAAGTGGCAACGGATGTGCCCCGCGGCCGCCCTAGGGCTTGGAAAGCGGGATCGTTTGCTCCATGGACTGGGGGATATGCCGAAGATGCTCAACCTCATGGTGGCCTGCGCCGAGAACCGCGTGATGGGCCGCAGGAACAGGCTCCCCTGGAGGATACCGGAGGATCTCCGAATCTTCCACGAGGAGACCGCGGGAAGGACGATCATCCTCGGGCGGATCTGCTACCAGACCTGGCCGAAGGCGCGAGAGGACGGTAGGCGCCTGGTCGTCGTCTCGAGCGACCGTTCGCTCGCCCGGGAAGGCGTGCAGGTCGCCGGCTCGGTGCCCGAGGCCCTCGCGATCGCCGAGACCATGCCCGGGGAGATCTACGTGAATGGCGGCGAGAGGATCTTCGAGGAGGTCATGGCCCTCGACCGGCCCATGAGGCTCCACCTCACGCTCGTCCACGCCGAGGTCGACGGGGACCGGTTTTTCCCCGAATGGCGCCACCTGGCCTGGCGCGAGGTGTCCCGCAGGGACAGCTCGGACGAGAACTACAGCTACACCTTCTACATCCTCGAGCGCTAGGGGCCCTTTGCGCGGGCCGCATGGGCCCTGGCGACACCGACGTATTTCTCAGCCTGAGTCCTCAGGCTCCCCTGCTCCTCCTCCGTGAGCGGACGGATCACCCTTGCCGGAGAGCCGTAGACAAGCGACCCGGCCGGGCACGAGAAGCGCTGCGGCACAAGGGAGTTGGCCCCGACAAGCGAGCGGGCCCCGATGACCGCGCCATCGAGGATGGTGGCCCCCATGCCGATGAGGCACCCGTCGCCAATGGTGCAGGCGTGCACGATCGCGCAGTGCCCGATCGTGCACCAGGCGCCGATGTGCGCGCCAAGCTCGTCGGCGAGGTGGACGACGGCGTTGTCCTGGATGTTCGTGCCCTCGCCCACGCGGATCTCGTTGATGTCGCCGCGGAGCACGGCGCCAAAGAACACGCTGCTGTCGGGCCCCAGCGCCACGTCGCCCACGACGGTTGCGCCCGCCGCAATGAAGGCGGCTCCCGACGTGTCGGGCTTGCGCCCCAGGTGGCGTTCAAGGCGCTCCTCCAGCGTCATCGGTCAGGCCTTCTCCTTGGAGTAGGGCACGCCGATGGCCTTCGGCGCGATGGCCTCTCCCACGAAGCCGGCGAGGAGGAGCACCGTCAGGATGTAGGGAAGGGCGATGATAAACTGGACGGGCACGACCCCGATCCCGGGAATGGCGACTCCCTGGAGCCTCGCGGCCCCGGCGTCCGCGAACGCGAAGAGAAGGCAGGCCGCGAGCGTCGGATAGGGCCTCCACTTGCCGAAGATGAGTGCGGCGAGCGCGAGATAGCCCTTTCCCGCCGTCATGTCCCTCACGAATCCCGCGCTCGCGGCCGTGGAGATGTAGGTGCCCGCGACTCCGCAGAGGATTCCTGAGATCACGGACGCCTGGTAGCGCAGGAGGCTCACGGAGATCCCCGCGGTGTCCACGGCGAGCGGGTTCTCCCCGACCGCGCGCAGCCGCAGCCCGAAGCGGGTCCTATAGAGCACCCAGGCGCTCGCCGGCACGAGCGCCGCCGCGAAATAGACGATGAGGTTGTGGCCGCTCAGGAGCTCCGCGTAGGCGAGCCCGGGGAGCGGGTGGCGCCGGGCGGCCTGCGACCAAGGCCAGGCGAGTCCGAGGAAGCGCTGGCCGGGGCCGTCGAGCTGCGGCGTCTGGCCGCCCTGCTCGAACCAGGCGAGCGCAAGCGCTGGGGCGAGCCCCGCGACCATGATGTTCACCGCCATCGCCGCGACGACCTGGTTGCCGCGGTAGGTAACGCAGGCGAACGCGATGACTAGGGCGAGGAACGTTGCGGCCCCGACCCCCGCCGCGAGGCCGAGCCACGCGGAGCCGGTAGTCGCGGCGACGGCGGCGGACGCGAAGGCGGCCGCCAGCATCTTGCCCTCGAGGCCGAGGTCGATCACGCCCGACCGCTCGGAGAACAGACCGGCGAGCGCGGCGAGCACGAGGGGCGTCGCGACCCTGATCGTGGCGGCAAGGAGGAGGATGATCTCGCGGTAGACGTCCATCTACGTTCGCGCCCCCTTCCCTGCCCTGCCGAGGAGCGCCGCGAGGGGCGCGCGAAACACGTTCTCAAGCGCACCGCAGAACAGTATCACGAGGCCCTGGATCAGGACCACCATGTCCCGGTTCACGTGGGGCATGTCGAACGAGAGCTGCGAGCCGCCCTGGTAGAGCGCCCCGAAGAGGAGGGACGCGGCCAGGATCCCAATCGGGTGGTTGCGGCCCATGAGCGCGACCGCGATCCCGACAAACCCGGCCCCGCCCGGGAAATCCAGGAGTATCCGGTGCTGCGAGCCCATGAGCTCGTTCACCCCTAGGCAGCCCGCGAGGCCCCCGGAGAGGATCATCGCGACCAGTATGGCGCGCTCGGGCGATATGCCCGCGTACACGGCGGCATGCGGGTTCTGCCCGACCACCCGCAGCGCGTAGCCCCAGCGGGTGCGCCAGATGAACACCCACACGAGAAGGCAGGCGGCCAGCGCAAGGAGCGACGCGAGGTTCAGCGGCGACTGCGCGAAGGGGATCCCTATCCTCGCGAGGACGTCGTGGACGGCTGGCATGACCGCGCCCGGCCCGAACTCCCTGGTCTCCGGCGACTGCTGGCCCGGCTTGATGAGGACGTCCACGAGAAGGTAGGTCATCAGCGCCGAGGCTATGAAGTTCGCCATGATGGTTGTGATCACGATGTGGCTTCCCCTGCGCGCCTGGAGCCACGCGGGGATGAAAGCCCACGCGGCGCCGAAGACGCACCCCGCGGCGATCCCGAGCGGCACCACGATCCATGGGGACCACGAGCCGAGCGCGAGGCAGACGAGCCCCGTGCCCAGCCCCCCGATGTATGCCTGGCCCTCGCCCCCGATGTTGAACAGGCCCGCGTGGAACGCGACCGCCACCGCGAGGCCGGTGAACACGAAGTCCGTCGCGTAGAAGAGCGTGTAGCCGATCGAGTCCTGCGCGCCGAAGGCGCCCGCGGCCATGAGCTTGAACGCCGCCCAGGGGCTCTCGCCGACCAGGCGGATGACGGCCCCGGATATGAGGAGCGCCGCGCAGAGGTTGATGAGCGGCAGCAGGCCGAACTCGGCCCATCGGGGGAGCCCGCCGGTCCGGTTCATCGGCCGTGGTCCCCCTTTACGCCGGCCATGAGGAGGCCGATCGCCTCCTCGGTCGCCTCCGCGCCGGGAATCTCGCCGACGATCTCGCCCCCGGCCATCACCAGGACGCGGTCGGAGAGGCCCATGATCTCATCCAGCTCCACGGACACGACGAGGACCGCCTTTCCGGCGTCCCTGAGGGCCACGAGCCGACCGTGGATGAACTCGATGGCCCCGATGTCCACGCCGCGGGTCGGCTGGCCCACGATCAGGACGGACGGGTCGCAGTCGATCTCGCGGGCGAGGACGAGCTTCTGCTGGTTTCCGCCGGAGAACGCCGTGATGCGCAGGCCGGGGCTCTGGGGGCGGACGTCGTAGGAGGCCATCTTGGCCCCGCAGTCGGCCCGGATGGCGCTCCGGCTCATGAAGGCGCCTTTGTTATACCGCGGGCGCGCGTGGTAGCCCAGGATCACGTTGTCCTCCGCCGAGAAGCTGGCCACGACCCCCATCTTCAGGCGGTCCTCCGGCACGTGGGCGATCCCCCGGCTCCGCCTCTCGCCGGGCCCGACGCCCCCGCGCGCGATCTCGCGGCCGCCTAGGAGGATCGAGCCGGCCGAGGGCGCCCTGATACCGGAGAGGGCCTCGAGCAGCTCGGACTGCCCGTTTCCCGAGACCCCAGCGATGCCGACAATTTCCCCCGCCCTGAGCGCGAACGACGCCCCCTTGACGCGCGCCACCCCGTGGCGGTCGCGCACCTCCAGGCCCCGGACATCGAGAAGCACCTCCCCGGGCCTCGCCGGACCCTTCTCGACCCGGAGCAGGACGGAGCGCCCGACCATCTGCTCGGCAAGGGCCCGGGGCGACGTGTCCCGGGTAGGCGTCTCGTGGACGACCGCCCCCTGGCGCATGACGGTCACCCGGTCCGTGACCGCCATGATCTCGCGCAGCTTGTGGGTCACGAGGATCACAGTCCTCCCCTGGTCGCGCAGCCGGGCCAGCATGCGGAAGAGCTGGTCGGCCTCCGAGGGCGTGAGGACCGCCGTGGGCTCGTCGAGGATGAGGATGTCGGCCCTGTGGTGGAGCGCCTTCAGGATCTCCACCCTCTGCTGCATCCCAACCGGCAGCTGGCCCGCCTCGGCGTCGAGGGGAACGTCGAGCCCGTATTCCCGCCCCAGGCGCTCCAGGCCGGCGCGGGCCTCTCCCAGCCCCTTCCCGAGCCTTCGGCCCCCCTCCGCGCCCAGGATGACGTTCTCAAGGACGGTGAACCTCTCGACCAGCATGAAGTGCTGGTGCACCATGCCTATGCCCGCCTCGATCGAATCGCGGGGGCGCCCGATCTCCACCCTGCAGCCGTTGACGAGGATCTCGCCGGCGTCGGCCCTGTGGAAACCGTAGACGATGTTCATCAGGGTCGACTTCCCCGCGCCGTTCTCCCCGATGAGCCCGTGGATCGACCCGCGTGCTACGCGGAGGGAAACCGCCCGGTTCGCGTGGACGGGGCCGAAGCGCTTGTCTATCCCGCGGAGCTCGAGCGCGGGCCCGGGGGATCCGGCGGGGGCCTGCTGCGGTGGACTCGCAGGTTCCACGGTCCTAGGGCGCCTTGTACTCGGGGACGGCGATCGTTCCGGCGATGATGTCGGCCTTGGCCTTGTTCAGGCGCTGCTCCATTTCCGGGGTGATCAGCTTGCGGTTGAACTCGTCCAGCGAGTAGTCGACCCCGTCCTCCGCGAGGCCGAGCACCTTGGGGCCGGCCTTCCATTTCCCGTTCCTCGCCTCGGTGAAGACCGTGTACACGGCGACGTCGACGCGCTTGACCGCCGAGGTGAGGACGCTTCCCGGATGAAGGTAGTCCTGGTTGCTGTCGCAGCCTATGGAGAGGAGCCCTGCGTCGGCCGCGGCCTGCATGACGCCCACCCCGGTCGCCCCGGCGGCGTGGAAGATGACATCGGCCCCGCGACCGAACTGGCTCGTCGCGAGCTCGGAGCCCGCTGAGGGGTTCGTCCACGCGGCGGGCGTGGTGCCGGTCATGTTCTCGATCACCTCGTCCTTGGGCGCCACGTACGCCACGCCCGCGCGGTAGCCGAGGGCAAACTTGCGGATGAGGGGGATGTCCATCCCGCCCACGAAGCCCACCTTGCCGGTCTTCGACGCCATGGCCGCCGCCATGCCGCAAAGGAAGGAGGACTCCTGCTCCCTGAAGTTGATCGACTCAACGTTGGGCAGGTCCACCTGGCCGTCTATGACGGCGAACCTGATGTCCGGAAACTCCTTCGCCACCGTCTCGACCGCCGACGCCTGTGTGAAACCGACCGCGATGATGATGGTGGCCCCGCGGTGGGCGAACTGGCGCATGATCTGCTCCCGCTGCGACGCGTTCTGGATCTCGAACTCCCGGACCGCGATGCCCGTCTCCTTCCTGAAGCGCTCCACGCCTGCGCTCGCCGACTGGTTGAACGAGCGGTCGAACTTGCCGCCGAAGTCGTAGATGATCGCGGGCGAGAAATCGGCCGCGCAGGCCGAGCAGGCCGCGCAGGCCGCGATCGCGAGAAGAATGGGTCTCCTGGGCATCTTCACGGTATCCGCAGGGGCGGCAGGCTCCAGATCTGGCCGGCGTACTCGCGGATCGTGCGGTCGCTCGAGAACTTCCCCACCCTCGCCGTGTTCAGGATGGCCTTCCTCGCCCATGCGTCGCGGTCACGGAAGGCCCTGTCGACCCTCATCTGGCAGTCGCTGTACGAGCGGAAGTCGGCGAGGACCATGTAGGGGTCGCCGCCGCCGAGCAGCGTGCCCTGGATCGCGCCGAAGGCCCCGTGCTCGCCCGGGGTCCAGTAGTCGCTGCCGAGCCAGTCGACGACGGCGCGGATCTCCTCGTCGTCGCGGTGGAGGTCCCATGGATTGTACCCCTTCGCGCGGCGCGCCTCGACCTCCTCGACGGTCATGCCGAAGATGAATATGTTCTCGTCGCCGACCTCCTCGCGAATCTCCACGTTCGCGCCGTCGAGGGTCCCGATCGTGAGCGCCCCGTTGAGCGCCAGCTTCATGTTGCCGGTCCCCGAGGCCTCCAGCCCGGCCGTCGATATCTGCTCCGAGAGGTCCGCCGCGGGGATGATCTTCTCGGCGAGGGACACCCTGTAGTTCGGCAGGAACGCCACCTTTATCTTGTCCCCGGTGCGGACGTCGGCGTTTATCCGGGCCCCGATGATGTTGATCGCGCGGATCAGGTTCTTGGCGACGTCGTAGCCCGGCGCGGCCTTCGCGGCGAAGATGAAGACGCGCGGGGCGATATCGAGCGCCGGGTTCTGCAGGATGCGCCTGTAGAGAGCGAGGATGTGAAGCAGGTTCAGGTGCTGGCGCTTGTACTCGTGGAGGCGCTTGATCTGGGCGTCGAAGATGGCGTCGGGCGAGACGTCGATCCCGCACTCGGCCCTGATCACGTGGGCCAGGTCCACCTTGTTCGCGCGCTTGACCTCCATGAACTCGCGACGGAACCCCGCGTCGTCCGCGTGCTTCTCGAGGCCGCGCAGCAGGGCGAGGTCCCGCGCCCAGCCCTCTCCGCCGAGCGTGCGCGTCGCGAGCGCGGCAAGGCGGCGGTTGCACTGAAGCAGCCAGCGCCGCGGCGTTATCCCGTTCGTCTTGTTCTGGAATTTGCCGGGGTAGAGCGCGTCAAACTCGGGGAACAGGTTCTTGCGGAGCAGCGCCGTGTGCAGGGCCGCCACGCCGTTGACGGCGTGGGTGCCCACCACGGCCAGGTGGGCCATCCTGACCATCTTGTGCCCGTTCTCCTCGATCAGCGAGCAGGCCCTCTTCTTGTCGTTGTCGCCGGGCCATTTCGCCTCGCAAAGGGCCAGCACCCGCAGGTTGACGTCATAGATGATCTGCAGGTGTCGCGGCAGGACGCGCTCAAAGAGCGGGACGCTCCACTTCTCGAGCGCCTCGGGCATCAGGGTGTGGTTCGTGTAGGCCAGGGTGCGGGTGGTTATCTCCCAGGCCGCGTCCCACTCCATGTCGTTCTCGTCGAGCAGCACCCGCATCAGCTCGACGACGGCGATCGCCGGGTGCGTGTCGTTAAGCTGGATGGCCACCTTGTCGGGGAAATTCTTCCAGGAATTCCCCGCCGCCCGGAAATGCCTCCGGATGATGTCCCGGACCGAGCAGGATACGAAGAAGTACTGCTGCACGAGGCGCAGCTCCTTGCCGTTCTCGGTCTTGTCGTTCGGGTAGAGGACCTTTGAGACCGTCTCGCCGATCGCCTTCTCGCGAACCGCCTCGACGTACCCGCCCGAGTTGAAGGCCGCGAGGTCGAAGTCCTCGGACGAGCGCGAGGCCCAGAGGCGCAGGAGATTGACAGTCTTCGTGCCGAACCCGGCCGTGGGTATGTCGTGCGGAACGCCGAGCACGGTCCTGGTCTCAATCCATTTCGGCCTCGAGTTCCCGTGGTCGTCAAAGGCGTTGATGACCTTGCCGTAGAGCTTCACCTCCTGGGTGTAGTCGGCGCGGATGATCTCCCATGGGCTGCCGAAGAGCATCCACCGGTCGGGATGCTCCACCTGGCTCCCGTTCACGATCTCCTGCTGGAAAAGCCCGAATTCGTAGTGGATGCCGTACCCGAGCGCTGGGTAGTCGAGGGTCGCGAGGGAATCTAGGAAGCAGGCCGCCAGCCGGCCAAGGCCGCCGTTGCCGAGGCCCATGTCGACCTCCATCTCGCGCACCTGGTCGAAATCCACGCCGAAGGACGCCAGGGCCGACCGGACCGACTCGGTGAGGCCGGTCGCCAGCAGGTTGCTCTCGTAGAGTCGGCCCATCAGGTACTCCATCGAGAAATAATATATCCTTCTCGCATTCTGGGCGTTATGGACCTCCTGGGTCGCGATCATCCGCTCGTGGATCGTGTCCCGGACAGCGAGGGACGAGGCTATCCACCAGTCCCTGGGCGTCGCCGTGGGCGCATAGCGCGCGAGCGTCGACGTGAGGTGCCGCTGAATCAGGGACCGCATGATCTCGGCCGGTGAATCGGGCGCCTTTTTGTCCTTGGATGAGTTGGGCATGCTTGGATTGACCCGATCCATGCAAGACTCGCGCCGCCCGGAGGGGCGGTCACGCAAAAACGGGGCCCCGGGGCGCTATTTTTGGAATCGGCGTGCGAGTTCGCCGTGGTTGAGCTCGACGTAGGTCGGGCGTCCCGCGGGGCTGGAGACCGGCGAGGACGTCGCGAACAGTTCGCGCAGGAGGGCGGCTGTCTCCGCCTCGCCGGACGTCGCGGGCAGCCTCACGGCCTTTGCCGCCGCGAGTCGCGCCAGCTCGTCCCGCGCAAGGTCCAGGTCCGACGCGGGCATCAGCCCCTCCCGAAGCGCGCCGACCAGGTCCCGGATGAACGCCTCGGCGTCCCCAGGCTCCATCCAAGCGGGAAGCGCCTCCACGCGGAAAAAATTGCGGCCGAACTCGCGTATCTCCAGGCCGTGGCCGCGGATGAATTCCAGGTTGTCGGTCAGGACTGCGGACGCGACCGGGTTGAGCTCGACGGATATGGGCAGGAGCAGCCGCTGCACCGGAACCCCCGCGGCCCTGAACTGACCCTTCAGGCGCTCGTACCAGACACGCTCGTGGGCCGCGCGGCGGTCGAGCAGCACCAGCCCGTGGGGCGTCTCGAAAAGCGCGTAGCTGGCGTGCGCCGTCCCCACGTAGCGCCACTGGGGCGAAGCCTCCCCTTGGGCCCCGGGCGCGGCGGCCGCCCGCGGCGGCGGGGGCGCCGGCTGGGAGGGCTCGCCCACCCAGCCCCCGAACGGCGAGGGGAGCGCCGAGGGAAGGCCGATCGGGGCCGGGAGCTGGACCGTCTGGGAGGACGGGGCCGAGAGCTCCGACCACTCCCAGAGCCTCGAAAGCACGGCCCTCACGACGAACCCGCGCACGGCGCCCTCGCTGCGGAACCGCACCTCGCGCTTGGCGGGGTGCACGTTCACGTCGACCTCCGACGGGCTGCATTCGAGGAAAACGAAGGCGGCCGGGAAGCGCCCATGTGGGATGGACTCGCGGTAGCCCTCCATCAGGGCGCCGTTCACCGTCCTGCTGTCCACGGGGCGCGAATTGACGAACGCCACCATGTCGTGCCGCGTCGCGCATCCCGCCCCCGGGCGCCCGACGAGGCCCGTGAGGCGCATTCCCGGCTCCGAGTAGTCCATCGGGAGCAGGCCGTCGGCCACCTGCGCGCCGAATATCTCGGAGACACGGTCCGCAAGGCTGGAGCATTCGGGGGACCTGAAGACCTCCCTGCCGTCCTCGTAGAGCGCGAACGACGTCGCGGGGCAGGCGAGCGCATAGAGGCGGACGCAGCTCACGATGTGCCCGGCCTCGGTCCGGTCGGACTTCAGAAACTTGCGCCTCGCGGGAACCGGCTCAAAAAGGCGCTCGACGTCGATGCGCGTCCCGACCGGCCTGCCGCACGCCCTCTGGTGCACCACCCGGCCCGCGTTCACGAGGATCTCGGTCCCCGAGTCCTGTCCGGCCTCGCGGGTCTGCAGGGTGAAGCGGGACACGCTGGCGATTGAGGGGAGCGCCTCGCCGCGGAAGCCGAAGGTGGCGAGGCGGTCGAGGTCGCCGGATTCGGCGATCTTGCTCGTCGCGTGGCGCTCAAGGGCGGTGCGGGCGTCCTCCGGGGACATCCCGTGCCCGTTGTCATCGACCCGGATGAGTGACTTTCCGGCGTGGGCGAACTCGACGACGATGCGGGTGGCGCCGGCGTCGAGGGCGTTCTCCGCGAGCTCCTTCACGACCGCCGCCGGCCGCTCGATAACCTCGCCGGCGGCGATCTGGTTGGCGACGCGCTCGGGCAGGATGCGGACCTTTGCCATTCCGGTGGTGAAGGCGCGCCCGGACCGAGCTAGGCCAGGATCTTCTTCCAGCGGGCAAACTGCCGGGCGACCTGGGAGGGCCCGGGCATTCCCGTCCCCTTCCTCAGGGCTATGGCGCGGTCGAGGTCGAACACCTTGGCCCAGTCGGCGCCGAAGCCGGGGTGAACGCGCCTGACGTCGGCCGTGGAAAGGCCGGGAAGCGGGCAACCCTTCTTCTCGGAAAGCGCCACGACAGCGCCCACCGCGTGGTGCGCCTCGCGGAACGGGACGCCGCGGGAGACGAGGTAGTCGGCGAGGTCGGTGGCAAGGAGAGCCGGGTCGGCGACGGCGGCCGCGCAGCGCTCCCGGTTGAAGGACATCCCCCGGAGCGTGCCCTCGAGGACCTCGGCGCAGATCGAAGACTGGTCGAAGCTGTCGAACACGGGCGGCTTGTCCTCCTGGAGGTCCCGGTTGTAGGTCATCGGCAGGCCCTTGACGAGCGTGAGGAGCGTGTGGAGGTTCCCCTGGAGCCGGGCCGACTTCCCCCTCACCAGCTCGCACGAATCGGGGTTCTTCTTCTGGGGCATGAGCGAGCTGCCCGTGCAGAAATCGTCGGGGAGCGACACGAACTTGAACTCCGCGCTGCACCAGAGGATCAGGTCCTCCGCCATCCTCGAGAAATGCACGCCGAGGAGGGCGCACGCCGAGGCGAACTCGATGAACACGTCCCTGTCCGCCACGGCGTCCATCGAGTTCTGCGTGACCCGCGGCCGCCCCTTTGCGTCGACAAACCCGAGCTCCTTCGCCGCAAACTCCCGGTCGATGGGCAACGTTGTTCCCGCAAGCGCGCCTGAACCGAGGGGGCACTCGTTCGCCTTCGCGGCCACCTCGGAGAAGCGGGCCCGGTCCCGCTCGAGCATCTCCAGCCAGGCGAACAGGTGGTGGGCCGCCGGGACGGGCTGCGCCCTCTGCAGGTGGGTGTAGCCCGGGATGAGCACTCCCCCGGCCGCCTCTGCGGCAGCCAGGACCGCCCGCTGGACGCCGAGCACCCTGGCGCCGAGCACCGAGCACGCGTGCTTGAAGAAGAGCCTCATGTCGGTCGCGATCTGGTCGTTGCGGCTGCGCGCGGTGTGCAGCTTCGCCGCGGCGGGCACGCGCATCGTCAGCGCATGCTCGATGTTCATGTGTATGTCCTCGAGCCGCTCGTCCCAGACGAAGCGGCCGGCCTCGATGTCGGCGAGGATCGCGTCGAGCCCCCCGTGGATCTCGTCGCGCTCCGCGGCTGTGATCAGCCCGACCTTTGCCAGCATCGCGGAATGCGCCTTGCTCCCGGCGACGTCGAACGGAGCCAGCCTCCGGTCGAATGACGCGGATTCGCTGAACTTCATCATCAGCGCGGCGGGGCCCGAGTCGAAGCGCCCCCCCCAGGTTGCCTGCGTTTTCTTGGCCATGTGACGGAAGATGAGATGACTCGCCGCGGAGCGCCGGCGCAACGCGAAAGATCGCCGCCATTTTCCAGTTTGCCCATCGCGGGCCGCCGTCCAGATTCGCAACGTGCGCCGGCTATTTACCCCCCTCGCCCTGGCCGTCCTGGCAGCCGCGCCCCTGCGGGCCGACGATTCCCTGGCCCGGTTCAACGTCGTGGACATCAAGCCCTCCACGGCGTCGATCTACATAGCCACCGTCACGATGACGATGCCGCCGTTTGTCCGGAAGAAGGTCGTCTATTCGTCGACCTACTCGGCGAAGGTCTTCCCCTACTTCCTCTTCAACGAAAAGGGCAGGATCTGGATCGTGGTTCCCGACGATCTCCTCAGGCGGGCGGCCAACGGCGAATCGGTCGACTTCAAGGGCCATGCGCTCAGCGACTCCGGCGACGAGCGAAGGGTCGAGGGGCACGCGAGCCCGACCGGGCCATGGGGCGGCAGGATCAGGGTGCGGGTCTTTGTCACGAGGAGGATTTCCCTGAACTACGACACAACCTACGAGCTGAAGGGGGCCGCGGGCCCGCCCGCGGCTACTCCCAGATGAGCTCGATGACCTTCTCCACCGACGGCGACAGGCTCTGGTGAACCGGGCAGGTGTTCGCCGCCTTCTCGAGGACGCCCTGGGGCACGCCCCGGGCTGAGGCGGGCATCCACAGGCGGCCCGCCAGCCTCGATATCCTGCGCGGCGCGTCCGCCGACATCTCCTTGGTCACCTCGTACCTGACCCCGCCGAGCTCCACGCCGTGCTTCCTGGCGACGATAGCCATCGTCGTCGCTATGCAGGTGATGTAGCCCGTCGCCACCAGGTCCGTGGGTGAAAAGGACTCGCCGCGCCCCTGGTTGTCCCTTGGCGCGTCCGTCGCGAGGGACACGCCCGAAGGGCCGTGGACGGCCGAGCAGTGAAGCTCCCCCTGGTATTCGCCGGTAATCGTCACCATCTCCCGACGATGGCCCCGCCGCGGAGCATTTGCAACCGCCCTCAGGGCTCGGGGGCGATGAAGGCGGGGTCGATCTCCTTGCGCGCCTGACGGACGAACGACGCCAGCGGGGCGTCGAAGTTCGGCGCCGGGCCGCCGCACCCCGGGACGAAGATGGGAGCCCTGGCCGGCGGGCTGTCCATGGAGAGCGGGGTCGCCTCTCTCTGCTGGTCGAGGGTCTGCGTCACGTAGCTGGTCCTGACGAAGAACCCGTCCTGGCCGCTGCGTTTCCACAGCTCGAAAACCAGCGCGCCCCCTGGCAGCGTCGGGTTCATCTGCGTGCCCGCCACCCACCAGTTCATCCCGAAAAGACCGCCGAGGGCCGCGATGTTTGAATCGTGGCCCACGAGCAGGAGGACGCGCTCGCCCGAGGGGCCGATGGCGCCCGGGACCGGCTCGCCCTCCGCCCCCTGCTCCAGCGTGTCGATGATGTGGCTCGCAAGGTTCGAGGCGTTGACCTGGGCAGGGTAATAGGTTCTGTCGACTAGGTCGAAGAAAAGGTCATGGAGCGCAAGCAGGTCGGTCATAACCTTCCCGTCGACCTTGCCCCAGCCGACGTCCGGCGCCGGCATGCCGTCCGCGTATTCAAGAAGGAGGCTGTCCGAGCACATCTCCGCAATCCGCAGGGCCCCGGACACCTTGACCAGGTAGTCCTTCTGGCCGGGCACCACGTCGGACGGGTCGTCCAGCGGCGTTGACTGGGGGACCGATCCGCCCTGCCCCCAAAGGATCGCTTTCAGCTCCGCGAGCTGGGGGCCGTAGGCCCTGTCGATGTTCCGCGGGTCGCCTCCCAGGCGCCCGAGGACGGAGGCCGCGGCCAGGGCAGGGTCGGCATGGCCCACATGTGCCTGGTAGGGCCTAAAGAGCGGGTCCACGGTGCCCTCGGGAAGCGCATGGATCTCCGGCTCTCCCACCGGGACAAGCGACTTGCCGAGGATCCGGCCGGTCTCGATCGTCCGCTGGTCGTTGTCCGCGCGGATGAAGACTTGCGGCGCGTCCGTGGCGGGATCGCCCGAAAGGAGCCCGCTCCCCACAAAGCGCATCCGGTAGTAGTCGCCAAGCATGGCCGTCAGCTGGCTTCCGCGGGGCGTGAGGATCGCCGGCGCCACCTCCCATTTGGGCCAGGGCTGGGCGGCGTATTTCGCCATCGCCTCGTTGCTCAGAAGCGGCGTGCGCACGCCGTGCCGTGTAAGGATGATCGCGAGCTTCAGCTCGTCACCGGGGGTCTCCGGCGCGCCCCGGCAGATGGCGCACAGGGCGAGCGTGGCGAGAAGCACCGCTGAACCGAGCCGGGGATCAAGTCTCTTCGACGGGAGGCGCCGCGCTTGTCTCATGCCGAATCCAATCTGCGATGCGGGGGCCCGTCAAGTTGGCCCGGCGGAATTCACAATGGGAGCTCAGACATCGAGGTTGGTCTCGGAGATCCGCCCCCGGACGGCGCCGATTGAGAGCGCGGAGGCGGACCCCGCGCCGCGATCCAGGTAGGGGGGAGGCCGCAGACCCATCCGGCAGAAAAGGCAGTCGATCCCCACGCCCAGCGTCCCAAAGCCGTATCTGACGCTCCGGCTGAAATTGATCGAGGACGCCTCGGGGAAGTACCTCGTTGGGCACGAGATCTCGCCGATCCGGAACCCCCACCAGTGGCATTGGACGATCATCTGGTTGTCGAAGAGGAAATCGTCGGAGTTCGCCAGGAGGGGCAGCGTCTCGAGGACCTTCCGCGAGAAGGCCCTATAACCCGAGTGGAACTCGGACAGCTTCTGGCCGATGAGCAGGTTCTGTGAGAGCGTCAGGAACCGGTTGGCGACGTATTTGTAGCGCGGCATGCCTCCCGCGATCGCGCCGAGGCCCAGGATCCGCGAGCCCAGGGCCACGTCGTAGACCCCGGAGGCCACCATGTCGGCCATCGCGGGAACGAGCCGCGGCTCGTACTGGTAGTCGGGGTGCAGCATGACGACGACGTCGCAGCCCGTGTCGAGGGCCAGCGCGTAGCAGGTCTTCTGGTTGCCCCCGTAGCCGTGGTTGCTGCGGTGGAAGGCGTAGCGGATTCCCAGGTTTCGGGTGATCTCGCGAGTCCCGTCGGTGCTCGCGTCGTCCACCACGATGATCTCGTCGACCAGCGAACGGTCGAGCGCATCAAGCGTCCGGACAAGGGTCTTCTCGGCGTTGAAGGCGGGAAGGACCACGCATACTTTTGCACCGTTTATCACCGGACGGGGGACCGTTGACGGCCGGGTCTTAACCCGCAAGCAAAGTCTGCCGCCAGCGCCACGGCAGCCTTGTCAATCCGCCGGCGCCTCCGCTTGAAATAGCCAGCGATGAAGCCAGCCTCGAAGGCGCCATGAAGGCCGCCTCCACAACTCAGGGTACCGACCCGGCCGGCCGCGTCCGCGCCCTCCTCTGCGCCCTGCTCTTCCTGGCCGTCGCCGGACTCTTACTTCCCGCGCTCACGCATGACTTCATCACCTATGACGACCCGGCCTACGTGACCGCTAACGACCGGGTCAAGGCCGGCCTGACCTGGGATAACGCGTTGTGGGCCCTGCGCAGCACGGAGGCCTCAAACTGGCACCCGCTCACATGGATCTCGCACATGGCGGACTGCCAGGTCTTCGGGCTCCGCGCCTGGGGCCACCACCTGACAAATGTCCTGCTGCATGCGCTGAACTGCGTATTGCTGTTCGCCGCGCTGCGACGGATGACCGGCGCCGTTTGGCGAAGCCTGTTCGTGGCCGCCCTCTTCGGCGTCCATCCGCTCCACGTCGAGTCCGTCGCGTGGGTCTCCGAGCGCAAGGACGTCCTGAGCACGACATTCTGGATGCTGGGCCTCTGGGCCTACGCCCGGCGGGCGGAGCTCGCGCGTGCCGGCGCGCCAGGCACCAGGCTCTACTACGGATTGGCGCTCCTCTTCTTCGCCCTGGGTCTGATGTGCAAGCCGATGCTGGTCACCCTTCCGTGCGTCCTCCTGCTCTTGGACTACTGGCCCCTCTGCCGCTGGAGGACGTCCTCCGCCTCCGCCCGATGGTCCCTCCTGGCCGAGAAGCTCCCCTTCCTGGCGCTTTCGGCCGCGGCGAGCGCCGTCACCCTGGCGGCCCAGGCAGGCGGCGGCACCGTCGGTTCGGATGAGGACTTTCCCTTGTCCGTCCGGGCAGCCAACGCGCTCATCTCCTACTGCCGGTACCTGGGGAAGTGCTTCGCCCCCGCGAAGCTGGCGGTGTTCTACCCCTTCTTTGCCGAGGAACCGCCCGTCTGGAAGACTATCCTTGCGGGCACCCTGCTGGCCGGACTCACCGTGGCCGCGGTGGCGCTCGCAAGAAGGCGGCCCTACCTGCTGGTCGGCTGGCTGTGGTATCTTGGAACGCTCGTGCCGGTCATAGGACTGGTCCAGGTGGGCGGGCAGTCCATGGCGGACCGCTACACCTATGTGCCGCTGATAGGCGTGTTCATCATGGTGGCATGGGCGGCGTCCGACGCGGCGTCCTACCTGCGGAACGGGCGGATGGTCCTGGGCATCGCCTCCGCCGTCGTCCTTCTCGCCCTGTCGGCGGTTACGACGCGCCAGCTTTCCTACTGGAAGGACGGCGCCAGCCTTTTCCGGCACGCCCTGGCCGTCACCAAGAACAACTGGGTCGCGCATGCGAACCTCTATGCGGCGCTGTCCAAGTCCTCTTCGCCCGGCGCGGATGCCGAGCTCCAGGAAACCATGCGCATCCTCGCGAACTTCGCCCTGAACTATGACAAGAAGGGAGCCTCGCTGGAACGGATGCCCGGGCATTCGGCGGAGGCCATCAAGGCATACAGGACCGCGGTCGGGATCATGCCGGACCTTGCGGGGCCGCACAATATCCTTGGCGCGGCGCTGGCGAGGACGCCGGGCGGGATTCCGGAGGCGATTGACGAATTCCGAACCGCCGTGCGCCTGAATCCCAACTTTGCAGGCGCGCACTACAACCTCGGCACCGCGCTCGCCGCGACGCCCTCCGGCCGCGCCGAGGCTGTCACGGAATTCGAGACTGTCTCCATCCTGGAACCGGACAACTTCCAGGCCCATTACAACCTGGGCTTCCTGCTCTCGGGGATCCATGGCCGGGAAAACGAGTCCGTATCCGAGTACGAAGCCGCGATAAGGCTGAAGCCGGACGCCTACCCCGCCCGCTTCAACCTGGGGCTCGTCCTTTCGCGAATTCCCGGGCGGACGGACGAGGCCATTGCCCAGTTTGAGGCGGTCCTGAGGCTCAGACCTGACTTGGTGCAGGCACGCCAGATGATCCAACGCCTTCGAGGCGCCCCGCAGTAGCTGCGCGGTTAGGCGCCATCTGAACTCCGGGCGGCACTCGTAATATTTTAATTATAAAGCATTTGCGAACCGGCATCACTGGCGTTGTTCGCACTATTCATTTGCAAACTGTGTCTTAAATAATTGCGTTCGAATCGCTTATAGCTCTATCGAGCGCTGTTATGTGACGTTGCAAATTCCCGTCCCCTGGAGAAATCGGC
>Ga0302325_10002745_pt1 | contig 42369 bp, 33 predicted proteins | sample Palsa_T0_2_FD_201948 | JGI IMG/M metagenome (GOLD analysis project Ga0302325, IMG submission 201948) | Peat permafrost microbial communities from Stordalen Mire near Abisko, Sweden - Palsa_T0_2 | ecosystem: Environmental > Terrestrial > Soil > Palsa > Peat permafrost | place: Sweden: Abisko... | reverse complement strand
AACGGCCCGATTCTGCGGGAAAAGATCGAGGAACGTTTCGGCAAAGTCTATTCGCTCAATGGCGTCTATGCCCTGCTGCATCGCCTTGGCTATAACGACCTGATGCCGCGTCCGAATCATCCCGACAGCGGATGAAACTGGCTGGCCTAGCCGACATGGTGAAAATGGCGTTCCGGAAAGATTGGATCGACATTGGAACCGCCGAGGCTTTCGCCGCTGTGCCGGAAGATCGGCAGATGGCCATCTGGCAGGAATTGAACGGCAATCCCCGTCATGCTGAGCAGGTCCGCAATATCATTGCCGCTGCCTGGATCGACAGTGCCCATGCACTATTCGATCTCTCATCACTCCCTGAGTTAGCGGTGAGCCGTGATTTGTTCAGTGATCTGGTTCTGATCGAACGGAATGCCTTCATGGAAGCCCAAAGCCAAGCGTTGGCCAAGGAGCGGGAGGCATTGCGTGAAGATGGTTGGGCCGAAGTCTTTGCCGGCCGACGAGAAGATGTTCAGGATCGGCTCTACTCCATGCAAGTGCCCGACCAGGAGTTCGACAAAAAGACTGCTCGGAAACTTGAAAAGCTGTACGGCCGAATAGAAAAGCTGGAGGCGAAGCTTCAAACCATCAAGGATGATGATCAGGAGGCGATCCAAACCGTGCAGGTGAGAATCGATGCAATAGAGCAAGCGGCCAATGAGATCGCGGAAGCAGCGCCGAAATTCTTCAGCGAGGCGACCAAGGCCGTTGGGACTGTCTTTCTGACGCTCGACCCGGATGGACAAGTGAGACGTGAGTTTCGTCTGCCCAAACGGCAGGGGCGACAGTCCGGGAATGGAAACGGTGTCGGAGAAGTGGGCACAGAAGGCCAACCCGCACCGCCGACATCGGAGGACTTAAGTGATCGACAGCTTGCCGTAACCTTCACCCACCAAACTTTGGCCGTGAGGGAGGCGCTGCTGAAAACCTCAGGTTCGCGAAAGCGAATTCTGGCCCTGATTCTTCACGAGAAGGTGCGTTCCGAGGCCTTGGCAATCCGACATGAGGCCAATGCTGTCACTTTGCAAGTTACGCAGGGTGAGTCTTTCGAATCTGCTTCCGCGGAGCGCGTGAAGGAGAAACTCACGGAGCTTGACCCATTTATCGAAGATCATTTCGTTGAGGATCAGGCAGCATATGACCGTTTGAGCGAATTGTCTGGTTCCCGCCTCGATAAGCTCATCGACTTGCTTACCGTCCAGTGCGTCACTGCCCATCTGCAGCGGCGAACGGATTTGGTTTATCACCTGTCAGTGGAGTTGAAGGTGAACATCCGACGATTCTGGCGACCGGACGCAGCATGGCTCGCCGGTTATCAGAAGATTCAGTTATCCCACGTTATGTCCGAGCTTCATGGTCGGCTTTACGATCCGACCAGAGAAAGCCGGAAAAAAACCGAACTGGTCGAAGTCCTGACCAAGCTCTTTACCGACGCTGCCGAGGATACGCTTGGTGACAAGCAACTTGCCGAACGGGTCAACCAGTGGTTGCCCAGTAACCTTCGGGAGTTGAAAGAAAACGTGGAGCAAAGTGTTGTCGGTCGAAAGAAACGCAGTTGAATTCACGCCGGAGCCAATATGGCCCGGCGTTTTTGTTTTGGCTGCTGGGGGCGTCCCTACCCCCAACCCCCGCCAGAGTTGCCTCCCCCGGGGGCAATGAATCGCATAACCCTTGCGCCAAGCATAAGAGCGCCGCTAGCGTGACCGCGAACCAGAAAACTGTTTGTCAAGAATCCCAACACCGCTACACTACGCAAAATGGCCGCCGACGTTCGTCGGCGGAGTTTCATCTGGGAAATCCCGGGAAAACCATGAATCGCAAAAACGTCCTGATGCTCGCCGCCGTCATGTTCAGCACTGCACCACCGACCATCGGGCAGGTCTATACCGGCTCAGTCCTTTATCTGCCGATGGTGCCGAGCGGTTTCGATACCGTATCATATGGATTCTATGGGAGCGTGTCTGCCAGTGAGACCGTCGGCTCCGGCTTCGTGAGTGGGACGAATAACGGCAGCGAGCACGCGCTGCTCTGGACGGCCGCCGGCGCGGTGGACCTGAACCCCATCAACCTGAGCGGAATCAGCAATTCGGTTGCCTTAGGCACCAACGGCACCCAGCAGGTGGGCCTCGGAACTGGTCATGCGTTGCTCTGGACTGGTACTGCCGCCAGCGCAGTGGACCTGAACCCGACGAGCTTCACCTCTTCGGAAGCATTTGGCACCAACGGCACCCAGCAAGTAGGCTTCGGCTTTGTCGGCGGCAGCAGTAACGGCGCTCATGCTCTACTCTGGACCGGCACGGCCGCCAGTGCGGTTGACCTAAACCCCATCAACCTGAGCGGATTCACTGACTCTTTTGCCTACGGCACCGACGGCAGCCAGCAGGTGGGCGTCGGTCAAAACAACAGCATTTCGGGCTCCACCCTTACCCACGCCTTGCTCTGGTCTGGCACGGCCGCCAGTGCGATTGACCTTAACCCCACCAACCTGAGTGGAATTAGCAATTCGACTGCCCTCGCAACCTACGGTACTCAGCAGGTGGGCTATGGCTTTGGCAGCGATACGGGCAATCCCACCTTCGCCCTCCTATGGACCGGCACGGCCGCCAGTGCGGTTGACCTAAACCCCACCAACCTGAGCGGATTCACCCAGTCGGAAGCCGTCGACACTAACGGCACCGAGCAGGTAGGCTGGGGCAATGACGGCACTTTGACGGGCGGCGCTTACATTAACCATGCCCTGCTTTGGACCGGCACGGCTGATTCCGCAGTCTATCTCCAGACGCTGCTCCCCTCAGCTGGTACGTGGACCGATTCCGAAGCCTTCACCATCGACTCCACCGGCAACGTTTATGGCCTTGCCGACGGCACGTTCAACGGTGTGAGCGGCGAATTCGCCGTCGAGTGGTCGCCCGTGGTGCCCGAGCCAGCGATAGGGTCACTACTGCTCATCGCCGTCGCGGGGATGCTCATGTGGCGAAGACGAAAGTCTAAGGGAGTTGCTTTCGACCGTGTGCTCAGCGTATCGCAGGCATAGCGATTCTTCAGGGTAGTTTTTCTCTGGCTTCACACAATTCTCGGCGCAAAAACCAGCCCACTCGGCGACCGTTAAGAATGGAATGGCCCAATGAGCGAATGCGGTTCGACGGATTTTTCGATCCATTCGTCACGTTCGGGAGAGCGGCGGTAGATCGAAATATCCGAACGGAAGACCGTGGTGTCGTAAGGCGTGCCGCTAACGGCAACTCGGTAATCGCGAGGACGAACCCAAATCGCCCCCAACGGATCGGTTCTCACCTCGTCAATCGTCGTTAACGCCGCGATGCATGAAAGGAATTGGAGGATTTGGGGTTGCCGGTGGCATTCTTAGATCGGTTAACGACGACGCAAGACGAAAGCCAACGGTTGCGACTCGCGTATTGAGATTCAACTCAATTGCTGTGGAGTATTAGCTCAAGCCAAAGATCGAAAACAGCCATATTGAGTTGCTCAACAATTCACTTGCTGGAATCATCAAGTCAGTCATATGATGTCCGAAGGACATCGTATGACTACGAGCCGACTAACTAAGCAGGCCTCTGATGATCAGCGGTATCAGCGCCTATGGGCTGCAATCACCGACAATGCAAAGCGCATCGCCCTAGCTGAAAACAAACTACCTCCGAACCAAACAATCGCAGCAAGGGACCTGGGCATCGACCCGGCCGGAGTCTCGAGAATACTTGCCGGTAAGGATCTGCCGCAGAATCAGGAACTATTGCTTCGGATGGCCAGGTTTTACCGAGCTTCAGATTCCCAGATCCGGGCTCTATTGGCATTGGCGAGTGCTTTGAGTGCGGAACGGCGCGGAGAAGCCGAACTCGCCAAACTGTATCGCGCGCAATTTCTTCCGCTTTTTGAAGAAGACGCCTTCGTTGAAGAAATCAACACTCCGCGGAATATTGCGTTTCACGCCATGCTAGAGATTGGGGTTACGCGGGACGAAGCTATCACCATCGCCGAAGCGATCGATGAATCGAATCGCGATGTGGCAGCTGCGATCGGGACTATAGCGATGAAGTTGGCGACTGGTACCACCCCGATGTCAGGACCGGCTTTGGCGCGAATCGGGGATTTAATCGCCTTTGGCAAAGTATTTCAACAGATTGTCGCGATTGACATGGACGTTCCTTGGGGCGGACCATTGAGCCGCGTTGTTCGACACCAACTTCGAGATCAAGCGTTTTTAAGATTGGGCTCTTGGACTCGCATCCCAAATATCGCATTTACGAGTTTTCAACTTGCAGCAAATAAGACGATAACCGATCGAAAGCACAGCGGATTTGAATTCGTCTTCCTAGTCGGTGGTTCCGGATCGTTCGAAATGAAATCGGTCGGTGAGGTGAAGATGAATCCTGCGGGTCGGTATATCGTTGCCTATCGACCGAGACACTCGCACTCATTCATCGCGGGTGCTAAAGGGGCTTCCCTCTTCGTCGTCAGTTATCTTCGGAGTGGTGAGGAGATGCGCGACCCCATTGATGAACTTCTCCGAGCTGCAGAGAACCCCCGTCGAACCGTGCTCCCAAAGCGTCAACCTCGGACGAGCCAGAAATTATGACGAGAGAAAGGGAGGCTTTATGCTTTCAATAAGCCAATAACAAAAAAAGCCGGGACGTGTTCAAGCACGTCACGGCTCGATCAGATCGGAGCTGCCCAAGGGCAAAACTCGGACCCTAAACCGTTCCGAATTTTACCATAAGCACAGTATTATGCAAGTCTTATAGGCAAACCCCTCGCTGCTCCGCATCGATTCAATTCGTTGTCGAATTTAATTTGCCGTTTTCACGGCGAAGTAGCGTCGGATTCCCTTATGAAAGGATAGGAATATCATGGGTTACATTCCCGATAATTCAGATTACGTTCGAATGATGGTTAACACAATTATTGCCGAGGCCAATCTCACCGAGTCGGATTTCGCCCTGCGATTGAGAGGGACACTTGGTGCGTCAACGGTGGGGCGGCTATTAAAAACCTCGCAGGAATTAAGCCAGTTTCATCGTCATGTCCTTCTGGACGCAGCTTCCCGGATAGCAGGTGTTCCGGCAGCCCGTTTGCAAATTGCCCTTCGTGGTAGCTTTAGCCCCGTTTTGCTTCCGGAAATCGAATTGACGGTTGCCAAATGTTTATCAGCGGGTAACTCCGAACTCGCGGAACTGATGAAAGAGGTAAAGGCTGCCGAAGGACCGTGCGCCGAAAAAATCGTTTTTCGACCAAACCTGCCCTTATTTCTCCTGGAGGATGAACTGGCACAAAGGGTCGTCGAGTATTTGACAACCCGCTATGCAAGAAATTCCGAACTGGCGAAAAATCTCATACAGGAGAACGTCGCGCAGCGGCGAGAAGCGTTTATGGATTCAGAGATTAACGCGCATCGAAAGCTGGTGGTGATTTTGCCGATGTCGAGACTTCTCTCCATGACGGAAATGAAAGGACCCTTCTTTGGATGCACACATGATCAGATTGGCGCATCGCTCGGATCCCTTTTACACGACGCGATATTGGGCCGGGACGTAACATTGGTGGTCGTCAACGATGTCGTTAATCCATTAGCTCGAGCTTGGGTCGCGAACTACGAGTCATTCAGAACGATTGCACTTTTCGGCTCACAGCTTCTCCTTAAACGCCGCGAGAAAACCTTGGTTTATCGTGTATTCAAGGCCACCGATGGTCAGAGGGCACGAGAGATTATTGAGTTCCACCGGCAAGACTTACACTATGGTATGCGGCTCGCATGTCATGGATTGGGAAAATTTGAAATCGCTGAATTCCTGCAAAAATTCATGTATGCGGCTGGGTATCGCTTACCTCGGAGATATGGATTTAACTGATCGGTTGCCGCCGCCGATGATTCCGCCGTCGCGGCGGCGACGTTCGGCTTAATAATGGTGAGAAATCTTGAATTAGTAATATTGTTGTTGTCGAGTCAGATAAGATTGATACGAAATGGTTGTACCACATGAAATTGACGATCTTCCAAGAGTAATTCTTCTGACGGAAGCGCAGGCCGCCGCTGCACTCCAGGTCGACAAACGCACACTTCGTCGATTGATCGAGTCAGGCCGCCTCAAGGCGGTTGACATTAGTTCTGGGTTTCGACGCCACTATCGCATAGACCCGGCCGACCTCAGGGACATTGCGAAACGCGAAGAAAAAACGACTACGATAGTCCCGCGTCGGACGCGATGTGGCCGACTTTCGTCAATGGGATCAGTCCACGCCTTTCTTCCGCCCGCCTGATTTGCGGCCAGAACCTGCGGTGCACCAGCCTGACGAGTCGCCTAATCCGGCGCCAGGCAATCGGTTCGTGATCGTATACATACCCGATTCCGGTTTCGCGATGACCCATACAGACGTCAAGCGCTTCACGATCGCGAGCCCGCTGGCCAAATGTGCGGAAAGTATGTCGCAATCTATAAATCGTTAACCCCTCAAGTTCGAGTTCCCGCACCATCCGGCGAAATGTTCTAAGGATCGGATTGTCGACTTTCACTTTGAGCAGTTTCCGCACCTTCACACCGCCGATTTCAACGAAGCCATGCACTTCGGCCTCGCGGTAAAAAGGTAACCCCTTTCTGGTGATGAACACGAGCGATGTTTCACCCTCTCGCTCCAATGCCGCTCGGTTGTGCTTCAGCTTGCGAACGCGGAGCAACGCGCGGCGGGTTTTCTTCCAGAGAAAGCCGACTCTTCTGACTCCTGTTTTTGGCCGCGGGAACGTGAGGCGTCTTCGCTTCAAATCCATCATATTCCAACGAAGGCGTCCTAAGTCCGCTGGCCCAAGACCGCAATTGATCGCCAACAAGATCATGGCACGAAATGCCGGCTGCGCTCGATCCAGTAGCCTGTCGATTTCCGCACCGGTAGCAAGTCGATCCGAATGGTCCGGAATACCTGCCCGAAGGCGGGCGATGCGCATCGAGTCGGGATCCGTTGCGGGCGCGGTCCAGTCGACGCCGGCATTCGGCATTGACGTCCAACCGTTCTTCGTGCCATATCGCAGGAAAGTGTTGATATAGGTCAAAACCCGCTTGCGGGCGAATCGTCCTAACTTACGCACTTCAACCATGTGTTTCATATAGGCCGAGAAATGTTCCGGCCGTAGCAACGCAGTCGACATGGATGGCTTCAGGAATGTCGCGAAAGCTGTGACCTCTTTTAGGTAACCGTCGAGCGTAGCCAGCGACAGCTCGCCGCTGGTCACCTTCCCTCGTTTGTAAATTAGGAAGCGGGACATCAGTTCGCCCACGGTGATATCGTGGGCAACAATCTGAACCCGTACGTTGTCGATCCCAGCGATGATGGCATCTCTACGAGCGAGCCAACCGACGACGGAATCTTTCATTGCCCGCTCGCCCTTAGGATCCTCCGCCCAGGCGCCAAAGTAAAATTGTTCCGTTCTTTTACTTTGTCGGTTCCAGACGGATTTGTACCAATGGCCATTGCGATGGGGACGGAGAGGAAACCCCTGATACGGTAATTTGGGCAAAGAAAAATGAGCAGACATCGCCAATTTCCTGTGTCGAAACCTGTGTCGAAGCGACATCAGGCATAACACGCGGCGAGGCGAAACTGCCGAATTTCCCTGAAATTCTTAATAGCAGCGACAGGACTCGAACCTGTGACCCGGGGCTTATGAATCCCCTGCTCTGCCAACTGAGCTACGCTGCCGATTGTTTTGGGATTCTAAGCGGGGTGGTGGGACGGTTCAATGTCACTGCCGGCTGCTGCCGTAGGCGGTGATCTCCGACGGGGTGAAATGCTCCTGCGACATGTGGCTGATGAATTCCGGATATCCCGGCGCGCCTATCTCCGGGATATCGAGCCCGGCGACTTCGACTTCGGGCCGAACGCGGTTGGAGCCGATCCACCGGCCAATCAGCGAAAACACCACGCCCGCCACCACCACGTTCCACGCGATGCAGACGACCGCCGCGATGGCTTGCGCGAACAATTGTTTGAACGAATGGCTTCCATATAACAGACCGACGACATTGCCGGAAACGCCGTTATAACCATCTCCGTACGTTCCGTTGGCGAACAGCCCCAGCGACAGGATTCCCCACAGCCCGCCGATGCCGTGAACGCTGATGGCGCCCACGGGATCGTCGATCCCTTTGCGCTCCATCCACAGCACGCTCCAGACGACGATCAACCCCGCCACGATCCCGATGAACATCGCCGCCATCGGACTGATAAACGCGCACGGCGCCGTGATGGCAACGAGCCCGCCGAGCATTCCGTTGCACATCATCGACGGATCGGGTTTGCCGTAAACTTTCCACATGAAAAAACACGCGGCCACGGTCGAACCGCCCGATGCCAGCATGGTGTTGACGGCGATCAGCCCGATGCGGCTGGTCACGCCGGAAAGCGAAGACCCCGCGTTAAATCCAAACCATCCGAAAGCGAGGATGAACGTCCCGATCATCATCATCGGCACGTGATGTCCGAAAATGGGGCGCGGATTTCCATCCTCATCGTATTTTCCGATGCGCGGCCCGATCATTGCAGTCAGGATGAACGCCATTGCCCCGCCCTGAAGGTGAACGACGGATGACCCGGCATAATCGACCGCCCCGTGCCCCAGCCCCGCGTTGACGCCCAGCGCCGCCAGCCATCCGCCGCCCCACATCCAGCAGCCATACGCGCTATAAATAAATGCTCCGACACACAGGCTGAAAATGGTGAAACTCTTAAAGCGCCATCGCTCCGCCAGCGCGCCGGTGGGGATGGTGGCGGTCGTGTCCATGAACACCATCATGTAAAAAAACAGCACCATCGCGCCCGGCGTCAGCGAAGTTCCGCTGAGGAAAAAACCGGACAATCCGCAGATTCCCCAGCTCTTTCCGGCGATCGGAAGGTAAAGCATGTGATTCAGCACGGAGGTGCCGTACAGGTTCAGCGAAGATGGTCCGCCGATCAGCGGTGCGCCCGACCCCGCGGGGGCGCCGTTCACTCCGCCCATCATGAACGCGAATCCGCACACAAAAAAACCGAGCATGCCCAGCGAATAAACCAGGAAATTCATGCTCATGGTATGGGCGACGTTTTTAGCGCGGCACATGCCGGTCTCCACCAGCGCAAAGCCAGCCTGCATGAACATCACCAGAAACCCCGCCAGGAGCGTCCAGACAAAATTGATCGCCCGGGAATGCTCGGCAAGCTCGGAAAGGGTCGAACCCATAAGGTGCGTCAAGGTACAGCGACCGGCGCATTCCAACAAGAAAAGCCGTAAACCGCGTCGAAAAAAGAACGGTCGCCCAGGCACGGGCGACCGTCCGATTAAATCACATCTTTCAGATCCCGATTTACGCCGGGGTCGTTGCCGCCGGCTTGGTCAGGAATACTTCGCGGCCCAGCTTCTTGCTTCGCATGAGGAAGTATATCCCCCCGAATATTCCCCACAGGGCACAGAATCCCAGGGCGATAAACGGTTCCTTCTTGCTCATTCCGACGACCGCGAACGGTCCGATGAGGTAGAAGCTCATGCAGGCCAGGTTCGCCACAATTCCAAACAGCGGGATGAAAATGTGTTTAATGGGATTGTGGAGATGATGTTCATGGAAAGCCACGATCGCGCATATGCAGCTCATCATGTACAGCAGGAACGTTCCGAAGTTGCTGATCAGGGTAATGATGATCAGGCTGTTGGGAATGCCGCCCGCCGTGGCAAAGCTGAACACGCCCTTGTACCAGATGCTGGCCTTCTGATCGGCGGACAGATTGGTATCCAGCGACGCCGAAGCCGAGGGCCCGCAGAGGTAGAAGACCGCGCCATAAATTCCGATGAACACGGAAAGCGTGGCCAAGGTCCAGATGCAGCGGTGAGGCGTGTTGTTCTTGCCGTGAAGGACGCCGAAGTGCATCGGAACCTCTTCGTCGCGTCCCATGGCGTAAGTCACGCGGGCGCCGGTGTTAATGCAGGACAGGGTCGTTCCGATCATGGCCAGGAACACTGTGATGGCTTCCCAGAACATGAACCACCACCCGGCCTTGGCGGTGCCGAACACCCAGGCGCCGCAAAGCTGCATCATGTCGCCGATCGGCGCGGACGAAGCCGCCGCGGTGACATTGGTGTAGCTGCTGCTCTGGAAATAATTGGCTGCAAAATATTCGAACAAATAGCAGAATCCGCCCTGAATCAACAGGGAGGCGACGATGGCGATGGGAATATGCTTCTTGGGATTCTTCGCTTCTTCACCCATTGAAGAAACCGATTCGAAACCGACCAGGCACAAAATCGCGATACAACCCTGGATGATCACGAACATCGGCGAGTGCCAGTAGATGACTGACTTGGCGCTGTCGTGATACAGGAAGGTCCACTGCCCGGTCTTGGGATCCTGAAGCATGCCGCCCTTGTAGGAAGTTGTATTCGGCTCTGAAATCACTTGAGTCGCGCCGGCTTTCTTCTGGTCGGCCGACAGGTCGGCCGCCTTGCCGTTGGCATCTGTCGCAACAACCAGTGGATTGCCGCTGGAATCGTCGATCACATTTCCCTTGGCGTCAGCGGCGACCATGATGGCGATCATGTTGCCGTTGGAATCGACCTTGGGAGTGGTCGCTCCGCTGGGATCGACAATCTGCTTGGTCGCGTCCTTGGGATCGGGAATCATGTTGGGCGTCGCATCCTGCACATATTGCGTCGGCGTACCGGTGGAATCGAGCGTCCAGTCAGGATCGCCTTCGTGGACTTTAAGGCGGTGGGTAATGGCCATGCAGGCGAAAATCAGAAGGGCGGTAATCTGAATGATGTTGATCGCCACGTTAACGCTGGTTGCCCCGACGACACCGATGTAGGCAATGTAGGAAACCCCGTAAGCAAAGATGACCGCGAACACGATCATCAGCAGGGGGCTGTTCTCCGCCGTCGTGAATTTCGCGGGCATCAACTGGCCGGCCATGTAGCCTATGAAAATGGATGTGACGCACACCATCACACCGGGATAAACCCAGTAATAAAGGTGACTTGCCCAGCCAACAATGAACTTGTAAAGCCGCGCCCATTTGAACGCTTGCTTCTTTGAGAGGAAGGCCTGTTCGGCGAAATAGTAACTTGAACCGGCGCCGGGATAGAGCTTTGACAACTCAGCGTAAGAGACTGCCGTTGCCAGGCATAGCAACGTTGCCAGGAGCATCCCCATCCACATGGCCGAACCGGCGGATGGCGATCCATACGCCGATTGCTCCTCAAACGTCAGCCATAGAAACGCTCCCGGGGCGATAAGCGCCATGGCGTTGCTCGTCAGCCCGGTAAGGCCGAGCGTAGGTTTCATCGTTCCCTGGGTGCTGCCCGACGATGGTGTATCCGGAGTATCAGTTGCCACAATCACTCTCCTTTGGACCTAACAGTTTAGAAAATGACGCGCAATGGCAATTACAAACAACATGCCAACAAAATGATTGTTGCAAATTGCAGCGTTTCAGCCGGGAGGTCCAGTAGTAAGCCGCGTTTTGCTCACATCCTGCAAGTTTTCAACGGACGCTTAAAAACTGTGCATGGCGGCGCAAAGATGTGTCGAGAAGCCGCGAAGATGCGCGTCCTGTCAGGTGAATATCCTGGGCAAACTTGTATTGTTTCCCGCCCTATCTAGAATCAGCTCTTAACCGCGTTTTTGAACGTTTATGCAGATTTCCTACGGTGGATTGTCGACGACGGGGCCGGTTCGCGCCAATAACGAGGACTATCTCACCCTCTGGCAGCCCAAAGACGCGGCCGATTGGCGAAACCGCGGCGCGATCGCCGTTCTCGCCGATGGGGTCGGGGGGCAATCCAAGGGCGAAGTGGCCAGCAAAATGGCCTGCGACGCGGCTCTGTCCACGTTCCTGGAGTCCAAAGCATTGGCATCCCCCACCCAGACCCTCTTCCAGATGTTTCTTGCGGCAAATATCGCCGTCTACGATGAGAACGTCAAACACAATGGCTCGGGCCGGATGGCTACCACCCTCACCGTGAGCCTCTTCCGGCACAACGAAGTTAATATCGGTCATGTCGGGGATTGCCGCGTCTACATCATCCAGCAAAACCGCATCCGGCGGGTCACCAACGATCATTCCTATGCCGGCGTCCAACTGAAGCTGGGTTTGATCACCGTCGATGAGGCGATGAACAGCCAGATGCGCTCCGTCCTTACCCGCACTGTGGGCCAGGAGCCAACCATCCGGGTGGATTACCACACCATCACCGTTCACGGCGGCGATATAGTGATCCAAATGTGCGACGGCATGTGGTCGCAGCTCACCGAGGGCGAAATCTTTGAAATCGTCAACCGCCAGACGCCCGAAGAGGCGTGCAAATCCCTGATCCGCATGGCCGAGCGGCGGGGGGCTGACGACAACCTTTCCGTTCAAGTCATCCAGGTACAGGCCATCGAGCGATTAAGCTACTATCGCGGCCTTCCAACCTTTCAGAAAGAGAGTCCCGCCATCATGGGCAGCGAATTGGAAGTGGGTCAGGTTCTCGACGGCCGGTTCCGAATCACTGACCTGATCAGCCGATCGGGGATGGCGACGATTTTCAAGGCCATCGATCAGAAGGACGACAGCGTCGTCGCGCTCAAGGTCCCCTTCATGCAGTTCGAATCCGATCCGGGTTTTTACCAGCGCTTCCAGCGCGAGCAAGCCATCGGCAAAGCGCTCAAGCACCCGTACATCCTGAAGATGCTGGATGATGATTCGATCAACAAGAGCCGGCCATATATCGTCATGGAATATCTGGAAGGGCAGACGCTGGGGCACATCATGCACAGCATCCGCCCGATGCCCGAGCACGATGCCCTGAAAATCGTCAGCCGAATTTGCGAGGCGCTGAGTTACATGCACGAGCACGATGTCGTGCATCGCGACCTTAAGCCGGACAATATCATGATCTGCAACGACGGCAGCATCCGCATCATGGATTTCGGTATCGCCAAGTTCGAAGGCCAGCGCCGCTTGACCTTCGGTGGATTCACGCCCGCAATGGGTACGCCGGATTACATGGCTCCCGAACAGGTCAAGGGCAAGCGCGGCGATGCCCGCACCGACATCTACAGCCTCGGCGCCATTCTCTACGAGATGGTCACCGGCTCCGTCCCGTTCGAAGGCGCCAATCCGTTCATCATTATGAACAGCCGACTGAGCGGCGACCCCGTCGCCCCGCGCGCGAAAAATGACAAAGTCTCTCCGCAGGTCGAGGAGATCATTCTGCATGCGATGGCCCGCAATCCGCAGGAGCGATACGCCACCGCGCTAGCGATGAAAGACGACCTGGATCACCCCGAGAAGGTTCAGCTCACCGGCCGATGCGATCGCCTGGTCGTGCCCAACCCCGTGACGGGAAATCTGCGGCGATATCGTCTGGTCGGCTTGTGCATCCTGATTCCGGTGCTGGTTTTCGCGATATCCTGGGGGGCCAGGCACCTGCACATCAGCGTGAAATAAGGCTATTTCGGTTGAACGATTTCGCGCGCCCGGCCCAGGGCATCGTCGATATTCCCGAACATATTTTCCTCGCCGATTTTCTTGACCAGGCCGTATTCGGTCATCGCATAGATCGGCTGCGCGTGAACGCCCGACAGCAGAAGCTGTGTTCGTTCCTTCACGCATTTATCGTGGAATTCGTCCAGCGCGTGCATCCCCGTGGCATCGACGGCGGGCACTCGGCGCATACGCAGAATGAACACTTTCGGCGGACGTTCCAGGCTTCGCAGCGTGTCCTTCAGCCGATCCGCCACGCCAAAGAAAAATGGACCGTTGATCTCAAAAACCTCCACACCAGCCGGCACCTCGCGCCGAAGCAGGGAATTGGGATCGCTCAGATCGGCGAATTCTTCTCCGGCCTCATCGATTTCGCTACGCACGGCCGCGACGTTGGTGACTTCGCTCATCCGCTTCATGAACAACATCGCCGCCAGAATCATTCCCACGCCAACGCCTTTGGTCAGATCAGTCAGCACGGTCAACCCGAATGTCGTCAGCAGAACGAGCATATCGCCGCGCGGAGCGCGGAAGATCGACTTGAAGTGGTCCAGTTCCGCCATGTTCCACGCGACCATCACGAGAATCGCCGCCAGCGCCGCCAGCGGAATTCGGCTCGCATACGGGGCCAGCAGCAGCATGAGCAGCAGCAACGTCAGCGAGTGGATTATTCCCGCCAGCGGCGTTCGACCGCCGCATTTCACATTCGCGGCGGTGCGCGCGATCACCCCGGTGGCGGGGATGCCGCCGAAGATGATCGATCCGATATTCGCCAGACCCTGCGCGATCAGCTCGCAATTGCTTTTGTGCCGACCGCCGATCATGCCATCAGCCACCACCGCGCACAGGAGCGATTCGATCGAGCAAAGCAGCGCGATCGTCGTCGCCTCGGGCACCAGCGTCACCGCTTTGTTCCAGGCGATTTCAACATCATTCCAGTTCGACAATTTCACCGGCAAATGCGGCTTCGGAAGCGTGCTGGGAATGGCGCCAAATCGTGATCCCAGCGTTTCAACGCCGTGAAGATGTCCCATCGACACCAGGACCGCGCTCACCACGACCACGATAATCGCCGCCGGCACCCTCGGGACGAGGCGGCGCATGACAACGAGCACGACCAGCGATCCGATTCCAATCGCCGTCGCCGCCGCGTTAATTGTGTGCATCGATTGAAACAACACCCGCCAGCATGCAAGAAAGCTCGACGGCGGATTATGCAGCACAACGCCGGCATCGTTGACATAGCTGATCGACAATCCAAGCAGATCGCGGATTTGTGAGGTGAAGATGATCACCGCGATTCCCGTTGTGAACCCCGTCGTTACCGGGTATGGGATGAACTTGACGAGCGAACCCAGCTTCGTGATGCCCATGAGAATGAGGATCACGCCGGCCATCAGAGTTGCGATGCACAATCCGTCGTACCCCTGCCGGACGACGATTGCCGCAACGATGGCCATGAACGCGCCGGCCGGCCCGCCGATCTGCACCCGGCTTCCGCCCAGCGCGGAAATGATGAATCCCCCGATGATGGCGGTGAACAATCCCTGCTCGGGCCGCACGCCGCTGCCGATGGCGAGGGCGAGCGAAAGCGGCAGGGCGATGATCGCGACGGTCAATCCCGCGGCGAGATCATTAAAAAGGAATTGCCGCCCATATCCTTCGCGGATGCAGACGATGCTTTTCGGCACAAAATCGTCGGAGAGGCGCCAGGCGCGCCGGCGGGGCGCGCCGGGCGAAACTGCCGGAATGTTGATCTGAGCCATAAAATGCCTTCGCCGCGTCGCGCCTTCGCCTCCCCTTTATCGGCCAATCGCTTTACAATCATTCCATGATCAGGACTCGATTTGGAAAAACCAATTTGCAGGTCTCGGCCCTTGGCTTCGGCGCCGCTGAGATCGGGTTTCTGAAAACTGAACGCCAGCGCGTCGCCGAGGTATTGAACATGCTGCTGGACGAAGGCGCCAATGTCATCGACACCGCCGCTTCCTATGACATTTCCGAGGAAGTTATCGGCCAGACGATCGGGCATCGGCGAGATCAATATGTCCTGATCAGCAAGTGCGGTCAGAAAACGGGAGGGCTCAGCGGCGCGGACTGGTCGGCGGAGCTGATCTCGCAAACGGTTGACCGGGCGCTGTCGAGGCTTAAAACCGATTTTCTCGATGTCATGTTGTTGCACTCGTGCGATGAGTCGGTGCTGCGAAAGGGCGAAGCGCTGGGGGCGCTGGTCAAAGCGCAAAAAGCCGGGAAAGTGAAATTTGTCGGCTACAGCGGCGACAACCAGGCTGCAGCGCACGCGGCGGCGATCCCCGACGTCGCCGTCGTCGAAACAACGATCAACATCGCCGATCAGGCCAATATCGATCTGGTTCTTCCCCTGGCCCGAAAGCACGATGTGGGCATTCTCGCCAAACGGCCCATCGCCAACGCCGCCTGGAAGAAATCTAACGAGCAGCCCGGCTTTTACGGAAGCTATGCTCAGCCCTATGTCGATCGGCTCGGGAAGATGAAATTCGATCCCGCCTCGTTTGGATTCTCCGGCGCGGCTGATCTGGCATGGCCGGAAATCGCCTTGCGATTCACCCTGAGCCAGAGCGGCGTCAACAGCGCCATCATCGGCTCAACCAATCCACAGAATGTGCGTCGAAACATCGAAATTGCCCGCAAGGGATCGTTGCCGAAAGAAACGATTCAAACAATTCGCGACGCATTCGCGGCAGCCCGGGGCGGCGAAAGCTGGCCGGGCCTGACATGAGCCGCGCTGTGAGCGAGCAAACGCCACAGTTCGAATCGGGCGAATCCGCCGGCCCGGGCCGATCGCGCCTGAACTTCATCCCTGCCCAGGTGTTTCTGCCGCTCGCATGGGTTCTGGGAATTCTTTACGCCGTGGTCACGCCTCCGTTTCAGGTCCCCGATGAGTTCCAGCATTTCTATCGCGCGTATCAGGTTTCCGAAGGAAGATTGACGGCGTACCGCCAGGATGGCCGCGTTGGCGGCGACCTTCCCACCCGCTTGAAAACGTTCGGCGAGCAGATCTGGGGCAAAACGTTCGATCCCACAAAAAAAATTGCTCCCGGGCGGATATGGGATTCTCGGCTCATTCCCCTTGATCCGCAAAACCAGCAGTTCTTCGCGTTCGGAAACGTGTCGTGGCATTCGCCGACAAACTATTTACCGCAGGCGATTGGAATCGCCGTCGCTCGCGAATTTGACGCGGGCCCCATGGGGATTTTTTATGCCGGCAGATTCGCAAACCTCTTGTCCTGGAGCCTGCTGATCTATTTTTCGCTGCGCGTGATTCCTATTCTCCGCTGGACTTTCCTGCTGCTGGCGCTGACGCCCATGTCGCTGGCGCAAGCCGCGTCTCTTTCGGCGGATGCCACGGTCAACGGCATTTGTTTTCTGTTCGTGGCCGTTGCTGTCAGGTGCGCAATGACCGATGCGCCCATCCGCCCGCGCGAATTAGCGGGCCTGACAGTCTGCGGCGCTGCGCTTGCCCTCGCTAAGACGGCGTATTTTCCGCTCACGCTGCTCTTTCTGCTGATACCCGCGCAACGTTTTTCCGGTGGCCGGCGATATGGGCTGGCATTCTGTATCTTCATGATGATCTGCGCGGCGACGGCGATCGGCTGGTCGCTCTGCACTTTCGGCGCGGAAAGTTACAGCATGGCCAACGTCTCGCCGCACCAGCAACTCGTTTACATGCTGCACCATCCGGCTCTCATGTTGCACATGGAGCTTGGAATGCTGCTGGCAGTTCCATTTCTCTCGTCGATCATCGGGCAGCTTGGCTGGCACCAGATCAAATTGTGGCTTCCCCTCACGGCAACGTACTTCGCCATAATATTCTGGTCCACGCAACTCGGCGGAATCGTCACGCGCCGGTTCACCTCACGGCAGCGGCTGGTTCTTGCCCTCGCCGCGGTGGGATGCTGGGCGATGGTTTTCTCGCTGATCTATCTGACGTTCACACCCGTGGGGGGAACCAGTATCAACGGCCTGCAGGGTCGCTACATGATTCCCGTGACGGCCCCGTTTTTCCTGATGTTTTACTCCGCCCGCCGGCGTCCTCCCGGCGCGGGAGGCGCGTTGATTACCCCGTTCGCTCTGCTGTTTTCACTCTACGCGCTGGCGGTGCTTGTGCGGCGATTCTATATCTGGTAGTGAGCGATGCAGATGGACCAAGCCACCATTTCCGTCGCCGATTCCGCCGCCCAAATCCATCGGCAAAACCGCATCGCACACTGGGATGCGCTGGCGCGCCGGCGCGACACGCGCGAAGGATTCGGCGGCTTCTATCGCCGGCGGCTTATCGAAGTTTACCGCTATCTTGTCCCGCCAAATCTCCGCGTGCTTGAACTTGGCAGCGCGCAGGGCGATTTGCTGGCGGCGGTAAAACCCTCGATCGGCGTTGGCGTGGATTTCTCTACCGTCATGCTTGCCCAGGCCCGCGAGCGGTATCCCCATCTTTTTTTCATACAGGCCGATGCGCACGAACTGGTTCTTGACCAGGAGTTCGACGTTATCATTCTTTCCGATCTCATCAACGATGTTTGGAATGTGCAGACGGTCTTTGAGCACTTTCGCCGCCAGTGCCATCAAAAAACCCGCATCATTCTGAACTTTTATAGCCGGCTTTGGGAATTGCCCCTGCGCATGGCCGAGCGGCTCAAACTTGCACAGCCGACGTTGCAGCAGAACTGGCTCGATCAGAACGATGTGGTCAATCTTCTGTATCTTTCCGGTTACGAAATGATGCGCTATTGGAACGAGGTTTTATGGCCGGTTCCGACGCCGCTGGTCGCGGGATTTTGCAACAAATATCTCGTGAAGCTCTTTCCCTTCCGCGCGATGGGGCTGACGAATTTCATGGTGGCTCGTCCGCTGCCGGTCCAGCCGCCGGATGAACCGCCACCGCGGATTTCCGTGCTGGTTCCGGCGCGCAATGAAGCGGGAAACATTGATCAACTGATCGAGCGGGTTCCGGAAATGGGCGGCGGGACCGAAATCATTTTCGTTGAAGGCCACTCCACCGATGACACCTTTGGCGCGATCCAGCGGGCGATCGAGCGCCATCCGCACCGATCCTGCAAACTTCTGCGACAGCTCGGCAAGGGGAAGGGCGATGCCGTTCGCTGCGGGTTTGCCGCCGCCACGGGAGATATCCTTACCATCCTCGATGCCGATCTAACCGTTCCGCCCGAAGACCTGCCGGCGTTTTTCGAAGTGCTTCGTAGCGGGAAAGCCGATTTCGCCAACGGCGTGCGCCTCGTCTATCCACGCGAGGAGAAGGCGATGCGAATGGCCAACCTCATCGGCAATAAATTTTTCGGCTTCGCTTTTTCCTGGCTCATCGGCCAGCGCATCAAGGATACCCTCTGCGGCACCAAGACCATCTGGAAAAAAGATTACGAGCTGCTGGCCGCCAATCGGTCTTATTTCGGCGACTTCGATCCCTTCGGCGATTTCGATCTGCTGTTTGGCGCGGCCCGGCTCAGCCTGAAAATCCTCGACGTCCCGGTCCGTTATCGCCAGCGAACTTATGGCACGACCAATATCCAGCGCTGGCGGCACGGGCTGCTTCTGCTGCGGATGGTCGCTTTCGCCGCCCGGCGGATGAAATTCATCTGATCGATTTCCATTATGACGACTTTACCCCAACGCCCAACGCTGAAACTTCTGCCGCGAAACCAATACGTCGGGGTCAACAGCCTCGATCCAATTCGGTTTTATCATTGGCCGATCTTTGGCGCGATGTATCGCCGCCGTGTGGAGCTTTGTCTGGGGGAATGCACCGGCGGCGATCGTATTCTTGAAATCGGTTTTGGAACCGGTCTGACGTTTCTCAACCTGCATGATTCGTATCGGGAGATTCATGGGCTGGACCTGACCGCCGACACGGCAGCCGTGCAGAAGGCGTTTGCGGATCGGGGGATTCAGACCGATCTTCGTCAGGGCGATGTGCTTCAGATGCCGTATGAGAATGAATATTTCGACACGGTTCTGCTGATCAGCATCCTAGAGCATTTGAAGCCCGAGGATCAGGCCCGGGCGGTTGCCGAAATTCGCCGGGTGCTGAAGCCCGGCGGTCAGGTGGTCTACGGGGTTCCGATCGAGCGCCCGCTGATGGTTTTCATGTTTCGCATGCTTGGATGCGACATCCGCAAGGAGCACTTCTCGACGGAGAAGGATGTCGCCGCCGCTGCCGAAAAAATGATGCAGCGCGTTCGCATCCAGCAGATGACGAGCCGCCCGCCGATCTTTGGGCCGGTGTACGAAGTGGGCCATTTCAAGCGCATTTGAATCCCACCATTGAAACGTAGGGATATTCCCGACGTCGGTTATTTCTTGCGAATCGCCCGAGCGAGGCGTATCGTAAACGGTTGAATTATTGTGCCGCTTTCCAAGTCTAAAACTCTGGCGGTTGCGCGCGGTCCGGGGCGATACGCGCTGGCGCTGGTGTATGTCGCCTCCGCGACCGGCATCGCATTTTTGATCAACCCGCATATCGGGCAGTGCACCGCATCCCTCTTCTTCGCGGCAGTTATCCTCAGTTCCTGGACCGGAGGGCTCGGACCGGGGTTGCTCGCCACCATCTGCGCGGCTTTTCTGGCGGGTGAATTTTATCGACTGAATCCCGTGGGCTCGCGCGGGTTCGGCTGGGACGACTGGCTCCAGGCCGGCGTGTTTTTCGTGGTCGCGGTGCTGATCAGCTCTCTCACGTCGCTGCGGCGAAGAGCGGAAAACGCGCTGCAGAAATCATTCGATGAACTTGAAGTGAGAATCGACGAGCGCACCGGCGAACTTCGGCGTTCGAACACGCTGCTGCGCGAAAGCGAGGAGCGATTTCGTCTGATGGTGGACGGCGTGCCGGATTATGCGATCGTCATGCTCGACGCCAAAGGAATGGTCGTGAGCTGGAATCCCGGCGCCAACCGCATCTTCGGGTTCTCGCAGGAGCAGGCGGTCGGTCTGGACGGCTCGGTGTTTTGCACGCCCGAGGATGCAGCCCGCGGCAAGCCGGCGGCGGACCTGCTCGATGCCGCGCAGGCCGGTCGCCGCGAGGACGAGGGTTGGCGCGTCCGGCGCGACGGCAGCCGCTTCTGGGCCAATGTCATCACCTCGAGCTTGTGGGATGAAGCGGGGAAACTGCGCGGTTTCGCACAGATCACGCGCGATGTCAGCGAATTGCGCTCGCTGGAAAAAGAGGTCCTGGAAATCAGCGAGCGCGAGCAAATGCGCATCGGCCACGATCTCCATGATGGCGTTGGACAGGAACTGACCGGCGTGGCGTTGCTTGCCCAAAACCTCCGCCAACGGCTGGCGCAGCAGGGATCCGACGAAGAAGCGCAGGCCGCCCGGATCGCGACGCTGATCAATCGCACGCTGGAGCAGGCCCGGAAGCTGGCGCGCGGATTTTCGCCGATGGAGCTGGGCCCGCAGGGACTCGAAACCGCGCTTCGCGATCTGGCCGCCAAAGTTCAGAGTTCCATGCAGCGCGCCTGCAGCTTCAATTGCCACGGGGCGCTGGAGATCACCGATGATGCCACCGCGCTGCATCTTTTCCGCATCGCCCAGGAAGCGGTCAACAACGCGGTTCGCCATTCCAGCGCCGCGCATATTCGAATCGAACTGGATACACTGGGCGGTGTAACGACGCTGAGTATCCAAGACGATGGGCAGGGAATGTCAGTCGGCATGCCGCGCGGAAAAGGCATGGGAATCAGCGTGATGCAATACCGTGCCCGAATGATCGGTGGATCCGTTGAAATAAAAAGTTCCTCGTCCGGGACTTCAGTCATATGCGCGTGTTCGAATGCACAAAACCATGAATCACCCACAAGCCGCGGAAAAGAAGCGGCCGACAAACTCGTCGCAGGCGCGGTGGCGCGTTCTGCTGGTTGATGACCACCCCATCGTTCGCGAAGGCCTGGCCACGCGTATCGAAATGGAAGGGGACATGGTCGTCAGCGGCATGGCCGAAACCGCGGACCAGGCTCTCGATCTGATCAGGCAGGCCGAGCCGGACATTGTCATTACCGACCTGTCGCTTTCGGGACGCCCGGGTCTGGAGTTGATCAAGGAAATCCGCGCCTCCTGGGCGGCGCTGCCGGTGCTGGTGCTTTCCATTCACGATGAGGAACTTTGGGCCGAGCGGGTTCTCCGCGCCGGGGCGCAGGGGTATGTGATGAAATCTCACGCCACCGAAAAGGTGATGGAGGCGATGAGGCGCGTTCTGGCGGGTGGGATGTGGCTCAGCGACAACATGAGTTCCACGCTGCTGGGCCGGTTGACGCACCACCGACAGCCGCCGATTCATGGAATGCCCCTTTCAACCCTCAGCGATCGCGAGCTGGAAGTGTTTCAGATGATCGGCACGGGACTTTCGGTTAAGGAGATTGCCCAGCAATTGTTCCTTAGCGCCAAGACCGTCGAGGTGCATCGTGAGCACATCAAGGAAAAGCTTGGCATGCGCAGCAGCGCCGAATTATTGCGGTATGCCGTGGTTCATACTCTGGAAGAACTGAAATAAGACGCGCTCGTGATTTTCATTTCATTTTCATAAATTACAAAATATGTAGGAATTAGCGTGAAAACGGGGCACTTCGCACCTGCCAAGCGATCCATAGGGAAAATACCTATGCGAAAATGAGGGACGCCGTGATGACGTGCGGTCTCAAAACGGGTTTGCTATGCGGGCCGGGGCTTCCTGTCGGAGGTCTTGGTGCGCCTCGTCTGGTCGAGTCCGGTTTCCAAAGGGGGGGCCGGATTCGCTAGTGGGGCGTTTTTATTTGCGCATAGCAAATCTTTCAGTATGCCCGCACCAGTTTCGCCTGCGGGTAGGCATCCACGAGAATCTGAGCGAAATTTTCTCCAGCGGCCGCCCGGGCTTCCGCGCACCACTGGCACATCCCCACTCCGTGGCCGAAGCCATGGCCTTCATAGAACGTCACCGAACTCCCGCGGGGGTCCGCGCTGATTTTGCAATAACTGCTGGGCAGCGTCGGGCCGGATCGGGCATCGGTGTTGACGGCCGAACGAAGCTGCTCCGCGGGCCAACTGTATTGTATTCCGCGCATGTCGGTCACGAGCACCCGATTGGGCCTTCCGTACCGATTGAGTTGTTGCACGTCGATCCGGTAAACGGCAGCCATGTTCACCTCTGGCAGAGTGCGCCCGTTTTCCTGGCTTTGATGCACGGCCCAGACGTGAAATCTTCTCGTCAATTCCGCGTTGCTGATCGTGATCGGACCCCAGTTGAAATATTTCGACGCGTTGCAGCAATCGCCGTGCGATTGCTCGGCGAGCGGGGGGATATACGGCTCGCCGGGAAACGCATCGGCCGCGGCCTGGGTTACACCACCACAGCAACTGCTGAAATATGCCTTGAAAATATGCCCATCGCCAGGTCCGTAGGTGAGGACAAGTCCCTGCGTCTGGGCGACCGCTTGGCGACTGACAGTGGTTTCTCCGTCGATGCCGCCATACATCTGGCTGCGCTGATCGCCAAAGACATCCCAGGGTTTCGACCCACCGCCCGTGCCGGCCTCAAAGAGGGCGTAAGTTCGGGACGCCACGGCCTGCGTCTTGATCGCCTCAAGCGGCCAGCTTGCGTACATCTCCCGCGTCACCACACCGGCGAGATAATCTTCAACATCGACATCGTTGATGACATCAAACCGTCCGCTTCCCAGCGGCATCAGGCGGATATTCCCGCGGTAACTTCCGCCATTCACCCGAAGAGCGGAATCCCCCGGCCCCAGCGTCAAAACCCCCGGTCGCATCACTTCACGCCCAATATGCCAGCCATCGGTACCAAGCGAAATGAACACAACCATCGCGCGAGGAAAAGCGATTGTGACGGGCTGCGAATCCAGCCAGACCCGCGCACCATCCGCTCCGATACCGACGCGATCGGTATCTTCAACCAGCAGCACTCGAATGCGGGGAGATCGCGCGGCGATTGGCTGGCCTGAATTGTCCTGTGCGCACCCGGATGGAAGCAGCAGGCAGGCAATTAGCCCACAAAGAACGACGCAGAAATAAAGCGAATATCGCACCAGAGAATATCGCACCAGGGCCTCCTTGCCGAGGTTTGATCAGAACACCGAACTATTCTTCCAGCTTTCGCAGCGTCATGCCGAAGGTGCCAAGCTGCTGCTTGATTTCGTTGAGGCTGGTCATTCCGAAGTTCTTGCAGCCGAGCAGCTCGTCTTCGGTTCGCGACGCCAGCTCGCCCAGCAAATTGATGTTGAGCCGCTGCAGCGCCTTTCGGCTGCGGACGGAAAGCTCCAGGTCCGCGACGTTCTTGCTGAGAATCTCGGCTGGAATATTTCCGGTGACGGGAGTTGTGCGGCGCACGGTGCTTTTCGATTCATCCGCCGCCTGCCCGAGCCGCAGGCTTTTTTGCGCCAGCAGCGCCTTGATTTCGTTCAGGCTGGTTTCGCCGAAATTCTTGTAGCTCAGAAGTTCCTGTTCGGTCGTTTTGAGCAGATCGCCGAGCGTGCGGATATTCATTTTCTTGAGGCAGTTGCGGCTGCGGACCGACAATTCAAAATCGGTGACCGGTACATTGAGGATCGCGCTGCGCCGGTCGCCGCGGCCGTCGAGGTCCTCGTCGTAATGCATGCTCCGCGCCGATTCCACGTCCTTCATGTAAAGCCGGGCGCGGATGTGGTTCGGATCGGTGCGCAGCACCGCGTCCAGACACCGATGCGCCTCGTCGTAATGATTGTTGTCTTCGTACAGGATCGCCAGGTTCATCAGCGCGTTGAGATGCACCGGCGGGCTGGTGCAGATTCGCTCGTACAGCTCGATCGCCTTGGCGTCTTCGGCCCGGCGATCGTAAAGCACCGCAAGATTGAAGGCGGCCAATTCGTGATCCGGATTTTCGTTCAGCGACCTCTCGTAGAACTCGATCGCCTTTTCGTGTGAACCCTGCTGTGCCGCCTCGAGCCCCCGGCGAAAATATTCCTCGGCCGCACGTTCATTGATAGATGCCACCGTCAATTCGCTCATCGTGTGAATCCGATCCTGTTGGTGAATGTTGAAGAACCCGCAGGCAGAAATTGTGCCGACACGGAATTTAATCTAATGTTAAGTGGCAAGGGGCCGGTGCGTCAACTGTCGCGGGGGGTGTGCTAGAATCAAGCAGTCCCATGAGTTCGATTAAACGGGTCGCCATTATCGCCAACCCCATCGCCGGCCAGGGAAAAGGACGCGCCACCGCCGCCAGGGTGCGAAATAGTCTTGAAACAGCCGGGATCGAATGCCGGGTGATCTTCGATTGGCTCGGCGCAACGCGGGACCAACTGGCATCGGTCGACGCGATTGTCGCCATCGGCGGCGACGGCACGCTTCGCGGCGTTGCCGGGCGGTGTCTTGGGGTACTGGATCGAATCCCTCCGCTGCTTCCTGTTCCGATGGGGACCGCCAACCTGATGGGCCGGCATCTGGGAATCGACTGGCAGACCGGCGACCTGGGGCCGCGCATTGTCCAATCGGTGCAGCGCGGGCAGATTTCCATGCTTGATGCCGCCGAGGTCAACGGGCAGATTTTTCTGCTGATGGCCAGCGTCGGAATCGATGCGCAGATCATCCACGAAATGGACCGGATGCGCCGCGGACCGATCAACTTCGCCGATTATGTCCTCCCGGTGGCGATGGCCATCACCAATTACCGCTTTCAGCCGCTGGAAGTTTTCGCGGATGATGAGGAGATTTTTTCCGCATCACCGGCGATGGCACTGGTGGCGAACATCAGCGAATACGGCGCGGGTTTTCCCCTCGCCCCGCACGCGCGGCCGGATGACGGGCTCCTGGACGTGCTGGTGATTCCCGTCAATTCACCCGTCGATGCGGTGCAGAAATTCCTGCACGCGGCGGCGGGGGAGCATCTTCTCATCGAAGGCGTGGTTTATTCGCGCGGCAAGCAGATCGAAATCAGGTCCAGCCAATCGGCGCCCATTCAAATCGACGGCGACTCGGCCGGGCACACTCCCGCGCGGATCAGCGTCCTGCCAAATCGCGTGCCGTTTATCACGCCGGTTTGAAAACTTGCGTCGGCCAGCCGGGCCATTTATCGTGCCCGGCGTGAGCAAAGAGCCGGATATCCTCCAGCGAAATCGATCGCCTCTTTTTGTGATCGCCGGCCCCTGCGTGATCGAGTCGCCTGAATTGTGCCTCCAGATCGCCGGCAGTGTGAAAAAAATCTGCGAGAAACTTGGAGTGGCTTACATCTTCAAAGCCAGTTTTGACAAAGCGAACCGATCGAGCAAAGACAGCTTTCGCGGGCCTGGGCTCGCAGAAGGCGTGCGCATTCTGGATAAGGTGAAGCAGGAAATTGGCGTGCCGGTGCTCACCGATATTCACGAAGCCGATCAGGCGGCCGAAGCCGCGGGGGTGGTGGATGTGCTGCAGGTTCCGGCGTTCCTGGCGCGGCAGACCGATCTTCTCCAGGCCTGCGGCCGGACTGGACGGTGGATCAACGTAAAAAAGGGGCAGTTCATGTCGCCTGCCGAAATGGCCAACGCCGTCGAAAAAATAAAATCAACAGGAAATGATCGAATCATCCTGACGGAGCGGGGGACTTTCTTCGGATACAACCGGCTGGTCAACGATTTCACGGGGCTGGCTGTTATGAAAGAGCTGGGTTGTCCGGTGGTGTTCGACATCACCCACAGCACGCAGCAGCCGGCGGGATTGGGAAGCCAAAGCGGGGGAAGTCCGCAGTATTCGCCAATGCTGGCGCGGGCGGCGGTGGCGGCGGGGGTGGATGGGATTTTTCTGGAATGTCATCCCGATCCGAAAAACGCAAAGAGCGATGCGGCGACGATGTTGGATCTGAAGGAGGTTGAGCCGCTGCTGAGCGAATGCGTGCAGATTGCTCGATTGCGTGGGGGGTGGAGGTAGGCTCCGCATGTTCATGCGGAACTTCGGGGTTTGATTTTTTTTTGGAGGGAGGTGGTAACGATTGGCTTGTTTTTGGGGCGTGGAGGGGGGATTGTTACCGTAGACGGGAGGGGGTGCGTGGAAGATGGGTAAATGGGGGTGAGATGCATATGAGTTTTGGGGATAGAGCATTTCCACTTCAGATATAGCGTCCGCATCGCCGTCGGCGACCCTTCGGGTTGGCTTGGCCGGGGTCGTCCGCGGCGTCATCGCTCCTCAACGGGTCCATACGAACCCGCTTCGTCGCTCTTCCTTGCGGCCAACCCTTGCCAAACGAATGAAGACGCTACACCTGAAGCGGAAATGCTCTAATCAGAGGGTCCTCTATATTCTTTGGCGCAGGGTGAAGGAAATGGGTGGGTTTTTGGGAATCGGGGGATTTTTGGTGGTGGTACTTTCATTATTAATGCAATGCCCCACGGCAGCGCCGTGGGCGTTTAAAGATGAAAATGACCCAGCATCGAACTTTTCTAGGGAAATATTCTCAATTGCGTCGCGCGGAAATAAAAGCAGCTCCGGACCAGGGGTTCGGAGCTGCTTTTGCGAGGAGGGGATTTCCTAGAATCCCCAATTGACCACGTGGAAGAGCATCAGGATCAGCACGATCAGCAGGATTGCGCCGAGGCCGCCGCTGGGGCCGTAGCCCCATTCGCGGCTGTAGGGCCACGCGGGGACTGAGCCGACCAGCAGTAAGACGATGATGATAAAAAGTATGAGACCCATGAGAGCACCTCATTTTGAATGGGCCATGCGCCGTCGCGCCGCCGCGACAGATTTTCGCGTATGGCCGCCGGATAATTAGAGGTGCAAAGGGTGGACCAGATTGCTCAATGGGCACTGCAGCGCAATAAAAAAGCCCCGGATGTACATCCGGGGCTTTGTCTTATTCACAAGTTACGCATTACGTCGCATCTGAGGATGCTTCGGCCATGGGCTTTTCACCTTTTTCCTCGGCGAGTGTGAGAGCCTCGAAGTAAAGGTGCTTTTCGCCGCCTTCTTCCGATTTGACGGTGATGCGAACGACATCCTTGCCTTTGAAGCTGCCGCGCAGGATTTCCTCGCTGAGCGGGTCTTCCACATGCTGCTCGATTGCACGCCGAAGTGGACGCGCGCCGAAGTCGCTGTTGGTGCCTTTGTCGATCAAGAAATCCTTGGCTTCCTGGCTGATCTCGATCTTCACGCCATGCTCGGTGAGCCGGCGCGTGACTTTGTTCAGCTCGAATTCGACGATCGCCTCGAGATTTTTGCGGCTCAGCGGGCGGAAGACGATCACATCGTCCAGGCGTCCGATGAACTCCGGCCGGAAATATCGCTCGATCTCCTTGGTCAGAGTCTGCTTGATCGTCTGATACGTCCGTTCTTCCAACTCGCCCTTGCGGGTTGGCTGAAGGCCGAACTGCGGGCCGCCGTCCTTGATCAACTCGGCGCCGATGTTGCTGGTCATGATCAGGACGACATTGCGGAAATCCACATGCCGGCCAAAGCTGTCGGTCAATCGGCCTTCTTCCATGATCTGCAGAAGCATGTTGAACACATCGGGATGCGCCTTCTCGACTTCATCCAGCAGCACGACGCTGTAGGGCCGGCGGCGAATGCGCTCGGTGAGCTGTCCGCCTTCCTCATAACCGACATAGCCCGGAGGCGCGCCGATCAGCCGGCTCACATTGTGCTTCTCCATATACTCGCTCATGTCGATCTGAACGAGGGCGTCATCGTCGCCGAACATGAACTCGGCAAGCGCCTTGGACAGCAAAGTCTTTCCAACGCCCGACGGGCCGAGGAACAGGAACGATCCCATCGGACGATGCGGATCCTTAAGTCCCGACCGCGCGCGGCGGATCGTCTTGCTGATCGCCTTGATCGCCTCATCCTGCGAGACGACGCGCTTGTGCAATTCGTTTTCCAGCTCGAGCAGCCGCTGGGCTTCTTCTTTTTCCAGACGGGTGAGTGGGACGCCGGTCATCTTGCTGACGACCTCGGCGATCACCTCCTCGTCCACGACGCCGTCCACTTCCTTGGCCCGCTCGCGCCATTGCCGCTGCATCTCTTCTTTCTTGGCGCGAAGGCCCTCGGCCGAATCGCGCAGCTTGGCGGCTTCCTCATACTCTGCGTTGCGAACCGCTTCGTCCTTCTGAATGCTCAGACGCTCGATCTGCTCTTCAATCTCAGCGAGATTCGGCGGCTTGGTCATGCTGCGAAGGCGAATGCGCGCCCCCGCTTCGTCGAGAACATCGATCGCTTTATCCGGCAGGCAACGGCCGGTGATATACCGGTCCGAAAGCTCGACCGCGGCCGCGACCGCTGAATCCAGAATCTGCACGCGGTGGTGCGCTTCGTACCGATCGCGCAGGCCCTTGAGAATTTCGATTGTGTCGGCCGGGCTGGGCGGATCAACCGTGATCGGCTGGAATCGCCGGGCCAGGGCCGCATCCTTCTCGATGTATTTGCGGTATTCGTCGAACGTGGTCGCGCCGATGCACTGAATCTCACCGCGGGAAAGCGCGGGCTTCAGCACATTGCTGGCGTCGATGGCGCCTTCAGCGCCGCCGGCGCCCACCAGGGTGTGCAACTCGTCGATGAACAGAATGACGTTCTTGGCGCGGCGGACTTCGTTCATGACCGCCTTGATGCGCTCTTCGAACTGCCCGCGGTACTTGGTGCCGGCGACCATCATCGCCAGGTCCAGCACCACGATTCGCCGGTCGTGCAAAAGCTCGGGCACGGCGCTGGATATGACCATCTGCGCCAGGCCTTCGACGATGGCCGTCTTGCCCACGCCCGCCTCGCCGAGAAGAACGGGGTTGTTCTTCTGCCGGCGGCAAAGGATCTGGATGACCCGCTCGATCTCCTTCATTCGACCGATGACCGGGTCAAGCTGACCCTCGCGAGCCAGTTCGGTCAGATCGCGACCGAAGCTGTCCAGCGCCGGGGTGCGGCTTTTGCTTTTCTGTCCTTGTTTTTCCTGTGCTTGGGGTTCTTCGCTTTCCACGCCAGCTCCCAAAAGATTGAGAACCTCTTCCCGAACTTCTTCCAACTTCAGACCCAGGTTCATCAGCACCTGGGCCGCTACGCCATCATGCTCACGCAGGAGGCCGAGCAAAAGGTGTTCCGTTCCTACATAATTATGGTTCAGATTCCTGGCCTCTTCGATGGCGTATTCAATCACTTTCTTGGCCCTGGGTGTCTGCGGCAGCTTACCCATCGTAACCATGTCGGGGCCGCTCTTGACGAGCTTTTCGACTTCGAGCCTGACCTTGCGAAGGTCGACATCGAGGTTCTTAAGCACGTTAGCGCCCACACCGCTGCCTTCCTTAACCAGGCCCAGCAGGATGTGCTCGGTACCAATATATTCGTGGTTAAACCGCTGGGCTTCCTGGTTGGCCAGAGCCATGACCTTTCTTGCCCGATCCGTAAAACGTTCAAACATGTCCATCTCCTGGATGGCCGGCAGGGTTGTGTGCCGACCCCTCACCGAAAATCGCCACATCGAGCATGGACCGCCGCATCCGTGCGCGGCCTCAAGCCGGGGAGGCGCTCGATTGTAGGAGGGTGTCGCCCATAATCAAGCACGCCACCCGCCCCAACGCCGCACAAGTGCGGCCGCTAAACGGGGATGGTGTCGATCGCCGGCCCGAGCCGTCTTACCTGTATATCGGCTTTAGTTGTACGTTCGATAAAGATCGAAGATCGAACATCCGATGTTCATGGTTTCCCACCCCAACCGGGTGAACCCGCTTGCGACCGGGAACAATTTACCCGATAAAAGGCTCCAGAATTTCCAAGGATCGCAATGCCGCTTATGCATCAAATCATCGACCTTTTTCTCCACCTGGACAAGCACCTCAATGCTTTCGCATCCACCCACCAGGTCGGAATTTATGTGCTGCTTGCGATCATCGTATTCTGCGAAACCGGGCTGGTGGTCTGGCCATTCCTTCCCGGTGATTCGCTGCTGTTCGCGGTGGGGGCGCTGGCGGGGATGGCCAATTCACCCATTAATCTGCCGCTGATGATCGTGTTGCTGTGCGCTGCGGCCAATTGCGGGGATGTGCTGAATTATTTCATCGGCCGGCGGATCGGGCCGGCGATCTTCAGTGGTGAATCATCCTGGCTTCTTAATAGACGGCATTTACAGGAAGCGCATCTGTTCTACGAGAAACATGGCCGCAAGACGATCATCCTTGCCCGTTTCGTCCCGATTATCCGCACCTTCGCGCCATTCGTCGCCGGCATCGGGCAGATGCCATTTGCGCGATTTATCGGTTTCAGCATCAGCGGGGGGGTGCTCTGGGTAGTCCTACTGTCCTTCGCCGGCTACTATTTCAACCAGATCCAGTTCGTCAGCACGCATTTCCAACTGGTGGTGCTGGCGATCGTGGCGATTTCGCTGATCCCGCCGGTGGTGCAGGGGCTGCAGGCGAGGAAAAGAGCAGCACTCGCCGCGCCGGTCGAAGCGTAGGTTATTCCGCGGTGAACAGATCGTAGGTATGCGTTCCGCCCGGGAATTTTTTCCGGCAGGGCAGGCCCATCGGATTCCCGTGCTTGAATCCATGCGCTTCGGTCATCTGGACGATTTCATCCTTCAGCATGTCATCGTTCCACCCCACGAGCAAAACCCCGCCGGTGCGCATGATCTTCCGAACATTCGTCAGTGTCTTTTGCTGATCCTCGAGGTTGTTCACCCCCCAGCCGAAAATTCCGTTCAGAAGAACCACGTCGAGATATCCCGGCTTGAAATGCTGATCGACGTCGACCACGCTGGCGATGATGTGCCGCCCGGGTGAGCCAAACTTCGCCAGCTCCGGGTCGATTTCCAGCGTCCAGTATTCGCAGCCGTTCTTTGCGAAGTATCGGCCATAATGCGCACAGTACGGTTGTGTCCCCACGTTCAAAACATGCGATGGGTTCAGTGAGGCAAATCCCGGCAACAACGCGGATTCCATGTACTGCCGATCCGGTTTGTTGCGCAGCCACATCCAGAAATAGACCCGCCTGGGAATGACCGCCTTGGCCAGCGGATTCAGAGTGGCGATAATCTTCTGCTTCAAGCTCATTGAGGGGATTACGGCACTACATCGGTTACATCTTCACTGCTTATCGAGTTTTTAACAAATTTGTCCTGGGTGCAGTGCGCCAGATTTCTATCTGCCTTGGGGCCCAATGTTTGAGATCGTCCAGTAAGTTCGCCAACCGGCCGATAGTTCGATGGGACCCTCGAAATTGAACACCAAATATACACTTGAAGATATAGCGTTCTTATCGGGCGATTCAACTCCACCCGATCGTGGTCAGGAAGGCAAATCATTTCTGGCGCTGTCGGCCGCGATGGTCTGGCCCGGTCTCGGACATGCCATCGCCGGCAATCTGAAATGGGCGATATTCTGGTGCGCGATCTGGACGGCCATTGTGCTGGGCATTGGCTCGACGCTGATTGAGCCGCAGTGGCTCGCAGCCCTGGTGGTGCTTCTGCCGCTGGGAATCATCGTGCAGTTCTCGCAGTTGTTGCATGCCGGGCGGTGTGGGAGAAAATCGCGGGGGTCGATGCTCGGCGACGCAGCGAGCCGCTGGATGCTCGGAACGCTCCTCGCCGCCGCGGGGCTCGCCGAGTGCTATTCTGCCGCCGCATATCTGCAGGCCAATTGGTTTGAAATCTGCTACACGCCCACGCCCAGCATGAGTCCCAATGTCGTGCCTGGCGATCTGTTCCTGAACTTCCGCCAGCAATCCTACGGACGCTGGGACATCGTTGGGGTCGATTCCTACACCAGCGACAGCCTGGAAATTCGCCATCTCTGCAAGCGCATCGTCGGATTGCCCGGCGATGTCGTGGAGATCACCGGCTCGGGCCTGATGATCAACGGCAAACCCGCACAAATTCCGGCCGATACGGGGCCGTATCTCCCCGTGGATAGCTGGAACAACCCGCTGATGGATGCCGAGCCACTGGCGGCCGCCAACGGCTGCTGGGGCAGACCGATCACTCTCGGGCCCGATGAGTATTACCTTCTCGGAGACAACACGGCGGTTTCCGATGATGGCCGTTTCTGGCCACCCGTCGACGGACACCAGGCCGGCGCAACCCCCGTGAGCCGCATCAAAGGCAGGGTTGTGGGAATCATCTGGCCGCCCGATCGGTGGCGTGTTTTCTGCCAAGCGGATCGGTGAAGTCACCTTTCAAGGCCACAGAGGCGTGCCATCCAACCCGGCCGATTCCGGCAGATCGAACATCAGATTTGCATTCTGCACCGCCTGACCCGCGGCGCCTTTGCCGAGATTATCAATCGCGCCCAGCGCGATGAGGGTTCCATTTCCCGACGATGAATACGAGACGAATGCAAGATTAGACCCCATGGCCCACTTGGTGTGAGGCGGCTGATCGACGACGCGCACAAAGGGGCGCCCGGCGTAGAATTTTCGCGCCGCCTGCAGACACTGCTCGGTCGTCGCTTCGCCTTGCAGGTAGCACGTCGCCAAAATGCCCCGAGTCATTGGAATCAGATGCGGGGTGAATGTGATCTGGCCGGGCTGACCGATGGAAATCGACTGAACCGTTGAAATGATCTCCGGAACATGCGGATGCTTGAGAAGTCCGTAGGCGACAACATCTTCATTGACCTCGGAAAATCCGAATTTGGAATCGCCGCCCCCGCGTCCCGCGCCGCTGACGCCGCTTTTGGCGTCGATGATGATGGGAGAATTCACCGCCAGCTTTTCCGCCAGCAGCGGGGCGATCGCAAGCAGCGCGGCCGATGGATAACACCCTGGATTGGCTACTCGCGATGCCGAGCGGATTTTTTCAGGCCAGACATCCGCCAGGCCGTAAACCCAACCATCCGCGTACCGATGATCGCCGCCTACATCGACGATCTTGACGCTCTTTGCCACGCTGGCCAGGGCAGCTTTCGAATGCCCAGTTGGCAGCGACGCGAACAGCAAATCCAGTTTCGGCAAGTTCGCCGGGTCCCATTTCTGAATCGGGAGATCGGCCAGCTTGTGGGCGATCCCCGGAAATCGCTCCACCAGTTTCTGCCCCGCTGAAGTTTCCCCCGCGGCATAGACCACGTCAAAATGTGGATGGCTGGAGCAAAGGCGCAGCAATTCCCCGCCCCCATATCCACTGACGCCCGCGATGCCGATGCGAAGGTTTGCCATCAGCTAAAAGAATAATGGATTTTGCGGGCGAAGGCGATTTGTTATGGATATCGATTCAGTCGGAGTTGATTTTCGTCGATTTGCAGAAGCCAATCCTGTCGATCCGAGAAATAATGAATGAGCGGCGCATCGGCTGATTTGCCGAGATAGCGCGCCCAGACGATTCGCGAATTGGCAAGGTCCGCGGAATTGTAGACCCATTCATCGTGAATCAGGTGCCCCGTTTGGTATTCGACGAAAATCAGTTGCCGACCCCGTCGAAGCTCCGGATATTGGGCGATCAGATCCGCCCGGCCAAACCGCATCGCATCCGCCGGCGGTGGGGTGGCCGCGGAGAAAGCGGCGGTGGCCAGCCACGAAAGCAAGATCATTCCGCACACCATTCGTGATGGTCGATTCCAACTCCATAGCTTTTGAATCCCGATGACGACCACAAGCATCATCAGCGGCGCGGCGGGAGCGGAATAGGCGGGCATAAACCAGCTCTCGGCGCAAATTCCCGCGAGAAATACACCCAGCGTCAGCCAAATCCATTTCAATCTGGAATCGCGCACAAAAACCGGGGCGATGAGGAACGGCGCCAGCAGCCAATACTGGCGCGTGTACATCGAGACGAACTGCCAGAACCGCTGCGTCGAAATGACCGCGACGCCGCCGGCTGTTTGCAGGCGGTCATAATCCCCACGCTCATAGTCCGTGTGTATCAATGCGACCGCGGGGCTGCTATAGATCGGTTGCGGATGTTTCGGAAGAAACCAGAATTTCGGATAGACATCGTACTGAGCCGAATACTCCATAAACGGCAAGCGAAACGGATGACCCGTAACCCGGAAGTTGTAATAGCACATCGCAAGAGCGACAGGGATCAGAACAACTGACAGTCCCACGGCCAGCCTGTAGCGACCGATCGCGCGATAAATCAGAACGATCATGGGCACGATGCTCAGGATCAGACCTTCGTAAGGTCGGGAGTTGGCAAGAATCGCCAGCGCTGCGCCCAGCGCCAAGGAATTCACCAACGAATATCGCTGTAGAAGCCGGCCCCATGCGCCAATCATCAAAGCGCCGCCCAGGACCGCGACCGATCCACCCCAATACGTCTGGCTCCATGCGATCAGTTCCGGATGCACCGCGGCGATCACTCCGCCCACAAGCGCCCAGCGCCCGTCCACGAACCCAAGCAGCATCCAATAGATCGCAGCGCACGCCGCGGCGGTGGTCAGCCACACGCCGATGATCGGCTGATCGCTCATCCACTGCCCGATCGCCAGCGCAATCCCCTGGCCCGAGGGATATTTGCTCATGTAAGTCGGCCGCACCAGCACGTGCGGCGTCTCGAAATGCTCCGGAAACGGAGGCGTGGGATTGGTGAGCCGGCCGTGCGCGAACGTATCGCCGGCGAGGAGATAGCTGAATTCATCCTGCACGCGCGGCACGGGCACGCCGTTGTGCAGGGCAACGGCGCCGTTGACGACCAGCGAAAGCGACGCCACCAGCGCGCCGCAGAAGATGCGCCGCTTCGCAACCGATCGCAGCGCGCCAGCGAGCCGTTTCGCCATTGAGTTGAGCGGCCGCGCTTGAGTTCGACGAGCGAGGTCGAGTCGCGCGGCGGCTTATTCACTCACCCATATGATAGAAAAATTCTTCCTGAACGATCTTCCCGTTCTTCACCGTATAAAGCGCGGTCTCATCCAGCGTCATCCGCTGACCGGCCATCGGTCCGGCTTTGGACGTCACTTCGTAAGTGAATCGAACGATGAACCGGTCCCCATTGGGCCAGGGACCCGCCACCTCGGCCTTGTGAACCTCGTTATTCTTTTCCCACCATTCAGCCTTTCCATTCACCGCCGCGATCCCCTCCATGCGCTGCGGCATATTCCCTCCGCCATGCGCCTCGATGCTCACGATCTTTGGATCGTAAAGCGTCTTCATCGCCTCGCGATTTTTGCCCTGCTTGCACAGTTCCACCAGTTTCTTTCCGACATCCATCGTTGCGCTCATGTTGTTTCTCCTTCAAAAGTAATAGGGAGCGAAATCGTAGCAGCCCGGTGCGTGAGGGTCATTAAAAAAATCTGGAGATTTGTTCAAGGATTATTCAACCGACGCCGCTGTCCGCTTCCACTTGCGGAAATTCGCGGATTGCAAATACAATGGCCGATAATCCATCAGCGATTTCCAAGGGATATTGGTGCTTCATAATCAGAAAGTAATTGTTGTTCTACCCGCTTTTCGCGCCGCAAAGACGGTGGAAAAGACGTTTCGCGATCTTCCGCTGGACCTTGTCGATGAGGTTCTGCTGGTGGACGACGCCGGCGGCGACGACACTGTCGAAATCTCCAAGAGCCTGGGGATCAAAACCATCCTGCACCGGAAAAATCTCGGCTACGGCGGAAATCAGAAGACCTGCTATTACGAAGCCCTCCATGCCGGCGCGGATATCGTCGTCATGGTTCATCCCGACTACCAGTACGACCCGCGCCTCGTGACCGCGATGGCGGCGATGGTGGCCTCCGGCGTGTACGACGCCGTCTTCGGCTCGCGCATCGGAACCGCGCGCAAGGGCGGAATGCCGCTTTGGAAATACGTCGCCAACCGCTCGCTCACCGCCGTGGAAAATATCATGCTCGGAACCAAGCTCACCGAGTTCCACACCGGCTATCGCGCGTTTTCGCGCAAGGTGCTTTACAGCCTGCCGCTGCTGGCCAACTCCGATGATTTTGTGTTCGACAATCAGATGATCGCGCAGATCGTCGCGTTTAATTTCCGCATCGGCGAGATTTCCTGCCCCACCAAGTATTTCAGCGAAGCCAGCTCCATCAATTTCCGCCGCTCGGTCACGTACGGCCTGGGCGTGCTGCACACCAGCCTGCAATTTCGCCTGTGGAAATGGAAGATCACCAGGCCCGAGATCTTTGTGGATACCCCCGCCTGCAGAATCGATTCCAGAGATGCAGCCACACGGCAAATGGAAAGCGTCGTCAAATGATGAACTGGCGCAGGCTAAATCCAAGCATTCCCATGCGCCCGATTTTTGGGCCAATCGCAATAGTCGGAATTGTGCTTCCCTATTGCCTTGTTATTTATGCTGGCCGCTATGGGCTATTGGTTGCAATGGCTGTCCTGAATGCTTGCGCTCTTATCCTTTTCGGGCTTTATCGGCGGCATCGAGGGCACAATCCCTAGTGCTTACTTTGTGAAGTGCATAACTCCGTAAACTAATTGGTCAGCTTTGCCTTGGCGGCCTGCAGATTCTGCTGCTCGTCTTTCAGCATCTGCTGCATTTCGGCTTTGGTGTCCTGCGCGCCGCTGGATGACTGCCCCATGAAATGATTCAGCAGGTCGATCTTCTCCTGGGCAACCGCGGCCTGAATCCTCGCCGCCTGCTGATCCTCGGTGTCCGCCACCTTCTGGCTCTGTTCGGGAAATTTCACGCCGATCCAGATGCCCAGGCCGATGCCAACCGCGAGGATAAAGAGATGATAAATGAATTTCATTTCACGACTCTGTCACGGATCAAATGAACGGCCCGGCGCACGTTTTCGGCTGGATTAACCGACAACCGGCAGCGATCGCCGATCCTTTTCCACCTTTTCCCAGCCGCTTCCCAGTTCACCGATCGGATCGGGCGGGAGAATATCCACCTTCTTTTCGCCGAGTTTCGCTTCGCCGCGCTTTACTTTCTGCTCAAACTGCCGGCATTCCACGAGCAGGCGATCCAGAATTTCCTCCTCGGGAACGTTGGCGACACGCTCGCCCTGCACGTAGATAATCCCCTTCCGGTCGCCGGCGAAGATGGCGATGTCGGCCCCTTCGCACTCCCCCGGGCCGTTCACCACGCAGCCCATCACTGCCACCTTGATGGGAACCGTAATCTCCGTGGCGAGCCGCTTGCGCACATCCTGCACGAGCTTGAACAGATCGACCTGAATGCGCCCGCAGGTGGGGCATGCAATCAGCTCCGCCCCCACGCGCGTCCGAAGCCCCAGCACGTAGAGCAATTCCAGCCCATCCTCCACTTCAAACACCGGATCGTTCGCGTAGCTGATTCGAATCGTGTCCCCGATCCCGCTGCACAGAAGATGCCCCAGCGGCACCACGGAGCGAATCGCCCCCGTTTCCCGCGGCCCGGCATGTGTGACGCCCAGATGCAGCGGATAATCAAACCGCTTGCTGACCTCGGTGTACGCATCCACCACCAGCACCGGATCGATGCTCTTGGCGCTGATGACGATGTCATGGAAATCCTCCTCGTGGAAGATTTCCAGATATTCCTCGAGCTTGGCGATCATGATCGCCAGGAAATGTCCGTGCTTGTTGTTTGAAAAAACCCCGCCCAGCTCCTTCATTCGTTTCTGCTTGTCATTGCGCTCGACGATGGAGCCTTCATTGACACCGACGCGAATGGGAATTTTCCTGGCCTTGCAGGCCTGAATGACGTCCTTCACCTCCGCACGGTCGTTTATATTGCCCGGATTCAGCCGGATTTTGTGAATCCCCGCCTCCACGGCCTCCAGGGCGCGCTTAAAATGGAAATGCACGTCGGCAACGATCGGAACCTTCACCCGCGGGAGGATTTCCTTCAGCGCCAGGGTGTCCTTCCGCTCGGGAACCGCCACGCGCACCATATCCGCGCCGGCGGCCGCCAGCTTGTTGATTTCCGCCGTGCATTTATCGATGTCCCAGGTGTAGCCCGAAGTCATCGACTGCACGGCCACAGGCGCATCCCCGCCAATGCCGACAAACCCGTGGGCTTCATCACCAACCACCACTTTTCGCGTCCTGCGTCGTGCGATCATCAAGCCTCCAAAAAAAGGCATCCCTGCCAAATCGTCCGAACAATGCTAAGACCCATCGCCAAATCCGTCAAACCAGCGGTATCCGCAGTTCGATTTCCATGTCATCGCATTTGGCACCGCCGATAAAAATCTGGCATAATCCCCACCTGGGCGAAATCGCGATCGCGACGCCGAGCGAAGTTTCGCCGGAGAGGTGGCCGAGCGGCTGAAGGCGACGGTTTGCTAAACCGTTATACGGGGTCAAACTCGTATCAATCCTAATACTGAAAAACGCTGTGTTTTCCGCTGAAATCAGTCAAGTCATTAAAAGGCATCATATCGCAACTAACGTCATTTGCCTACTGCATTGCCTACCGTTTTGCCTCTAAAGATGCCTACTGCTTTTGGTCTAATGTTATAAAGCAGAGAGAATGAGGCAGTAGATTTGTTTGGTCCCAACCTCCTTCAACGCGGCTTATCGATAAATACGCCACTTTTTTAGTCACCAATCCCTTTGAAATGCTTTCGATTACTTGGTTGTTCCAAGTGATTCTTGTCCCCTCGCAGCCCTTTTTTAAGAAAGGATAAAATGAATACTGCTTCCCCTGCGCCCCCGCTGTCTGTCCGCAAACGCGAAGCGGGCCGAATGGTCGGCCTGTCATCTAGCAGCATCGACGCCCTCATAAAACAGGGAAAACTCCAATTCGTCAAATGCGGCGACCGTAAACGAAGTTCAGTTCTAATTCCCGTCGATTGCCTGAAAAAATTCATCGAAGAAAACACCCAAACCTGCGCTTGATTTCTGTCCAGCCTACGGCCTAGGCGACTTGTTTTTTCACCCCAAACGAAAGGTAAACCAATGCAAAACGTTATCGAATCCGCGCCCTCATCGGGCGAATGCTCGTCATCTGATAATCCGGTTGTTCGGCTAATTTTGAAGAATCTCAGAGCGGTTCAAGAGAGGACATCAGGTTACTCGGCGCAATGCCCTCTATGTGACGATGAAGATTTCTCAGTCACCGGCGGATTGCAAGGTGAGATATTTTTATTTTGCAGACACGGCTGCGACTATAAGGAAATTCTTAAGAAAGTTGGGTTGACTGAAACCGAGCTACGCAATGCCCCACCTTTCTGGACAGCGCACACACCTGAGCGGCGTGATATTTCTCCATATATTTCTGATCGCCGTTTTTCTAATGATCGTCTGGGCGAAACTGCGAAACTTCAAACTGATGTCGGCAACGCGGCACGGTACGCGATCCAGCATGGGGACGATTTGCAATTCTGTCATTCGAGGGGTGACCACCTGATCTATGACCGCAATCGGTGGAAGTGGAGCGATGCGGGTAAACCTATATCAATGGCGAAGGACACCGCTCTGAACATTTATTCGGAATCCCAAGCGGCGAGCCGTGATGCCAAAGTTGCGCAGGCTCGTGGTGACGAAGATGCAGCGGAAAAACATGCGGCCCGCGCTGCGGAACTCGCTAAATGGGCGCACTCAAGTCAGAAGCGTGAACGAATCTCCGCGATGATCGAGCTGGCCAAGCCCGATCTCTCAATCCTTCCCGATCGACTGGATTCTGATCCATGGTTGCTGAATTGCAAAAACGGAACAATAGATTTGCGAACAGGCGACATGCGCGGACACCGCAGAGAAGATTTTATTACCCGCGTTGCCAACGCCAACTACGATAAGAGCGCAACATCGCCGACTTTTGACGCTTTTTTACAACGAATCTTTCGCAGCAATCCAGCACTGATCCCATTCATTCAACGTGCAATCGGCTATGCGTCAACCGGGAGCGTTCGGGAGCAATGCCTTTTTTTCCTTCACGGCAAAGGGGCGAACGGAAAAACGACATTGATAGATGCAGTGCAATACGCTCTGGCGGATTACGCTGGGAAAGCTGATCCTGATCTTTTAATGATGCGGGATGGATCATCAGCCCATCCCACGAATGTTGCGGACCTGATGGGACGGCGAACGGTGGTTTGCTCCGAGACGGCGGACGGTAGACGTTTTGACGAATCGAAATTGAAAGACCTGGCCGGTGAAACAAGACTAAAAGCTCGATTCCTTTACGGCGATTTTTTCGAGTTCAATGCAACGCATAAGATTTTTATGTACTCGAATCATAAGCCTGTCGTGCGCGGAACCGATTACGGATTTTGGCGACGTATGAAGTTGATTCCGTTCCTCGAAACAATCGGTGAGAATGAGCGCGATCCCGATCTTCTCGAAAAACTGAAAGCTGAAGCGGGTGGAATACTGAAATGGATCGTCGATGGAGCTATCGCATGGTATCGTGAAGGATTGGGAACACCCCCCGAAGTGGTTAAAGCAACCAACGAATATAGAACGGAAATGGATTCAATCGGCGCGTTTATTAAGGATTCCTGTGTTGAGGGCGACAGGCTCGTTTCGTCGGCCAAGGATTTATATGAAGCGTACTGTAAGTGGTGCAATGAAAACGGCGAGCATCCATTATCGCAAAAGCGGCTGGGGCAAGCGCTGGGGGAACGCAATTACATTTCTGACCGAGGCGGCGCGGGCGGTCGCAAAACATGGCGCGGAATAGGGCTGAAACAGCTAACGCCCGGCGAATAATGACAAACCTGAATGATCCGGTTGCAATCATTCAGTGTTCGCAAGTGTTTATCTGAATGTATTTTATATAAATAATATTTACGATGCACTGAATGATCTGAACCGTATTCCGGTAAAGGTCTCTAATGTTTGCTTACGTAGGGAACTTTTTAGGAAATGGTTCGGATGATTCAGATGGTTCAGGGAGTCCGGCAATCCAGAGCGTTAAATATATTCTCATCCTGAAGCCTGAAGGTGGCGGGCCAGCGCCAGAAGTCCGGTTGCGACGATTGCTCAAGGCTGCGTTACGTTGCTTTGGGCTTCGCTGCTGTGACTATCGCATTGCCAGTGATACGGAAGCATCACAAATAAATAAAAACTCATCAGTGTTTCAATCACGGGCTGGGCCGGACACTGCGGGCGATGAGGTCGAAATATTCTAATTCGTAGGCTGGGGGGCGGCGTCGGGCTTCATTTGGTTTACCTTTCCTCGGCGTCGTCCCTCTTTTTACTTTTTATAAGGCAATTCTTAGATGAAATCGAATATTGAGATTTTGACTGATGGACACGATTCCATCACGTTCGATGCAAACGACGTTGAAACGTTCGGCGCGCTAGTCACTAACGACGCCGTCACCGCTCTCGACAAAATTTGCAGACTGGCACGCGCTCTTCTCGATGCTCAGGCGTCTGACGACACCGCGAAAGCTGCGAAGATTTTGGATGAACTTCACAATTATTTTTTGGATCAATAAATTATGAAACACCTTATTGAAAAACTCGAAACGCAACTTGACGCGGAAACGAAATCGGCGGCTGCTACCGGCGAGTTGCTTGCACAATTGAGGAAATATAATTCTCTATGCGACAATGTTTCAAACCTTGAACGACAGCGCGATCAACTTGCGAATGAAATCACTGAATTGGAATCGCGAAAATCGACGCTGGAAAATCTCGACGATTTGCGATTGTTGCCAGCGGTGGAAGCGGCTATTTTGCTCTACGAAACGCATGTAAAAAAGATGCCGCCCGATGCGCGAACGAAACTAGAGAATTCGTTTTTAAGGGCGCATGGATACATCCTGGGTTCTGTCGATTCATGGAAAGAAGTCGCAACTGGTAAGGTTCTAATGAGGCTGCCTGCCATTTCGCAGATAATGGGCAAGGCAATCGACGCGATTGAGCCTGAAATCGTCGCGGGATTGCGGGCAGCTGAGGATGTCGTGATGAAACGCGCACCGGCGAAATCGGAGCCAGCCAAGCTGGAAGGAGCCAAGCCATGAGCGAAGCACTAGAAAATTGTGACGTATACGATCCGCCTGCGATACAAGCGGAAATAGGCGGTTCGCCCTTAAACGGCGTTGTCCC
>Ga0302325_10002744_pt1 | contig 42383 bp, 30 predicted proteins | sample Palsa_T0_2_FD_201948 | JGI IMG/M metagenome (GOLD analysis project Ga0302325, IMG submission 201948) | Peat permafrost microbial communities from Stordalen Mire near Abisko, Sweden - Palsa_T0_2 | ecosystem: Environmental > Terrestrial > Soil > Palsa > Peat permafrost | place: Sweden: Abisko... | reverse complement strand
TTCCGAGCCGGTTGACATACGCTCTGCGCTGCCGTTGGATCGCACGATTCGGTTGCAAGTGGCTACAGTTTCCGAGTCGGTGAAGGTCACTGATACCAACACATTGATCGATCCGTATCGCCCAGGCTCAGTCAATCAGATAGGTTCGGAGGCGATTCAGAACCGTTTGACCGCGTTGCCCGGCCGCTCCCTGCAGGACCTGGTGAACTCTCAACCGGGGTGGCTCTATGAAGGCAATGCGGTCCTTCACCCGCGCGGTTCGGAATATCAGACCCAGTTTGTTGTCAACGGGATTCCGCTCACCGACAACCGTTCGCCAAGCTTCGGCCCGGAGGCTGCCGAAGCCGAAGACGTCGAATCCCTCAAGATTTATACCGCCGGCATTCCCGCGGAGTATGGCAGGAAGATGGGAGGTGTGATTGAAGTCAACACTCTGCAAAACGGTACACCGGGAGTTCACGGGCAATTTACGCTCTTCGGCGGGAGCTATGATGCGGCCTCGGCCAGCACTCAGGACCAGTACACATGGGGGAAGAATACGCTTGGTGTGAACGGATCTGGGAACATGACGGGCCACTATCTTAACCCCGTCGTCCCCGAAAACTACACCAACGAAGGCACTACCGCCCGCTTCGGGGGAAATTATGAGCGGGACCTCACGGAGAAAGACCGTCTCACATTTATTGTCGTCCATGAACTCGCCCGCTATCAGATTCCCAACGAGCTGGTGCAGCAGAACGGGGCATATCTGCCTAACGCGGACAACGACAACGGCTGTCCACTCGTTCCCCCGGACCAGGAGCCGCCCGACTGCGTATTCATTCCCGGGGGGCAGCTGCAGACTGGCGGCAACTTTGAAACCATGGGCAGCGCTGCCTACCAGCACATGTTTTCGCCGGACGCGATGGGGTGGGTGCACTTTATGGCTCGCAATAATTCCAATAACTTTCAGTCGAATCCGGCGTCGTGGCCTCTCATTGCGACCCAGCACAACTACTTCAACGAGGTCTACTTCAACAGCAGCGTCGCCGTCCACCATGGGAGGAACGAATGGAAGGCCGGCGTTGAATCCGACAATACCTTCCTGCACGAAAACTTCAGCTACGTCATTCCCTACTGCGCCGAGCTTGACAACCCTCAATGCCCGATAAATCTGGGCATCCTGGACTCTGGCGCGGTGACCTTTGCTTTCCAGGCCACCCGCCCGGATCTTGAACAAGCTGCCTATGTTCAGGACTTAATCCGCCTCGGCAACTGGACGATCAACGCAGGTCTGCGGTGGGACCACTACCAATTGCTATTGAACCAAAACGCGGTGAGCCCGCGGGTCGCCGCGTCGCGCTACTTTCCCACGCTTGGCCTGAATATCCACGGAGCCTATGACCGCATCTTCCAGACGCCCTCCAACGAAAACATACTTTTGTCCAGCTCCCCGGAGGCGGAGTCTTTGGACACCAGCGTTCCCGCATTGCAACTGCCGGTCCAGCCTTCACACGGGAACTATTATGAATTGGGCTTGACACAAGCGCTCTTCAATAAACTGCGGGTGGACGCGAATATGTTCCGCCGCGCTGTGAATAACTACGCCGACGACTCTCAAATCCTGAGCACTGGCATAAGCTTCCCCATCGCATTCAGTAAAGCGATTCTCTACGGCGCGGAGGGAAAGCTCGAAATTCCGCATTGGGGGCCGTTCTCGGGCTTCGCCAGCTACTCCTACATCGTGGGGAATGCCTTTTATCCAGTAACCGGCGGTTTGTTTCTTGGGGATGATGCGATCAACCCGACTACCGGGCATTTTCCAGATTCGCAGGATCAACGGCAAACGATTCGCGCACGAGGGCATTATCAGATCGCCCCGCGCTTGTGGCTCGCTCTGGGATGTGACTTCAACAGCGGACTGCCGTTTCAACCAGATCTAACTCCCCAGCAATATGCGACAACCTACGGTCAAGTGGTGGTCAATCACCTCAATTTCACTCGCGACCGAATCAGCCCCTACTTCACCCAAAATCTTACGGTGGGGGCCGATCTCTACAAGCGAGAAAATCTCGCGGTGCGGTTTCAGGGCGATATCGCAAACGTCAGCAATGCGCTAGAAGTCATCGACTTCGGAGGACTGTTCTCCGGCAACGCGATTGGACCGGCACGTCAATATAACTTTCGCCTCGTCGCTACCTTCTAAGAGCGGAGTGGTCGCCGTTCGCTGGTCACGGCAGTCACTGCCTCCCCGCTGTCGAAGGGGAGAGATGCTCTAAAATGAAGTAGTTCATTCTTTGCTGAATCCAGGGTTCGATCGCGAGGGATATTTGTCGTTCAACATCGTTGCTATTTTGCCTTGCGTTCCGCTTCTCTTTGTCAGCGCTGCTGCTTTGGCTCAACCGCCAGCCCAAAGTCAGAGTGCCCGCCCAACCGAAGCAACCGCTATTTCCGTCGGGGATGTCTGTGCGGTCGCGCTGCCGCGTGCGCAAGAAGGCAACGAATTTCAGTGGAGTCCGGATGGGAAGAGCATTGCCTATTTCAAATCCGTAGCTGGCGGCGTTGGGTTGCAAATGGAATTGGACGGTGTCGACGCCAATGGTAGTCAACGGCGAGTGCTGTTGACTGGCCACGCGATCGACCATCTATTTCCGGCGAAGCCAGCGGGTCGTCAAGCCATGCTGGAGCCTCCGCCGAAAGCGTCGATCGGCTTTCAATGGGGCGCCGATGGGCAAGGTTTGTTGCTTTTCAGCAATCTGCACATCTTCTGGCTTGACCTCAAAACACTTCAGACCAACAGCCTCGTCGGCGGCGAGGAACCGATCTCCGATGTTCAGCTTTCTCCGGATGGACGCTCGGCGGCCTTCGTGCGCGGCCACAATCTGTGGGTCGTAAAGACGACCGGAGGCGCGGAGCGGGCGATCACGCGGGATGGCACTGAAACCGTCCGCAAGGCAGAACTGGACTGGATGTATCCCGCCGAGCTGGGGACGAAACATGGTTACGCCTGGTCTCCCGATTCGTCCCGTATTGCTTATCTGGAATTCAACTGGGATGGGGTGGCACGCTATTCGCCGCCATTCCAGATAGCGGACAACCATCCCACACCGGCGATCGACTATCCGACGCCCGGCAGCAAGAACCCAAAAGTGCAGGCTTTCGTCGTGAGCGTCAATAGCAAGTCCTTGCCGATCGCCATCGACACCGGGAAAGATGCGGACATCTACCTGCCGCGGCTTCAATTTCTCCCGGACGGGAAGAGCGTTGCCATCGAGCGCCTCAACCGCACGCAGTCGCAACTCGACCTTCTGGTCGCCAATGCATTGAATGGGTCTTCGCGTGTTTTGCTCACCGACAAAGACCCGTATTGGATCAACCTCAGCGACATCCTTTACTTTCTGAAAAGTACGCCGCAATTTCTCTGGTCGAGTGAACGCTCGGGACATCGCCATCTCTACTTGTATGGTCTCGACGGCAAATTGGAGCGGCAGCTGACCGCTGGCGAATGGGATGTGACCTCGCTCGACGCGGTTGACGAGCTCGAACGCAAAATCTACTTCACTTCCACCGAGAAAACCCCTCTAGAGCGGAATCTGTACGTCACCGACTTCGAGAGCCAAAGCGTCAAGCGTGTGACCGCATTCAGCGGTACTCATGAAGCGACGTTCGCCCCAGACACCTCTGCATACGTGGACAATTTTTCGACTGCGATTAAGCCCTGGAGGCGGGCAGTGTACAAGCTCGATCGGCAGAAGAATTCAGCATCTAAACTCTTTGACCTGGATGAACCGCCAGACGGCGCAGCGAAAGGCCCCGCGTTTCGGCCTGTCAATTTCACTACTGTGACCACGCATGATGGAGTAAAGCTAAACGGAATGGTGATTCAGCCAGCGGGATTCTCTCCGCAGCAGAAGTATCCTGCCATTGTCTACGTCGAGGGAGGGCCAGGAAATCAGGCGGTTCGCGATGGCTGGAACGGCGACATTTCCATGTGGCAGCAACTCCTGGCGCAGCATGGGTTCGTTGTATTCGCGGTGGACAACCGTGGAACGTCCGGGCGCGGACATCTCTTCGAAGAATATCTGCATTACCGATTTTTTAGCGACGAAATGGCGGACCAAAGCGATGGCCTTGAATTCCTGCGCTCGTTGCCTTATATCGATCCGAAGCGCGTCGGAATCTGGGGAAGAGGATTCGGCGGGACGATGACTGTGAATGCAATGCTGCATCCGCGCCTGGCATTGAAGGCGGGTTTTGCCGTGGCGCCGATTGTCGATTGGTTTCACTACAACTCTGCCTTTACGGAGCGCTACCTGGGTGACACCGTAACTAATCTGGACGGCTATCTCAGCTCATCACCGCTTGAACGGGCGCATTCTCTGAGGAATCCGTTGTTGGTGGTGCAGGGTACCGAGGACCTGCGGGTCCATCCCGACCAGTCGATGGAGTTGCAACATGAGCTTGTCAATGCGCGAAAACAGGCGGAAGTCACACTTTATCCCGGTGAGGGCCACACTATCGACGGGCCGGATGCTTGTGTAGTCTCATATCAGCGGGCAACTGATTTTTTCGCGAAGAGCCTTTGATCGCGATCGAACTCGAAACCGAGCGCGCGACAGATGCACGGTGCCTCGCACGGACAATTCAATTCGTAGATGAAGAGGAAAACCATTCTCGTACTAACGGCAGCCTGCTGCGTGGCGGCAGCGTGCATCTACGTATGGCGTGGGGCTCGCCCTGGAGTGGAAGGGGCGGCGAAGGAAGCGGGCAAGGCCATCGGAACGGCGCTGACCCTCAAGACACCTCTTGGACTGCCTCCCGTTCCCGTTCCGAAGGACAACCCGATCACCGCCGAGAAGGTCGCGCTCGGGCGCGAGCTGTTTTATGACAAGAGACTGTCTTCGGATAACTCAGTATCGTGCTCGACCTGCCATAACCCTCTGCTCGGCTTTACCGACGGGGCAATGCACTCCACCGGAGTTGGCGGGAAAACCGGGAAGAGAAACGCGATCGCCCTCTTGAACGCGGCCTACAATTCCGTGCTGTTCTGGGATGGCAGGGCACCGACTCTGGAGGCCCAGGTCGGGACGCCGATGGAAGCCCCCGATGAAATGAACCAGCCCCATGCCATCACCGTCACGAAGCTCAGGAAAGATCCAATCATCCAAGCCCAATTCGATGCCGCTTTCGGCCCGGGGCCGATTACGATCGGCAAGATCCAGAAAGCGATCGCCAGTTTCGAACGGATGCTGATCAGCGGAAACTCCGCCTTCGATCGATATGAATTTGGCGGCGAAAAGACGGCATTGTCGCCCGCCGCGGTTCGCGGCCTCGCCATCTTCCGCGATCCGGACAAGGGCAACTGCACTGCCTGTCATACCATCGGAACTCACTATGCACTTTTCACCGACGGCAAGTTTCACAACACCGGAGAGGGCGTCGACGATGAGGGCAACCTCACCGATCCGGGTCGCTATACTGAGACTAAGCTTGAGACCGATAAAGGGGCATTCAAGACGCCAAGCTTGCGCAATGTTGCCGAGAGTGCGCCCTATATGCACGACGGTAGGCTGAAAACGCTTGATGATGTGGTGCAGTTTTACCAGGGTGGAGGCAATTCCAATCCGTATCTCGACAAAGACATAAAGCCGCTGAATTTCTCGGCCCGCGATCGCGCTGACCTTGTCGAGTTTTTGAAGTCGCTGTCCGGGGAACCGCCTGCCGACGCGGGACCGCCGCAGGCCGCGAAATGAGCGTAATCCCGGCCATGAAAAACCCGCTGATCACAAGCTTGTTCCTTTTTATTCTTCTGGTTGCCGGTTGCAGCAGCGAGACGAAGACTGCGCCTCAGCCAGCCGCGGCTCCCGCACCCGTCTATTTCAAAGTGGACCCGGCCACGGCAGGCATTGTGCAGGGAAAGATACGCTTCACCGGAAAGAGACCTGCGCGCAAACCGATCGACATGAGCGAAGAGCCGGCTTGCGTGGAAGCACATCATGGCAAAGCTTATGACGAGTCCGTCGTCGTCAACCCCAACGGGACGCTCGCCAACGTTTTTGTGTACATCAAGAGCGGACTTGAGGGGAAAGCGTTTCCGATTCCAGCGACTCCTATCACGATCGATCAGCAGGGTTGCTGGTTTCACCCGCGAGTGCTGGGTATCCAGACGGGACAGGTCCTGAGCGTGGTCAACTCCGATCCGGTGACGCATAACATTCATCCGCTTGCCGAGATCAATCGCGAGTGGAACCACAGCCAGGGCGAGGGAGATCCTCCTCTGGCCAGGAAATTCCTGAAGCCGGAAGTAATGATTCGGGTGAAATGCAACATCCATCGCTGGATGCACGCATTCATCGGTGTCGTCGATAATCCCTACTTCGCGGTTACTGGATCCGATGGTTCGTATGAGATCCGCAATCTGCCGCCAGGTGATTACGTCGTCGGAGTTTGGCAGGAGACGCTCGGTACGCAAGAGCAAAAGATAACTGTCCTCCCGCAAGGGACAACGACAACGAGTTTTACTTTCAAAGGAGAGTGATCCGTATGAAACCCGCGCGCCACCAAGCCGTTAGCGTTCTATCCATTTGCCTCGCAGCCGCGGTCTTCACGGGTTGTTCCAAGCCTGCCACACAGCAATCAAACCAAGCCGAACAAGCGGCCCTGGCCAATTCGACAGCGTTTCGGCTCTATGTCAGCAACGAAGTATCGGGAGACCTGACGGTCATCGATTCCGCGAGTTACAAAGTCATAGAAACGATCCCGCTGGGCAAGCGCCCGCGCGGTATTCACGCGAGCCCCGACCGGCAGACGGTCTACATCGCGGTAAGTGGCTCGCCAATTGCCGGCCCGGGTGTGGACGAGAGCACGCTGCCGCCTCCCGATCGAAGCGCCGACGGCATCGCCGTCTTCGACGTAAAGCAGAACAAGATTGTGCGCACCATCCATGCGGGGGCCGACCCGGAGAACTTCGACGTCAGCCAGGCCGGCACCCAGATTTATGTGTCCAACGAAGACACGTCCGAGGTGAGTATCGTCGATGTTGCCTCGGGTACGGTCGTCAAGTCGTTCAAGACGGGGGAGCAGCCGGAAGGCGTGAAGATCACTCCCGACGGAAAATTCGTCTACGTGACTTCTGAAGAAGAGGGCACTCTCACGGTCGTCGATCTGAAGGCAGGCAAGATTGTGAAGACGATCAAGGTGGGCCATCGTCCCCGCTCCATCGCCTTTCTTCCCGACGGCTCGCGTGCCTATGTCAATGCCGAGAACGACGGAGACGTGGTGATCGTCGACACCAAGAAGCAGAAGATGATCGGCACAATTCCGCTGGGCAAGCCGGGTGTGATCAAGCCGATGGCGGTACTGCTCTCGCCCGATGCCTCTCGCCTTTATGTCAGCACCGGACGCGGGCGCCAGGTCTTCACCATCGATACTGCAACGAATAAGCCTATATCCTCCGTCGAGGTGGGAGCGCGCCCATGGGGCATCGCCCTATCGCCCGACGCCAAGACCTTATACTCGGCGAATGGTCCGTCGAACGATGTCGCCATCGTCGATCTCGCCACAAATACAGTCACCCACAGAGTCAAGGCAGGCACCGGGCCGTGGGGTGTGATTGCGCTCGATCGCTAGCGGCATTCGATGTATTAGGATGTCAGGGATGTCAAAGACCGCAGCCGCCGGGATCGTCCTGCTGGCCCTGATTCCAGGTTTCTCTCGGGTGGGTCTAACGCAGACGGGAAATGCCCGCTCGGCAGCGACCCAGGCGCTCATTGACTGGCCCGTCTACGGCGGGCAGGCCGCCGACGATCACTACTCCCCCTTCACCCAGATCGACAAGAAAAACGTCGCGAAACTACGGGTTGCGTGGCAGTTCGACACCGGCGAAAAGGGCGGACTTCAGACAAGCCCAATTATCGTCGGCAACGTTCTCTTCGGCTACACCCCGTCACAAAAAGTCATTGCCCTTGACGCGGTGACTGGCAAGCTGTTGTGGAAATTTGACTCTGGCGTCGAAGGCACCCAGCCTGCTCGGGGAGTCACCTACTGGACTGACGGCAAGCAAAGCCGACTCTTCGCCGGAGTCATGAATTTTCTCTACGCGCTCGACCCCGCCACCGGCAAACCGATCGCCGGCTTTGGCGAAGATGGCCGCATCGATCTCCGCAAGAACCTTCGCGGAGACTACCAGCAGCAATCGATCGCCCTTACCACTCCGGGAGTGATCTACAAAGACCTCATCATCGTCGGGGGTCGCAATCCTGAAACGCATCCCGCTCCTCCGGGCGACATCCGCGCCTTTGACGTGCGCACCGGAGCTTTGCGTTGGAGCTTCCACACCATCCCGCACCCCGGCGAGTTTGGCTATGACACCTGGCCTAAAGACACCTGGACTTTCGGTGGCGCCGCCAACAACTGGGCTGGTATGGCGGTCGACGTTAAACGGGGAATTGTCTACGCGCCCACCGGGTCTGCGGTCTCCGACTTCTACGGTGGTGACCGCATCGGCAACGATCTTTTCGCTGACACCTTGCTCGCCCTCGATGCAGAAACCGGCAAGCGCCTCTGGCATTTTCAGGGAGTCCATCACGATATCTGGGACCGCGATTTTCCCTCGGCGCCTTCGCTGGTGACGGTGATGCACGACGGGAGAAAAGTAGATGCAGTCGCGCAAACCACCAAGCAGGCGTATGTCTATTTATTCGATCGCGTGACCGGAAAGTCGTTGTTTCCAATCGAAGAGTTGAAGTATCCGGCCAGCAACGTTCCCGGCGAAGAGGCTTCGCCCATTCAGCCCAAGCCAACGAAGCCGGAGCCATTTGGGCGTCAATTTCTCACCGAAGATATGCTTACCAACCGTACCCCCGAGGCCCACGCCTGGGCGGTTCAGGAATTTAGGAAAATCCGCAGCGAAGGCCAATTCGTCCCCTTCAGCCTCGACAAACAGACCATAGTCTTCCCTGGGTTCGATGGTGGCGCGGAGTGGGGCGGTTCGGCCGTCGATCCCGTCTCCGGCGTCCTCTATGTGAATGAAAATGAGATGGCCTGGACCGGCGGCCTCACGCCCAGCAAGCCGTCCGCCGGCGTGGGAGAGTCTATCTATAACGAGCAATGCGCTGTCTGCCACGGAGAAAACCGTGCCGGTTCTCCACCCGATTTCCCTTCGCTCATCGACATCGGCAAACGCATGACGGATGCGGCTATCGGCACTACGATCATGCAGGGAAAAGGCCGGATGCCGGCGTTTTCCAGCGTGGACGAAGCGCAACTCACCGCGTTGCTGGCCTATCTGAAGACTCCGCCGCAGGCCGCTGATAATAAGGGTGATAAGAAGGAACTGTCCGCCATTCAGCCTGGGAAATTGGAAGACGTCGCGACTGGCCCCGACAACCGATACAACTTCACCGGCTATCGCAAGTTCCTCGACCCGGACGGCTACCCCGCGATCGCGCCGCCCTGGGGGACGCTTAACGCTATCGACCTCAACACCGGCAAATATCTTTGGAAGATCCCGTTCGGCGAATATCCCGACCTCGCCGCGAAGGGCATGACGAATACCGGCTCCGAAAACTACGGCGGCCCGATTGTGACGGCGAGCGGCCTTCTCTTCATCGGCGCGACCGTCTTCGACAAGAAGTTCCGAGCCTTCGACAGCCATACCGGCGAGTTGCTGTGGCAGACCGAACTCCCTTTCGCAGGCACGGCAACCCCTGCTACTTATATGATTGGCGGCAAGCAGTTCGTCGTCATCTCGTGTGGCGGAGGCCGAGATCACAAGGCCCCCTCCGGCGGAATGTACGTGGCGTTCGCACTACCCTGATCTGTGCCGAGCAAGTATGTCGTAATTCTCAAAGAAGCAGAGGCATCATGACCCTTCAAATCAAAGCCCGGCTAGCGACTATGCTCTTTCTGGAATACTTCATCTGGGGCGGCTGGTATGTGACGGTCGGCACCTGGCTCGGGCAAGGGCTGCATTTTTCCGGCGAACAAATCGGCGTCGTTGCCGGCACCACTGCCATCGGAGCGATTGTTTCGCCTTTCTTTATTGGGATGATCGCCGACAGGCTCTTCGCCACGCAAAAGCTGCTGGCCGCTCTGCACGCCCTTGGCGCAGTGCTGCTTTTCTTCGCCTCGACGCAGCTGACTTTCGGGCCGATTTACATTCTTATTCTTCTGTACGCCGTGGCCTATATGCCGACAATTTCGCTGACGAACTCGCTGGCCTTTCGCCAGATGACCGACCCAAAAACGCAGTTCGGCCCGATCCGCGTCCTCGGAACTTTAGGCTGGATTGTCGCCGGCACGCTCGTGAGCAGGCTTAGAGTTGAGGCTACGGCGACGCCACTGCGTATTGCGGCTGCCGCTTCTCTACTGCTGGCGATCTATTGCCTGACCCTGCCGGACACGCCACCGCTCGGCGCTGCGACGAAATTCAAGATCAAGAACATTTTCCCGGACGAAGTGCTCAACCTCTTTAAAGAGCGTTCCTTCGCCATCTTCGCGGCCGCCTCATTCCTCATCTGCATTCCGTTGCAGTTCTACTATGCCTTCACCAATCTTTATCTCAACGAGACTGGGGTCCAGTTCGCGGCCTTCAAGATGAGTTTCGGCCAGTGGTCTGAGATGTTTTGCATGCTCCTCATCCCGTGGTTTTTCCGCCGTCTCGGGGTGAAATACATGCTGGTTGCAGGCATGTCCGCCTGGGTAGTGCGCTACTGCCTCTTCGCGTACGGAAACCCTGGCCCGGGTATGTGGATGCTATGGCTCGGCATCCTGCTCCACGGCATCTGCTATGACTTCTTCTTCGTCACTGGACAGATATACATCGACCGCAAATCCTCGCCAGCCTTCCGCGCCGCCGCGCAAGGCACGATCATCCTCATCACCTACGGAGTGGGCATGCTGCTCGGCTCATGGCTATCGGGGCAGGTCGTCGACCTCTACGCCCACACCGCGCCCGACGGAGTTGTCTTCCATCAATGGCGGCCAATCTGGCTGATTTCGGCGGGATGTTCGGCGGCGGTGCTGTTGTTGTTCCTGCTGACTTTCTCGAGCAAAGAGGCGGACGCGACGATGCGGGGAGCTAAGGCAGAGGAGATTGCGGAGGGAGTGCCGCTGTAAGTCCCTCGCGTGGCGATGTGTCCGTCTCGGCAAACTGCACTGAAGCCCTCCCCTTTTTAAAAATTTCCAATAATATGCCTTTTCGCAACGCCCTTCACATGATAGGATCGCCCGCAATTAAGGAGGATCGACCAATGCCTGCTGTGAAATTTGACGGAAGGGACCTTCCCCCAAACTGGGAGTTGTGCGGCGACGGTAGAAGCTGCGGTGGCCCGAAAGATACTTACCCCGAGGGCAGCGAGCATAAGCAATGCTTAGCAGAGCAGGGACACTGCAAGCAAAATCACCCGGCATGCGGCTGCCACTTGTTCAAGGCTGATAACAGAACTGGGCATGAACATGATCCGTGGGTGCATGTCGCTGATCCTGGCGCCCTACCGGTTCCTAAAGAGGACCACATGGACTACAAGTGCATCTGTTCGAAACAATAAGTTAAGCGCGTACGTCGGTGCCGCGGAATGATCGAAGCTCCCTATTCCTCAAACGGCCCGACAATCCTGAACGATAAACGATAAGAGAACCAAGATTACGGTGGCGTGACCCAAATCGCCGACGCGCCAGCCGATTGTCTTTCGTGTTTCATAACTGGCGAAAACTGAACTCTCACTAAGGGTTCCTGCTCCGCTGTCCGAAGGCTCTCCAGCCCGCGTACCCGATTCTTACTTCAACTCCCGAACCCAGATATTCCGAAAACTAATAGGCTCGCTCTTGTCCCCATGCGCCTGTAGCTTAATCGGCGCGGTGTCGTACTTCTTATAGAAGGGCTTACCGATATACCGCGTCTCCCCTTGTAACTCGAAGTGGTTCTCAACCAGCACACCGTTGAAGAAAACCGTCGCAAACGCCGGAGTCTTCAAGGTACCATCGTCATTGAACGTCGGCGCGGTCCAGGCAATGTCGTAAGTCTGCCACTCGCCGGGTTTGCGGGCTGCGTTGGCGAGCGGAATTGCCTGCTTGTAAATGCTGCCCACCATCCCATTCACATAAGTCTTATTGTTGTAGTTATCCAGCACCTGCAGCTCATATCCCGCATCGCCAGGGCCAGTGGAGGCAAGAAAGACGCCGCTGTTGCCGCGGGCCTGGTCGCTGCCGGTGATGTTCTCCGGAATTCTGAACTCGACGTGCAATTGGTAGTTCTTGAAGCTCCGCTTGGTCTCGATGTTGCCGACGCCCTTCTCTTTGCTCACCGTAAGAATGCCGTCGCCGACGATCCACTTTGCCGGAGAGTGGTCCTGCGCCGAAACCCACTCATCCTCGTTCTTGCCGTCGAACAAAATAATCGCATCCGACGGAGCCGCCCCGCAGGTCGCTCCAGGCGTCACCACCGGAGGCACCGGCTCATAAACCTCGGTGTCTTCATGTCGCGGCGCTGGGGGTGTGGTTGGTGAGGGCGTTTGTTGCGCGAAAAGTGGAGCGGCTATTGCAATCGTCGCTGCTACCAAAAGAAGTTTCACAGAAGACTTGCGCATAGTTCCAAGCGAAGATGCATGTTCCCGTGTCATGGATTGATCCTGAGTCCTTGATTTTCTAAATTTTCTATTTCAGCGGAGCGACCGTCATATTGCGAAAGAAAACCTCCGCCCCTTCCGACTGAAAAAGTATCTTGCCATCGGTCGGAAAGGGATCGATGCCTTCATTTGCCAGCTTGCCGTTCACGTACTGCTTGATGTCGTTACCCTGAACAATCAATTCAAGCACATTCCATTCGCCATGGGGTTTCTCGACCTCGTTGACCGGGTCGCGAAAACCGACAACGTTCTGCCACGGCCCCTTGCCAATTCGATCGATCTTCAACGCCGACCCCGGAGGCCCCTCTACTCGCTTGCCATCCAGCCCAGTTAACGCCGCGCCATCGGTCATCCAGAAATCGCCAGTGCAGCCCTCCTGAATCTGAAACTCGATTGACCGCGGCCACACCTTCTGCTCGCCCTGGATGTGGTAGAGAATGCCACTGTCGCGGGCCTTCCCGGTGCGGTCCATGTACGTCCCTTCGCCCCACCTAAACTCAGCCCGCAGATAGAAGTCCCCATAACTCTGCCTGGTGACGATATAGCCATACTCCTTGCCGGAGATATGGACAACGCCGTTCTCGACGATGAAAACGTGGTTGGGGTCGGCGTTGAGTCCCTCGGTCTTGAGGAACGTATCGAAGTTGCTCAGGTCTTTGCCGTTGAAAAGGACAGTTGCCGGCTGGTGCGGTGGAATTTTGATCGAGGATTCCTGCGCAAACGTCGAAGCGTTCGTAGCCAGCGCAAGTGCAACGATCCCAACGATCAGGCAGGTTAGTCCGGATTTGTCTTGCCTCATGTGGTTCCGCATAGATGCACCCAATTTGCAAACCGGAAAACGTTCACCGGCAGCCAGAAACATACTATTCGATGCGGCATCTTCTTGCCGGGACGGGCACTTTCCTTTATCGTTGGCCTTTGTCTGGCAATTCGCTTGGCGCCAACGCGAAATCGCACCATCTAAATCGATAAAGGAATCATAGTGAATAATCTCAATCGCAGAAGCTTTCTCAAAACCGCGGGAGTCGTGACCGCAGCCACCTTTGTAGGGAAGACCCATCTTCTGGCCTCGGCGCAAACTGAAGCGGCCAAGCCGGTCGCGGCCAATGACCACATCCAGATCGCGCTCATTGGCGCCGGGGGCCAGGGCATGTACGACACCCGGACCGCGCTGCTCGTCGATGGCGTGAAGCTCGTCGCCGTCGCCGACTGCTATCAGGGGCGGCTCGATCATTCCAAGGAAGTCTGGGGCAGCGACGTCTTCACCACCAAAGACTACGCCGAGGTGCTTGCCCGCAAAGACATCGACGCGGTCATCATCGGCACCCCCGATCATTGGCACAAGCAGGCGTCGGTCGACGCGATGAAAGCGGGAAAAGACGTTTATTGCGAGAAGCCGATGATCCACCTCTACTCCGATGGCCCGGAGATGATCGAAACCGCGAACGCGACCAAGCGAATCCTGCAGGTCGGTAGCCAGCGGGTCAGCTCGATCGTCTACGCCAAGGCCAAGGAACTTCTCGCCTCCGGCGCGATCGGTCAACTGAACATGGTCACCGCGCGCTGGGACCGAAACTCCGCGACCGGCGCGTGGGATTATACCGTCCCGCCGGACGCCTCGACTGAGACCTGCGACTGGCCACGCTTTCTCGGCACCGCCCCGAAGATTCCATTCAATGCCGAACAATTTTTCCAATGGCGGAAATGGAAGGCCTACGGCACCGGCGTTGCTGGCGATCTGTTCGTTCATCTCTTCAGCGGAACGCACTTCATCACCGGCGCGCACGGTCCTTCGCGCGGCATGGCCACGGGCGGTCTGCGGTTCTGGAAAGACGGCCGCGACGTCCCCGATGTGATGCTGGCGCTCTTCGACTATCCGGACTTCAATCTGAGCCTGCGAGTGAACTTCGTCGACGGCGGCGAAGAGAGCGAAGGTCTCATCTTCACCGGCTCCGAAGGCACTCTGGAGATAGGCGGCAACGGAGTCACAGTAAGCCGGGTTCCGCGGGAAAAAGCGCCGGGGCTGATGATCGGCACCTTTACCGAAGCGATGCAAAAGCAAATCCAGGCTGAGTATGCAGCGAAGTATCCAGCGACGCACCCGACGGCGGCGCCGCTGAGTTCCGAGAGATACCAAGCGCCGCATGGCTACAGCGACAGTTACGACCACTTCCACAACTTCTTCAATTCGGTAAAGACGCGGCAGCCGGTGGTCGAAGACGCCGTTTTCGGCTTCCGCGCAGCCGGAGCAGCGTTGCTGAGTAACAAAAGTTATCAGGAAGACAAGATTGTGCATTGGAATCCGGAGACGATGAAGCTCGTCTGAGCGGGTCGCTTCCAAGGACTCTGAACGGCATACACAGGGGTCGAGGTCACAGTCTTCTTATTTGCGCTGAGTAACTGCCGTTGTACCAGCCAACCGACGGCAGCCTGCGCGGCGCTTTTCGAGATGCCGATCGATTCGGCGAGTTCCTGGTAACTGATTTGCACCGGTGCGGCGCGGCGTTGCTGCTCGGCAAGAATCCATAAATACACCAGAAAGCTCACCGGCCGCTTGTCGTGGCCTACAAGGTCGCGCATCAGCGTGTCGGTGACATATTCGTCGATTTTTGTCATCGCGGCTCCCTTTCCCTCAGCGGTGCTGTACCTTTGAGTGATATAGCAACCACTAGCTGATTGCAACTTCGAGAAGGGCAGGGTATGTTGCCAGTCAAGGAGGAATCGCTCATGATTCGCGGCGTCAAGATTGTCGGAATTCCTGTCGGGAACCAGGATGTATCGCTGAAGTTCTATACCGATCAGGTCGGGTTCAAGGTGGCCACCGACCAACCCTTCAACGATCGGCAAAGGTGGATCGAACTCATGATTCCCGGCTCCGACACCAGGCTTTCGCTCTTCACTCCCCCCGGCCACGAAGACCGCGTCGGCGGTTTTCAGTCGGTGACATTCTGGTGCGATGATGTGTTCGCGACCGCGGAGGCGTTGAAGTCCAGGGGCGTCGAACTCACCGCAGAGCCAAAGAAAGAAGTCTGGGGAACGATGGCGATCTTCAAAGACCCCGATGGCAACCAGTTCGTCTTTTCGAGCCGATAAGCATGCTTGATGTCGAGAGGACTTCCGGTGCGGCAATGAAGAGATACAAGTTCAAGGCAGTGATTGAAGCGGGCGATGGGGGCGGCGCCTATGTGCTTTTCCCATACGATACGGAGAAGGAATTCGGCGCCAATGGAAAGGTGGCGGTAAGTGCGACCTTCGACGGAGTGCCTTACACCGGATCACTCATTAAGTGTGGCAGTCCGCAGCACATGCTGCCGGCGCTTAAGGCTTTGCGCGCGCAAATCCGCAAAGGGCCGGGTGATACCGTGGAGGTCGTGCTGTGGAGGGATCAAGAGATCAGAAGCGTGGAAGTCCCGTCTCAATTTGAAGAGTTAATGAAGAAAGATGGGTTGCTCCCGTTTTTCGAGAAACTCAGTTATACCCACCGTAAGGAGTATTGCCGCTGGATTGCCGAAGCCAAGAAAGAGGAAACCCGGCTCAAGAGACTGGAGAAGGCAATTGAGATGCTCAAGCAGGGGATAAAAACTCCCGGTTGATCGAGGAGGTAGCCACTATGGCGGCAAAGGCCCAAGCTAGCGAAAGGCGAGACAAGTTGCGCGCGATCTGCCTCGCACTCCCAGAGGCGACGCGAAAAGACCAGGGCGGGCATGCAAGTTTCCTTATAGGCAAGAAAACGTTCGCGTACTATCTGAACGACCATCATGGAGATCAGGTCATCAGCGTCTGTTGTAAGGTTCTACCCGGAGAAAACAAACTCCTCATCGACGCGAATCCGAAGAAGTTTTATCTGCCTTCGTACATCGGCCCACGGGGATGGGTAGGACTAAGACTCGACCTTCCCACCGTCGATTGGAACGAAGTCGCCGAGCTGGTGCGCGGAAGTTATCTTCAACTCGCTCCGAAAAGGCTTGGCGTGATGCTCGTTAGCTATGATTAACGTCCGGTCAGCGTCTCTTCCATGATTGCCGCATAACGCAAATCCGCCGCCGGGTTGGGTCCGAGTAGCAAGACGAACTTCGCGCTTTCGCCATTTTGGCTTTGTGTCCGAACAAGGATGGGTGACGGCGAGAGCGTGCCCCGGGCGACTATTTCCGCCGTCGAGGGACTTAGTTCGACGCCAAGCGCCTGCAACTTGGGTACGATCTCGAAGCGGTCGCGAAAGAGCCACTTGATCGGGAGTAAATGGGTGCGGTTGTCCGCCTCGATCAGACTCAGCGCCGGTGGCGCGGGATTCTCTAAAACCAGCGCTGCGGCTTCACGATGGCGGACCGCCGCTTCGGCGGCAATTGTCCCACCGAGGCCAGTCCCATAAAGCACAATCGATTTCGGATTGAGGTGCCGAATATCAGTCAGATAAGTCCACGCAGCATCGGCATCCTCATACACGCGTTGTTCCGAAGGGTGAACATTCATACTCTGGCCGAAGCCCCGATAGTCGAACGCAAAGACATTCACGCCAAGTGAGTGGAGCGCCTTCAACCGCGGCACGATATCGGAAAGTGAACCCTGCCCATCGTGAAGGAAGAGAACTGTGCGGTCGGTATAGCGAGCGCCACCCTCCGCCGGAATCCACCAGCCAGCCAGTTGCGCGAGGCCAGTGCCGGTGTAGTCGAAGCGTACATTGTCATACTTGAGGCCGACATCCGCAGGCGTCCCATTGATTGCCCGAGATGGATGAAACACCACCTGCCACTGCCCCTGATAAAAGAGCAGGCAAAGCGTCAAGTAGGTGGAAACGGCGGCGCAGCCGACCACCACCAGCAGCGCCCGCAGCAGCCACCTGCCGCTAACTAGCGGCTGCTGCTGAGCGAGGGGGTCTTTCCAACCCGGAGGCGGCGTGCGGGCAGCCTGCCGCTGGGCGGTCTTTGCGGCTCCGACTTGCGCTTTGGACGGCGTTTTCGCTGGCATCTGTCTAGCCGAAAGCAAGTTCGTCAGAAGATTCGAGCGGCGTGCCGCAAATACGGCAAATGACAGCTGAGCAATCGCCGCAGGTCAGCGGGTCGTCGACAACGCGGGCGCAATTCGGACACCAAAGATGCGGACTTGAAGTCTTTTCCAGAACGGGGAACATACTGTCACGAGCCTAGCATTTTGCGGAGGGAGGCGCCCATTCGGCGGAGAAGCGGAGCCACAGAAACAGTGGTGTTGCAGTTAGGTGAAATGGCCCATCCCTGGCGACGTTTGGCGTCGCCAGGGATGGGTATCTGTGTTCTCCAACTTACTTTGACGCCTCGTCGAAGCGCTTATTTACCTCGTCCCAGTTCACAACAGCCCACCACGCCGCAAGATATTCCGGCCGGCGGTTGTTGTACTTCAGGTAATAGGCATGTTCCCAGACGTCATTGCCGAGGATCGGGTAATGCCCACTCGAAATCGGGTTGTCCTGGTTCGGAGTGGTGACTATCTTAAGTTTCCCATCAAACACCAACCATCCCCAACCCGAACCGAACTGCTTGGCCGTAGTCTCGTTGAACTGCTTCTTGAAATCCTCAAACGAGCCGAAGTCCTTCTTGATTTGCTCGCCAATCTTGCCCGTCGGTTCACCGCCGCCGCCGGGCTTCATGATCGCCCAGAACATGGTGTGGTTCACGTGACCGCCGCCATTGTTGCGGACCACGCCGCGAATGTCTTCGGGAATGTTATTGAGGTTTTTGATCAAATCTTCAGGCGTGTGCTTGCCCAGGTCGGGATGCTTCTCGATCGCTCCGTTCAAATTGGTCACGTAGGTCGCGTGGTGTTTGTCGTGATGCAGTTTCATGGTCGCCTCGTCGATAGTGGGCTCGAGGGCGGCGTAATCGTAGGGAAGGGGTGCAAGTTCGTATGCCAAAACATTTCTCCTTAACGGCAAATTGCGGATTGGGTACCCGCGGCGGGCAGTGGTCAACGGCTCAAGATGGCCCGACAGCGGCAGTGCGAGACATTTTCCGCACACTTCGACAACCATACTAATGGATGCGGAAAATCGTTGCAGAGTGCGGATTTGTTTCGATTGACGCTTCCGCTGGGGCGGCGCTCAGGAATCCTTTGGACGTGTACCAGCGTCTTTGTAGAGAACTCCGTGATTTGTGACTTCGAGACGATTGGCGCGACGCGCCTGTTTCGACTATTTTTGGAGGTTCAGGTTCTCTGGAGTTTTTCTGCCTTTGGCGCGTTCCTCGATAACCCGGAGAGAGCTCTTGCGGTCGGCTGGGGCCTCAGGCATCGCGATCGGGTCTTCCGCCCTGCTCGCCACCGAACTCCTCAGCCAGAACCAGCCGCAGGCCCCGCCGGTCAAGCCCGGCCAGGAACCCAAGACCGAGAGCCAGGCCGCCTCCAACTATGCCCACCCGCCAGGCGTCTTCATCAATCGCCCGCTCACCCAAATCTCCAAGGAAGCCGAGGCCCTGCTCGACGACATTGAAGGTCTCGGGTGCGATTTCTTCTTCGAACAAGCCAATCCCAAGACCGGTCTGGTGCGCGACCGGGCCCCGGCCGCGGGAAAGTCGCTGAGCCGGGTCGCCAGCATCGCCGCCACCGGATTCGGCCTCAGCGCCCTCTGCATCGCCGCCAAGCGCGACTACCTCCGCCCGCTCGACTGCGAGCAGCGCGTCGAAAAAACCCTCGCCTTCCTGCTAGAGGACTGCCCCCATGAACACGGCTTTCTCTACCATTTCATCGACATCGACAGCGGCCAGCGGATGTTCAACAGCGAGCTGTCCTCGATCGATACCGCCCTGCTGCTCTGCGGAGTGCTCCTCTGCCGCCAGTATTTCGCGGGCAACACTCGCATCCAGGCGCTCGCCACCACCTTTTACCGCCGCATCGACTGGGAGTGGATGCTGAACGGCGGCGATAGCCTGTCGATGGGCTGGCTACCCGAGCAGGGCTTTCTGAAGTACCGTTGGGACATTTACGCCGAGCTGATGACGATGTATTTATTGGCCATCGGATCGCCAACCCACCCAATCTCCCCAAAGTCCTGGGACGCGTTGGAGAGGCCGTTGATCGACTTCGGCGGTATCGACTACATCAGCGGCATCGCCCCGCTGTTCATTCATCAATATGCCCACGCCTGGTGCGACTTCCGCGACCAGCGCGACCGGCATGCCAATTACTTCACGAATTCGATCGCCGCCACCCGCGCCCACCAGCTCTTCTGCATCGCTCTGAAGAGCTACCCGTGGATGGACCAGGATATGTGGGGAATTACCGCCTCCGACTCCCGCGAAGGGTACCGCGTCTGGGGCGGTCCGCCAGCCATGGGACCGATCGACGGGACCGTCGTACCTTGCGCGGCCGCAGGCTCGTTGCCCTTCCTCCCCGCTGAGTGTTCCCATGTCCTGCTCAGCATTCGCCAGAAGATGGGCCCGCGCGTCTGGACCCGATACGGCTTCGTGGATGCCTTTCTTCCCAAAGCCAACTGGTTCGCTCAGGATATCTTGGGGATCGATCAGGGAATAAGCGTGCTCATGGCAGAGAATGTTCGAACGGGGTTTGTATGGGAGCAGTTCATGAAAAATCGCGAAATTCAGCACGCAATGCGTGAAGTCGCATTCCATCCCGACCCCGACGCGAACTCTCAAATACTGTAGACTGTCGTTCCCAAGACGGAATTGACCGAAGATTAATCTTGAAACTAACCTAAGCGGTGGTTGCGTCAGCGGATGAGACGGGTAAGCTTGAAAGGCGGAAGCTTCCACGGCTTCCGGCAACGGAGAACGGCAAATGGCAGGGCTTGAAACGCAGTACAGATGGATCGATGGTTCCGGAGCGGCGTTTGGCGCCCCCGGCCTCGAGCCGCGCTGGACGTCGGCAGCCAAGGACACCGTGAGCACCGCCTATTCGGCCTCAAGCCGGGTGTGGTTTACGGTTTCGCACGGCATTCTGAACGAAGTCTATTTTCCCACCATCGATCGTCCGCAAATTCGGGATATGGGCTTCGTTATCTCGGACGGAGAAACGTTTTTTCACGAGGAAAAACGTGCCTGCGAGACGCGATTTGAATATATCGACGCCGATTCGCCCGCTGTCCGAGTTGTAAGTTGTGATGTCGAAGAGCGTTACACCCTGACCAAGGAAATCATCTCCAATCCTCACCATCCGGTTTTAATCATCCACGCGGTGCTCGAAGGCGACGAGAAGGTCCTCAGCCGGCTGCAACTCTATGCCCTGCTGGCGCCCCACCTCGACGGCGGTGGCGCGGGCAACTCCGCCCGGACCTTGGAAGTGGCGGGCAAGCGCTCCTTTATCGCTTGGAAAGACGGCATCTCGCTCGCCATGATCTGCGACGCCGGCTTCTGCAAGACAAGTTGCGGATACGTTGGTACCAGCGATGGCTGGCAAGACCTGCAGAATTTCAAGATGGATTGGGAGTTTGGGAGTGCCATCAATGGAAACATTGCGCTGATGGGCGAGGTCGATATGAGCCATCAGGCCGCCGGACGCCGCGAGTTCACTATTGCGCTCGGCTTCGGCTATGGACACCACGCCGCGCTCTCCGGGGCGATGGCTACGCTCGCCACGCCCTTCGAGTCGCACCTCAAGCGATTTATTACCCAATGGCACCGAGCGGCCAGTCCGCTCGAGCTTGCGGCAAAATCCCACGACAAGGGCGAGTTGCTCCAGATCAGCCATAATGTCCTGCTCACCCATGAGGACAAAACCTATTCCGGAGCCTTCATCGCCTCGGCGTCGATTCCATGGGGCAACTTCAAGACCGACGAGGACCTGGGGGGCTATCACCTCGTCTGGACGCGCGACATGGTGCAGACCGCGTCCGCTATGCTCGCCTGCGGACGCGTAGATACTGCCCTCCGCGCACTCGTCTATCTGGCCTGCACGCAGCGCCCCGACGGCAGTTTCGCCCAAAATTTTTGGGTCGACGGGTCGCCTTACTGGACCGGCATCCAGCTCGACGAGGTCGCCTTCCCCATCATGCTCGCCTGGCGCTTGTGGAAGATGGACGGTCTCGGTGAGTTCGATGTCTTTCCCTTCGTAGAACGAGCAGCAGCCTTCCTGGTCAGATATGCTCCGGTGACCCAACAGGAGCGCTGGGAGGAAAATGCCGGCTATTCGCCTTCGACGCTCGCTGCCGTGATCGCCGGATTGATCTGCGCAGCGGACATCTCGCGCGCCCACGGTTCGTTCGAGATGGCGCATTTCATCGAAGAATATGCCGACTGGATCGAGGCCAATCTCGAGGAGTGGACGGTGACCGACGACGGGGTTCTCGATCCCGAGGTGAAGCGTCATTTCATGCGGATCCGTCCACCGGCGCCGGGCGAACCCTATGCCCACGATGATCTGCCGGAAGGAATAGTCCGGCTGTCGAATCGCGGTCCAGGCGAACGGTATGAGTTTGAGGCGCGGGAGATCGTCGACGCTGGTTTTCTCGAACTCGTCCGCTACGGCGTCCGCGCCGCCAACGATCCGTTGATCGTCGATTCGCTCAAAGTGATCGACAAGACGTTGATGGTCGAAACGCCCTTCGGTCCCTGCTGGCGCCGCTACAACCACGACGGCTACGGCCAGCGCCACGATGGCGGTCCCTACCTCGGCTGGGGCCAGGGCCGTGCCTGGCCCATCCTGACTGGCGAACGCGGTCATTATGAACTCGCCGCCGGTCAGGATACTGGCCCATATATCAAGGCGCTCGAGCAGTTTGCTTCCGAGGGCGGAATGCTCCCCGAGCAGATCTGGGATGCGCCGTCGATCGACGGCATGCAGATTGGCCGCCCGACCGGCGCGGCGATGCCGTTGGTCTGGGCCCACGCGGAATATCTCAAGCTGCTCCGGTCGGCCACTGACGGGCGCGTCTTCGAACGAATATCTGTCGTCGAACAGCGCTATACCGGCAAGGATCGCCACCAGGGACACCCGGAAATATTTAAACTTCGTCGTCCCATCAAGCGGATCGCCGCTGGGGCCATTCTCCGCGTCGTGGCCGAAAATCGATTCCGCATCGTATGGACGGTGGACGACTGGGCAACTTCAAACACCCGCGAAAGTACTCATGTAGGCTTCCCCGGCTCTTTCGCCGATATCGGCGTGCCGGAAGCCCAAAATACACGGTTATCGTTTACCCTGTTCTGGCCGGGGGAAAATCGCTGGGAAGGCCGTAACTTCGATATTGAAATCGTGGCGCCGCAGTGAGGCCGAAATGAGTTGAATAAGCTCCAACGGAAACACGGCATGGGTGTCATCGGAACATCAACCGCAAGCTGGCAGATGTCATACTGGCAGCTGAAGCGCACTTATTGAAAACAACGAGGGCTTATGAGCGAACTGGATCAATTGTCGATCAATGCATTGAGATTTCTGGCGGTGGACGCGGTACAGAAGGCGAACAGCGGACACCCGGGCGCGCCCCTCGGCGATGCGCCGATCGCCTACCTGCTCTTTCATAAATTCATGCACCACAATCCCAAACACTCAAAATGGACCAATCGCGACCGCTTTGTGCTGTCGAACGGCCATGCCTCGGCGATGCTGTATAGCGTGCTCCATCTTTGCGGCTACGAGGTATCTATTGAGGACTTGCAGCAGTTTCGCCAGTACGGTTCGAACACCCCGGGCCACCCCGAATATGGCGACACCGACGGCGTCGAAGTGACCACCGGCCCACTTGGCCAAGGCATCGCGCAGGCGGTCGGCATGGCGATTGCCGAGAAACATCTCGCCGCGATCTACAACCAGCCCGGATATGACGTGGTCGACCATTACACTTATGGCATTTGCGGCGACGGCGATCTGATGGAAGGTGTTTCTCACGAGGCGGCCTCGCTGGCCGGCACCCTGAGCCTGGGCAAATTGATCTTTCTCTATGACGACAATCTGATTTCGCTCGACGGTCCGACCGACTTGTCATTTACCGAAGACGTCGAGAAGCGTTTCGAGGCGTATCACTGGCACGTGCAGAAAGTCGCCGACGGCAACGATCTCGACGCCATTTCAAAAGCCATCGAGAACGCCAAGGCGGTCAAGGACAAACCCTCGATCATCGCCGTCCGCACCATCATCGGCTTCGGCAGCCCGAAGGCCGGCACCAATAAAGTCCATGGCGAAGCGCTGGGCGTCGCCGACGTCAAGATCACCAAAGACAACCTCGGCTGGCCCGACGACAAGTTTTTCTACGTCCCGGAAGAAGCCCAAAAGAATTGGAATACCGTCATCGAGCGCGGTGCCAAAGACGAAGCCGCCTGGAACGATCTTTTTGCGGCCTACAAGAAAGAACATCCCGAACTTGCAGCCGAGTTTGAGCGCGTCCACGCCGGCAAGCTTAAAGACGGATGGGAGAAGAGCCTGCCAAGCTGGCCAGCCGACGGAAAACCGGTCGCGACCCGCAACGCCGGCAACCTGGTTATGAATGCCTTTGCCAAGGATGTCCCGGAGCTGCTGGGCGGCGCGGCCGATCTCACTGCTTCCACCAAGACGATCCTCAAAGATACGGGAAATTTCCACGTCGACCCATCGGGGAGAAACATCTGGTTCGGGGTGCGTGAGTTCGCCATGTGCGCCGCCGTCAACGGCATGGCCGTTCACGGCGGAGTTATTCCCTACGGCTCCACATTCTTTACCTTCAGCGACTACTGCAAGCCCGCGTTGCGGCTGGCGGCGATCATGAAGTCGCACTCGATTTTCGTTTACACCCACGATTCGATCGCGCTGGGCGAGGATGGCCCAACCCATCAGCCGATTGAGCACCTGATGGCACTGCGTGCCGTACCCAACATGACCGACTTCCGTCCGGCTGACGCTAACGAAACGAGCGCGGCCTGGCGTCTGGCCTTGGAAAGGAAGAGTCCTTGCTTCTTTGCCCTGTCGCGGCAGGACCTGCCGATCCTCGATCCGCAGAAGTTGAGCATCTACGAAGGCGTCTCGCACGGCGCGTACGTCGTCGAGCAGGGTGGGGATTCTCCCGCGCTGCTTATCGTCGCCACGGGAGCCGAGGTGTGGCTGGCTCTCAAGGCGGCCGAGACGCTGAAGGCCGATGGAATTGTGACGCGGGTCGTGTCGATGCCCAGCTGGAAGATATTCGAGGAGCAATCGGAAGAGTACAGGGATTCGATTTTCCCCGATCATTTGCCGAAAATGTCCATCGAAGCGGGTGCAACGCTCGGCTGGTGGAAGTATGTCGGCCGGCACGGTGAAGTTATTGGTCTCGACCGCTTCGGTGCCTCCGCCCCCGGGCCGATTGCAATGGAGAAATTGGGGTTCAGCGTTGACAACGTCGTCGCGAAAGCAAAACAGATTGTCGAAACGGCGCATAAGGTGGAAGTTGCGGCAGTAGGGAAGTGAGCCCTATGAAACTCGTCATCGGTGCCGACCATGCGGGCTTTCCCCTTAAGGAGGAAGTGCGGGGCTATGTCGAGCGCCTCGGTCATGAAGTGCTCGATCTCGGCGCTTTCAATACCGAACCCTCCGATTATCCAGACTTCGCCGAAGCGGTAGGGAAAGCGATCGAGGCTGGCCGCGCCGAACGCGGGATACTCATCTGCGGCAGTGGGGTTGGCGTTTGTATCGCCGCCAACAAGATGCCGGGAATCCGCGCCTGCATGTGCCATGACACCTATTCCGCGCATCAAGGAGTCGAGCACGACAACATGAATGTGCTTGTGCTAGGTGCGCGGATCGTCGGATCGGCCTGGCCTTCGATATTGTCTCCGTGAACCTTCAGGCAAAATTTCAATCGCAGGAAGAACGCTTTGTCCGGCGTTTGAATAAAACCAAAGGAATCGAATTGCTAAATATGCCGGATGCCGCCAAGTATCCGAACCTTTAACCTTCCAATCACGCAAAGACTTCCAACGACGAACGCAAGCGAACGGAGATCGGCGGATGAGTCAGGTAAGCACGGTGTTGTGGGACATCGGCGGGGTTTTGCTGACCAATGGATGGGACCACGTTCAGCGCGACAAAGTACTCGCGCATTTCGGGCTCCCGCGTGACCCGTTCGAGCAGATTCATGCCGAGTTGAACGACGCGTGGGAAAAAGACAAGATATCGATCGACGAATATCTTCACAAGACGGTCTTCTACGAGCTACGACCCTTCACCGTTGACGACTTTATCGAACAGATGCACGCCCAGTCCCTGATCATCGAGAACACCGCGCTGGGCATTCTCGAGCAGGTTGCGGCCTCGTCCGATCTGGTGGTCGCGGTGCTCAGCAACGAGTCCCGGGCATTGAATGCCTACCGGTTCGAGAAGTTCGGCTTGCACCAATACTTCGACTGCTTTTTCAGCTCCTGCTATCTTGGTCTGCGCAAGCCGCATCCGGAGATCTACTGCGCTGCCCTGGATATCCTGCAACGCGGTCCCAGCGACGTGGTCTTCATCGACGACCGCACCGAAAACATCGCCACGGCCAAGAGCCTGGGAATGCACGGCATCGTCCACAAGACTGCTACCCAAACGGCGGAGGAACTGGGGCTGCTCGGAATTGCCGTGACGCCTTAACGTTGCGGAGTCCGAAATAACCGCAACTACATCGAAACAGAGTTAAAGAAAGAAGTGAGGAACCGATGGAACTTGGATTGATTGGTCTCGGCAAGATGGGCGGTAACATGGCCGAGCGTCTCCGGCTTGCCGGCCACAAAGTGGTTGGTTTCGATTTCAACGCCGAAGCGGTCAAGCGGCTTACGGATGCCGGTTCCATTGGCGCAAAAAGCCTCGAGGAACTGGTCAAGGAACTGGCTGCGCCGCGCGCCGTCTGGATCATGGTGCCGTCCGGCGATCCGGTCGACGAGACCATCGCCAAGCTGGAGCCGTTCTTTGAAAAGGGTGACACTTTTATTGATGGCGGGAACTCAAATTACAAAGATTCGCAGCGCCGCCACGCCGCGCTCACTGCCAAGGGTTTCAACTTTGTCGACGTCGGCACTTCCGGGGGGATTTGGGGCTTGAAAGAGGGTTACAGCATGATGATCGGCGGTGACAAGGAGCCGATCGAGCGGCTGCGTCCGATCTTCGAGGCCCTGGCCCCCGCGAAAGATGAAGGTTGGGGCCACGTCGGTCCAGCAGGAGCCGGCCACTTCGTCAAGATGGTGCACAACGGCATCGAGTACGGACTCATGCAGGCGTATGCAGAGGGTTTTACGATCATCGAGAAGAAGGAATCGCTTGATCTCGACTTGCCACAGATCGCGAAAATCTGGCAAAAGGGAAGCGTGGTCCGCTCATGGCTGCTCGATCTGACCGCCGCTGCGCTTGAAAAGAACCCCAACCTCGATGGGCTCGAAGCGTATGTCGCCGACTCCGGCGAAGGCCGCTGGACGGTCTTCGAAGCGATCGACCTCAACGTCTCCGCGCCTATCATTACCGAGTCGTTGATCCGCCGGATCCGCTCCCGCGAGGAAAACAACTTCACCGACCGGATGGTCGCGATCCAACGCAACGCCTTCGGTGGCCACGCAGTTAAGAAGGACTGAGGAGTTTATCTCAGTTACGGTTACAAATGCGTCGCCGGCATGAAACGGAATGACGAACCGCAACGACGAGGAGAATTTATCTATATGGCTACGACAGAAATCAAAATCGCCCCCAGTGACGTCCGCAAATCCTCCCAGGGGGATGTGCGAGTGCCGGACCCAACCGTCGTCGTCATTTTCGGTGCGTCTGGCGACCTCACCAAGCGAAAGCTCCTTCCCGCCCTCTTCCACCTTGAGCAGGCCGGCCTATTGCCAGAGGACTTCGCCATCGTCGGCGTCGCCCGCCGTCCGCTGCACGATAGCTTCGCCCCCGATATGAAGGACGGCATTCTCAAGTTCGGCGGCGTGAAAAATGGCGAGAAACACCTCGACGAGTTCATCGCCAAAGTCCAGTACCACCAGATGAATTTCGATGACGCTGCCGGCTATGACCAGCTCAACGCGTTGCTGACCAGAATCGACGAAGAGCACGGCACCAAGGGCAACCGTCTATTCTATCTGGCCACTGCGCCGGAGTATTTCGCCGACATCATCGACCACCTCGGCGAAAAAGGTATGGCGAAGCCCAAAAACGGGGCCGTGCGTGCGATTATCGAGAAGCCCTTCGGCCATGATCTCGAGTCCGCCCGGGAACTCAACGACAACATCAATAAAGTCTTCGATGAAACCCAAATCTTCCGCATCGATCACTATCTCGGCAAGGAGACGGTGCAGAACATCCTCGTTTTTCGCTTCGCCAACGGAATTTTCGAGCCTGTCTGGAACCGCAACTACATCGACCATGTCGAAATCACCGCCGCCGAAAGCATAGGCATCGAGGGACGCGGCCCGTTCTATGAGAAGGCCGGCGCGCTTCGCGACGTCGTCCAAAACCATGTCATGGAACTGCTCTCCTTCGTTGCCATGGAACCGCCTGTTTCCTTTGAGGCCGAAGCTGTGCGCGGTGAAAAAGTGAAAGTCTGGCGCGCCATCAAGCCTATCCCGATCGAAGATACCGCGCGCGGCCAATATGGTCCCGGCAAGGTCGGGGATGAACAGGTCAAGGGCTACCGTGAAGAAGATCGCGTGGATCCGCACTCCGGAACCGAGACTTTTGCCGCCATCAAGCTTGAAATCGAAAATTGGCGTTGGGCGGGAGTTCCGTTTTACATCCGTGCAGGTAAACGCATGGCCAAGCGCACTACCGAGGTTACCGTGGTCTTCCGCCAACCGCCAATGCGGCTCTTCAATCAGCCCCAGAGCGGCCCCTGCGACGATATTCACCCGAACCTCATCACCATGCGCATTCAGCCTGACGAAGGAATCTCGCTTCGCTTCGGCGCGAAGGTGCCCAGCACCGGCATGTCGGTTTGTCCGGTGATTATGGACTTCAATTATGCAGCCGCTTTCGGCACATCGTCCGCCAATGGTTATGAGCGTCTCTTGCTCGACGCTATGCTCGGCGACGCGACACTCTTCGCCCACCGTGATGGCGTGGAGGCAACCTGGGCCTTGTACACCCCGGTCCTCGAAGCATGGGCCAAAGCCGCCCCCAAAGATTTTCCCAACTACGCCAGCGGCACCTGGGGGCCGGACTCGTCGGACGAGCTCCTGCGGCGCGACGGACGGGAGTGGCAGCGCCTATAGCGCCCTCAACATCCTGGATAAACTGATAAGCTGATATGCTGCAAGCCGCGCCCAATACCGGCGCGGCTGCAATTTGTGACAGAAAATATCGACCTTAGGATTTCAATGCGATGTCTGTAACTACTGCAGTGACATATTTCGTATATCCCACAGCCGGCGCTCTCGCCCGGGCGATGGCCGAGCAAATTCTCGATGCGGCGCAGATCGCCGTCGCAGCCCGCGGCATAGCCCGTATCGCCATCTCCGGCGGCAACACTCCGCGGCGTACCTTCGAACTGCTTGCCGATCCCGGCGAACCTTTCGCGAGCGCGATCCCCTGGGACAAGCTCGATCTTTTCTGGGTCGATGAGCGCTGCGTTCCGCCTGACGACAAAGACAGCAATTACCGCATGACCCGCGAAGCCCTGCTCGAAAAGGTGGCCATCGATCCTGCCCGTGTTTTTCGCATCGAAGGCGAGCTCGAACCCGAGGAAGCCGCCGCCCGCTACGAGTCCGCCATTCGCAACCGCTTTCGACTTGAAGGCGCGCAGTTGCCCACCTTCGACCTTGTCGCGCTGGGCATGGGTCCCGACGGCCACACCGCCTCGCTTTTCCCGCACACCGACGGACTTCATGAACTAAGCCGGATCGCTATCGCCAATCATGTCCCGCAAAAGGAGACATGGCGCGTCACACTCACCTCCCCTGTCATCAACCAGGGGCGCAAGGTTATTTTCCTGATTGGTGGCGCCGACAAGGCCGAGGTGTTGAGCGAAGTGCTCTCCAGCAAGTATGATCCCGAGACATGGCCTTCGCAGTTGATTCGTCCCGGAACCGGTCAGCTGCTGCTGCTGCTCGATACCGCAGCAGCGGCCAAGCTCCCGCCGCCCGACGCGAGCGGAAGAGGCCAACTGGAGATTGAACGATGATTCTTGCCGGAGATGTGGGCGGTACCAAAGTTCATCTCGCGCTGTATGACTTCGACCACGGCCAGCTTTCCTACATTCGGGATGAAAAATTTCCCGCCACCGAATATTCCGGACTAGGCGAAGTCGTTACCAAATTTCTAGCCGACGGAAAAGACTCTGGCGAAGAAGTGACGGCAGCCTGCTTTGGCGTTCCCGGCCCGGTCCGCGATGGCCGCCTCAAGCTCACCAACCTTCCCTGGGAGCTCGACAGCCGCGCCCTCGCCGCCTCGCTCAAAATCGAACACCTGTTCCTCATCAACGACCTCGAAGCCAACGGCTACGGCATCGCCGAACTAACACCCGACCAGATCTTCGTCCTCAGCGAAGGCGATCCCAGCGCCATCGGCCATCGCGGCCTGGTCTCTGCCGGCACTGGTCTCGGCGAGGCGGTCCTCATCTGGACTGGCGGCCACTATCTCCCGCTCGCCTCCGAAGGCGGCCACGCCGACTTCTCTCCCCGCAACGAGACTGAGATCGCCCTGCTACGCTATCTCTGGAAACAGCTCGGTGGACGAGTCAGCTGGGAGCGCGTCGTCTCCGGAATCGGCCTGAAAAACGTCTATTCCTTCCTTCGCGACGACCAGGGCCTCGAAGAGCCGGCCTGGCTCAAAGACCGCATGGCCACCGAAGACCCCAACGCCGTTATCGGCGAAGTCGGTGAAGCCGGCGGCAGCGAACTGTGCTCCCGTGCGCTCGAAATATTCGCCTCCGCCTACGGTGCCGAGGCCGGCAATCTCGCCCTCAAGATCCTCGCTACCGGAGGCGTCTACCTCGGCGGCGGCATCGCCCCGAAAACCCTCAAGACCATGCAAAGCGGCGGTTTCATGAAGGCCTTCACCGACAAAGGTCGCCTCAGCCATTTGCTTATCCAAACCCCGGTCAGGATCATCCTCGAAAGTCGTGCCGCCCTCATGGGCGCCGCAGCATATGCCGAGGAACGCGCCGCCGAAATCAGCGGACGTTCCATCCGCGCCGCCTCGGTGCAGTTTTCTTAATGCCCAGTTTTCTTAAGTCTTTTCGCTCGCTGGATGTGTCTAAGTAAACATGAGTTACCCGCATCGTAGTTCCTTGTTAAAGGATGTCTTTCGCGCCCTATTGATGACCGCCCTGGCGGTGGCTCTGGTTGTCGCCCCACGCGTGGTCTTTGCCCACGCTGTGTTGGTTCAATCGTCTCCCGCCGAGGGCGCGACCGTCACCGGCCCCGACTTCCCGGTCACCCTCAAGTTCAATTCGCGCGTCGACGGGTCGAGATCGACACTGCTGTTGGCCACCGCCGACGGACAGTCGAAGCCGCTTAGCATTTCTCCGCAAAGTGTCCCCGACACACTCACCGCGAATGCCAGCGGTCTCGTCGCTGGCAAGTACGCGATCCGCTGGCAGGTGCTCGCCGTGGACGGTCACATCACTCGCGGCCAAATCCCGTTCATAGTCAAATAGGCGGTCGCGGGTTGCAGAGGCGAAAGCTCACCCTGCCTCCCCATCGCCACGACTCGGAGCCAGTCTTTCCGCTCTGTCGCGAGAGAAGCGGTTGCTATCCGCATACCCGTCCGCAGACGTCTCCCGTATACTGCGCATTGGCGTAGTTTCGTTGAATACGGCTACCGCGCCGTAAAGAGGGATTCTTATTTGATCTGGCTCTTGCGCGATTTCGATCTGTTGTCGGTTCTGCTGCGTGCGCTCACCCTGGGACTTGAAATGCTCACCCTCGGCGGAGTGGCTTATCTGCTGCTGGCCGCGATTCCCGGGGTAGCGGGTCCGGCAACCCTGCAAGGCTGCTGGCGAGGGCTTCGCTGGGCAGCAATTTGCCTCGCCCTCACCGAACTCGCCTACGTGGCTGTCGATAGCGCCATCCTGATGGGAAGTTCCGCCCTTCATCTCAACGAACTCTTGTTCGCGCCCTATTTTCTTGCGGGGGTTGCCGCCGTAATTGCCGCTACCTCGCTCGCCATTTGTACCCGCATCCCCGGACGCTGGTCGAGATACGCCTTGCTCCCGTGCGCCCTCGTAGTCCTGCTGGCGGTGGTCTACACCAGCCACTCCGTTTCGCGCATGGAAGATCGCGAAGTTCTCGCGATCCTCACCGGCGCACACCAACTCGGTGCCTCAATCTGGATCGGCGCGATGCCCTTTCTGTTGATCTCCCTCAGGCGCGTGGCCGACCCCGAAGAAGCCAAGCGCCTTCTCCGGCGCTACTCGCCGATGGCCCTCGCCGGGGCCGGTCTGTTGCTCCTGGGCGGCATAGGTATGGCCTGGTTTTACCTCGGTATTCCGCAGGACAAGTCCCTCAGCGGACTTTATGGCACTGCTTACGGAGTCATGCTGCTCTCCAAGGTCTACCTGGTCGCGCTGGTCATGGCGATGGGTGCCGGAAATTACTTCCTGGTGAGGCACATTGAGACTGCGCCAATCGACCTGCTGGCCAGGCTCCGTCGATTCGGCGAAGTCGAGATCGGACTGGGATTCATGGCAGTTCTCGCCGCTGCGTCGATGACCTCACAGCCTCCGGCCGTCGATCTCCCTCACGACCGGGCCAGTATCGCCGAGATCGTCGCACGCTTCCGTCCGATCGCTCCGCGCATGACGAGCCCGGCTTATGCGGCGTTGGCGCCGTCCACGCCCCTTGACGTAGCCGTCAAAGAGACCCAATTCAGCGGGGCCAACGCTCCCAGCGATGCCAATGACGAGGCTTGGTCGGAGTACAACCATCACTGGGCGGGAGTGATTGTCTTCGCCGCCGGCCTTTTCGCCCTGCTCAGCCGCTTGCCCCCCAGGTACGGGTTGAACTTCCGCTGGGCGCTCAACTGGCCGATTGTCTTCGTCGGACTTGCCGTCTTCATCGTCCTCCGCGCTGACCCTGACTGCTGGCCGCTTGGCCCGCGGCCATTTTGGGCCAGCATGTATGCCCCCGACGTCTTGCAGCATCGTTTATATGCTGTCTTGATTTGCGCCTTCGCCGCCTTCGAGTGGGGGATCCAGACCGGCCGTCTGCACTCTCGATGGGCAGCCAGCGTTTTTCCCGTACTTTGCGCCGCCGGCGGAGCTTTGCTCCTCACCCATAACCACTCCATCGGCAACGTAAAAGAAGAACTGCTCGCCGAAATGAGCCACACCCCCATCGCCCTCCTCGGCGCCACGGCAGGCTGCAGTCGATGGCTTGAACTTCGCCTGCCCGGCCACAAAGAGTCCCGTTTCGCCTCGTTCGTCTGGCCGGTATGCTTGATGCTCGTGGGATTGATGTTGCTCGACTACCGGGAATCGTAGGGCGGCGCCTGACCAACGATCCATCGACACCCCCCCGACAATCCCAAGGATTCCCCCTGAAGATTGCAGTATCATCATGTACGACCCCTGCGCGAGATTTGCTCGCGCAAAATATCTACCGGACCGTCCACAGGAGCACATGGTTAAATCACGTTGTAATTCCTTCCGGGCAACATTGCTAACCGTTGCCTTTTCAATACTTTTGCTGGCGTCCGCCGCCCGCGCCCAGCGCCTCCCGCAGGTCGCCATTCCCCAACACTACTCACTCGCTCTGACGCCAAATCTCAAGGACGCAACCTTCTCCGGCACCGAGACCATAGACCTCACCCTCGCCCAGCCGGTCGATTCGATCACCCTCAATGCCGCCGAGATCAAGTTCGTCACCGTTACGGCTACCGTGAACGGCCGCAAACTGGAAGCGACCGTCACCACCGACGAAGCCAAGCAGCAGGCGACCCTTGCCTTCGCCCAAACTTTGCCGGCGGGCAAGCTGGCGCTCAAGATCGACTACACCGGACTCCTCAACGACGAGCTCCGTGGCTTCTATCTCTCCAAAACCAAGAAGCGGAATTATGCCGTAACCCAGTTCGAAGCCACTGATGCCCGCCGCGCCTTCCCCTGCTTCGACGAGCCCGCCTTCAAGGCCACCTTCGATATCCAACTCACCGTGGATAAAGGTGACACCGTCATCTCCAACACCAACATGATTTCAGACACGCCCGGGCCGCTCATCGACGAACACACCGTCAAGTTCGCCACCACGCCAAAGATGTCCACTTACCTGGTTGCATTCCTGGTGGGGGATTTCCAATGCGTTTCCGGCGAGAGCGACGGCGTGCCAATCCGCGCCTGCGCCACTCCCGACAAGGTCGACCAGGGTAAGTTTGCGGTCAGCGCCGCTGAGTTCATCCTGCACTACTACGACACTTATTTCGGCATCAAGTATCCGATGCCGAAGCTGGACATGATCGCAATCCCCGACTTCGAAGCCGGCGCGATGGAGAACTTCGGCGCCATCACCTATCGCGAAACGGCGCTCTTGATCGACGAAAAGACGGCCTCGCTCGCCGCCAAGCAGGGCGTGGCCGGAGTGGTGGCGCACGAGATGGCCCACCAATGGTTCGGCGACATGGTCACCATGCAATGGTGGAACAACATATGGCTCAACGAAGGATTCGCGACCTGGATGTCGAACAAGCCCGTCGCCGCGTGGCATCCCGAATGGAACATCCCGCAGAATGTCGCCGCCGGTCTCAATAACACCCTCAACCTCGACGCCGCGCGCACCACCCGCACCATCCGCGCCAACGCCGACACGCCGGAAGAGATCAACGAGATGTTCGACGGTATCAGTTATGGCAAGGCCGGAGCGGTGCTTGGCATGGTCGAGAACTACCTCGGCGAAGAGACCTTCCGCAAAGGCGTACACAACTATCTCGCGGCGCATCTCTACGCGAATGCGACGGCGGAGGATTTCTGGAACGCCCAAACTCAGGCCAGCGGCAAGCCGGTCGACAAGATCATGGAAAGCTTCGTGGTCCAGCCCGGGGTTCCAGGTCTCACCTTCTCTGAACCGCAAGGCGGCAAAGTAAACATCGCCCAAGAGAGATTTTTCTTAAGCCCCAGCGCCAGGGGCGATGGCCCGCAGCAGTGGTCGGTGCCTATATGTTTCAAAACGGCTGGCGGCAAGAACGACTGCGAATTGCTTTCGCCCAATCATTCCGAGTTGACCGTCCCCGATGCGCCATTCTTCTTTGCCAACGGCGGTGGCAAAGGCTACTACCGCAGCACGTATCCTGCGGACGTCTATACCAAACTCGTCGCTAACGTGGAAAGCGGACTTAGCCCGCAGGAGCGCATCAGTCTGCTCGGCGACCAATGGGCGCAGGTAAGGGCGAACAAAGCGCCCGTAGGCTCGTATCTCGATCTGGTGGCGGCAGTGAAGGACGACAGCAGCGGCACTGTCGTTGCCTCCGCCCTGCAACCGATCGGGACGATTAAATCACGCATCGCGTCGACCGACGCCGAGCGGGACGCCGTCGACGCCTGGGTGCGCACGACCTTCAAGCCGGCGCTCGACAAACTCGGCCCCTCCTCGACCAACGATAACGCCGAAACAACCGACCTGCGCGCCACCCTCTTCGGCGCGCTCGGCGGTGCTAAGGACCGGGATGTGATCGCCGAAGCCAAGGTCATTTCCGAGAAATATCTCGCCGATCCTGCCTCCGTCGACCCTACCCTCGCCCGCACCGCTCTCGGCATAGCCGCACTGAACGGAGACGCCGCCTTCTTCGACCGACTGCAGAAGGTCTATGAGACGTCAGGAAACCCGGAGATCCAGATGCGCGCGCTCTATTCGCTCGCCTCCTTCAAAGACCCGCAACTGGCGAAGCGAGCGCTCGACTACACCCTTTCCGGCAAAGTCCGCAATCAGGATTCGCCCCGCATGCTCGCGGTTCCGCTCATGAACGGCGATACTCGCGACCTCGCCTGGCAGTATGACCAGGAAAACTGGGACAAGGTCAAAGCCCAGTTCACTCCGCTCAGCGCGGGAGGTTTCGTCGGCGCGACTGGCAGCTTCTGCAGTGCTGAAGCTCGCGACCAGGTTGTCGCCTTCTTCTCGGCGCACAAAGTTCCCTCGTCCGAACGAGCACTCAAGCGGGCCGTCGATCAAATCAACGATTGCATCGAGTTGCGCGCCAACCAGGGCCCGAATCTCAAGCAGTGGCTCGCCGCTCGGCAATAGAGAGAGCAGAAATACAGTTACTGTAATGCGAAGCACCCCGCTCGGCAGGCTTTCCCCCCAGGGAAAAGCCTACATAGCCGGTTTCCGGCACATGACGCAAACTGTACTTCTGCTCTAGCCGATCGCTTCACAAGTAGGGACGCTGCCGCACAATCGCGGGAGCGTCTTTCTTTTCACCGCCCGGCTGAAGCCGGCAAGGGATTTTTCGGCAAAAGAACCGCACAGGTTACTCTCGCCGTTGGCGGATTTCTTGTTATATTTAAAGACTCACCAAGTTTTCATAAAAAGCACACAACTGGCGTTCCCGATTTGCTCGACTTCATTTCTTGAAATCGAATTTTTCAGGGGCCCGGGGGAGAAGAATACTCTTTACCGTCAAACGAAGCTCGAACACAGAACGGCAGAAGGACAAAATGCGGAATTCCTCGATATCTCCAGGTCTCCCCTCCGCGCAGGGGTTGTACGATCCGCGCAACGAGCATGACAACTGCGGCATGGGCTTTGTCGCGAGCATGCGCGGCGAAAAAACCCACGAGATGATCGACATGGGCATCGAGGTGCTCATCCGCCTCACCCACCGCGGCGCATCCGGCTGCGATCCCGAGACCGGTGACGGCGCAGGCATCCTCATCCAGATCCCCCATGAATTCTTTGCGGGTGAATGTAGTGAACTAGGCTTTACTCTGCCCGAACCCGGCGCCTACGCCGTCGGCATGGTCTTCTTTCCCGTAGGCAAACATCAGCGCCTGCAATGCGAAGGCATCGTCGAAAGAATCATCCGCGAAGAAGGATTGACCGTCCTCGGCTGGCGCGATACCCCTTGCGAAGGCGATGCAATCGGCCGCGAAGCCCGCGCCACCCAGCCCTACATTCAGCAAGTCTTTCTCGGCCGTCCCGACGGTTGGGATGAGGACCATTTCGAACGCAAACTCTACGTCACCCGCAAGCGCATCGAGCACGAAATCGCCGCTGCGGAGATTGAAGATCGTCACTTCTTCTACATCCCCTCGCTCTCGTCGCGCACCATCGTCTACAAGGGTCTATTGCTCGCGCCGCAGATCGAAAATTTCTATGTCGAACTAGCGAACCCCGCTGTCAAAAGTGCGCTCTGCGTCGTTCACCAGCGTTTCTCGACCAACACCTTCCCGAGTTGGCCGCTTGCGCATCCCTATCGCTACATCGCCCACAATGGCGAAATCAACACCCTACGGGGCAACGTCAACTGGATGAAGGCTCGAGAATCGCTGCTCGAATCGCCACTCTTTGGCGACGACCTGAAGAAGCTTTTCCCCATCGTCACGCCGGGCGGCAGCGACTCGGCCGCGTTTGACAGCGCTGTCGAGCTGCTCTTTCAGTCGGGAAGATCGCTGCCCCATGTCATGGCCATGCTGATCCCCGAGGCCTGGTCCGGCAATCCCCACATCGATCCGGCCCGCCACGCTTTTTACGAATATCACGCGTCGCTCATGGAACCGTGGGACGGCCCCGCTGCCATGGCCTTCACCGACGGTCGTGTTATCGGCGCAATGCTCGATCGCAACGGCCTTCGCCCCGGTCGCTATGTCGTCACCAACGACGACATCGTCGTGCTCGCCTCCGAAGCCGGGGTCCTCGACATCCCCGCCGAAAACGTCCGCCAAAAGGGAAGGCTCCAGCCGGGAAAGATGTTCCTCGTCGACACCATCGCCGGCCGTATCATCCCCGACGAAGAGATCAAGCAGCAGCTGACGTCGCGCCAGCCCTACGCGCAGTGGATCAAAGACAACCAGATCACCCTCGACCAGATAGGCGAACCCGGCCGCTTCCACGCGCTCGAGCAAGGTACATTGCAGAGCCGCCAGCGCGCCTTCGGTTACACCGAGGAAGACCTGAAGATGATTCTCGCTCCAATGGCAGCAAAAGGCGAAGAGCCGGTTGGTTCCATGGGCACCGACACGCCGCTGGCTTGTCTGTCAGACCGCCCGCAAATGCTCTTCAATTACTTCAAGCAGCTCTTCGCCCAGGTCACCAACCCGCCCATCGACCCCATCCGCGAAGAGATGGTGATGTCCCTCATCAGCTATATCGGCACCGAGCGCAACATCCTCGAAGAGACGCCGAGGAACTGCCACACGCTCAAGATGCCGCAGCCCGTGTTGACGAACCGCGAACTCGAGCAACTCCGTCGCGTCTCCAAAGGCGATCTGCTCGCAACTACGCTGGTTGCGCTCTTTCGCCCCCAGGATGGCGAAGCCGGCCTGAAGCGTGGCCTCGAAGAGCTCAGCCAGCGCGCCTCGCTCGCCGTGAAGAACGGCTACACGCTCCTCATCATCAGCGATCGCGGAGTCGACAAAGGCTCCGCCCCCATTCCCAGCCTGCTCGCGTTAGCTGCCGTGCACAACCTTCTCGTCCGCGAAGGCACCCGCACCCAGGTCGCCCTCATCATCGAATCCGGCGAGCCTCGCGAAGTCATGCATTTCGCCCTGCTCATCGGCTACGGCGCAAGCGCGGTGAATCCGTATCTCGCTATCGAGTCGCTTGAAAGCCTCGCGAACCGCAAGAAGCTGCCAGCGGGCATCACGCCCGACAAGGCAGTGAAGAACTTCGTCAAAGCCATCAACAAAGGCCTGCTGAAAACCTTCTCGAAGATGGGCGTCTCCACTCTGCAAAGCTATCGCGGCGCGCAGATATTCGAGGCCATCGGCCTCAGCCGGGAGCTGATAGACACCTACTTCGCCGGCACTGCATCGCGTATCGAGGGCGTCAGCCTCGGCGTCATCGCGCAAGAGGCGCGCATGAAGCACGAGTACGCCTTTCAGCCGCCGTCGAGGTCCGAAACCGACCTGGCGGTCGGCGGCGCATACCAGTATCGCATCGACGGCGAGTATCACTCGTTCAACCCGCAAACCATCGCCAAGCTCCAGCACGCGGTGCGCGACTCGAATCCAAAGACCTTCCGCGAATACACCGACCTTATCGACGAACAGAATAAAGTCCTCTGCACCCTGCGCGGTCTGCTCAAGATCAAGTATGCCGAGACGGCGCTGCCTCTCGAAGCGGTCGAGCCGGCCACCGAAATCGTCAAGCGCTTCATGACCGGAGCCATGTCCTTCGGTTCGATCAGCAAAGAGGCCCACGAAACCCTTGCCATCGCCATGAACCGCATCGGCGGCAAGTCCAACACTGGAGAAGGCGGCGAAGACGAACAGCGCTTCGAGCGCGACGCCAACGGCGACCTCCGCCGCAGCGCGGTCAAGCAAGTCGCCTCCGGCAGATTCGGCGTCACGACCAATTACCTCGTCCACGCCGACGAACTGCAAATCAAGATGGCCCAGGGCGCCAAGCCCGGCGAAGGCGGCCAACTCCCCGGCCACAAGGTCGACGAAGTCATCGCGCGACTCCGCCATTCGATACCTGGCGTCACGCTTATTTCGCCGCCTCCGCACCACGACATCTATTCCATCGAAGACCTCGCCCAATTGATCTTCGATCTGAAGAACGTTAACCCCGCCGCCCGCATCGCCGTGAAGCTGGTCGCCGAAGTCGGCGTAGGCACAGTGGCGGCTGGCGTCTCCAAAGCCCACGCCGACGTCGTCCTCATCAGCGGAGACACCGGCGGCACCGGGGCCGCCCCGCTCAGCTCGCTCAAACACGCCGGAATCCCATGGGAACTGGGTCTAGCCGAAACGCAACAAGTACTGTTACTGAACGATCTCCGCAGCCGAATCCGCGTCCAGACCGACGGCAAACTCCAGACCGGACGTGACGTCGTCATCGCCACGCTGCTCGGCGCGGAAGAGTTCGGCTTCGCCACGGCTCCGCTCATCGCCATGGGCTGCATCATGATGCGCAAGTGCCACCTCAACACCTGTCCAGTTGGCATCGCGACCCAGGATCCCGCGCTCCGCCAGCACTTCGCCGGGCAGCCCGAACACGTCATCAATTTCTTCTTCTACATCGCCGAGCAAGTCCGCGAACTCATGGCCAAAATCGGCTTCCGCACCATGGATGAAATGGTTGGCCGCGTCGAAAAGCTCGAGAGCCGCCCCGCAATCACCCACTGGAAAGCCAAAGGCATCGACCTCTCGCAAATTCTCTACACGCCGCCGCTCCCCGAGCGCGTAAAACGTCATTGCACGCAGAAACAGGACCATGGCCTTGATTCAGTCCTCGACATCCAAATGATCGTCCTCGCCCGCGAAGCCCTCGATCATGGAAGTCCCATCGAAGCGAAGCTGACCATTCGCAATATCCACCGCTCAGTCGGTGCCATGCTCGGCGGCCAGATTGCCAGCCGCTACGGCTCCGCCGGCCTGCCCGACGAGACCATCCGCTTCCAGTTCCGCGGCTCCGCGGGGCAAAGCTTCGCGGCATTTCTGCCCCGCGGCGTCACCCTCACCCTCGAAGGCGAGGCCAACGACTACGTCGGCAAAGGCCTGTCCGGCGGACGCGTCGTCATTTTCCCGCCGAAGAATTCCGGCTTCCTTCCCGAGGAAAGCATTCTCGTCGGCAACGTCGTCCTTTACGGCGCAACCAGCGGCGAGGTTTTCCTCAACGGCATGGCAGGCGAACGCTTCGCCGTTCGCAACTCCGGCGCAACCGCGGTCGTCGAGGGCGTCGGCGACCACGGTTGTGAATACATGACCAATGGCCTCGTCGTTGTCCTGGGTGCCTGTGGGCGCAACTTCGCCGCTGGCATGAGCGGCGGCGTTGCCTATGTCCTCGACGACTCCGGCGAATTCATCCGCACCCAATGCAACCAGGCCTCCGTCGATCTCGAGCCCCTCATCGATGCCAACGACGTCGAAACCGTGCGCGCTCTCATCGAGAAACACCTGGCGCTCACGGGAAGCCCCCGCGCCGCCTGGATCCTCGACAAGTGGAGCGAGACTCTACCCAAATTCGTGAAAATCTTCCCGCACGAACTCAAGCGGGTTCTAAACGCCGCGCCGAAGAAAGAATCCTCGAGCGCCGAAACCCAAGTCCCGGGCGCGTTAGTCGCCATCGCCGCCGGCGGCGAGCAGGTCCATCATGGCTAGGCCCACCGGATTCCTCGAATTTCCCCGCGAACTACCCGAGCGCCGCCCCGTCGCCGAACGCATCAACGACTGGTTCGAAATCTACCGCGATCTCCCCGACGAAAAGCTCCAGCAGCAAGGTGCGCGCTGTATGGACTGCGGCGTGCCGTTCTGCCACACCGGCTGTCCAGTCAACAACATCATCCCCGACTGGAACGAGCTCGTCTACGAAGCCCGCTGGGAAGAAGCCGTCCGCCGACTCCACGCCACCAACAATTTCCCTGAATTCACCGGCCGCATCTGCCCCGCTCCTTGCGAAGCCGCCTGCGTCCTCGGCATCAATCAGCCTCCGGTGACCATCAAACAGATCGAAAAAGCCATCGCCGACCGCGGATTCGCCGAAGGCTGGGTCGTCCCCGAGCCACCCGCATTCGAAACCGGCAAACGAGTCGCCATCGTCGGTTCCGGTCCAGCTGGTCTCGCAGCCGCGCAACAACTTCGGCGCATCGGCCACGCCGTCACCGTCTACGAAAAGTCCGACCGTCTCGGCGGCCTGCTCGTCTACGGCATCCCCAACTTCAAAATGGAGAAAGACATCGTCGAGCGCCGCATCGACCAGCTCCGCGCCGAAGGCGTCCGCTTCCTCTCCGGAGTGCATGTCGGCGGCACCCAGCCAGGAGACATTTCATCCGCTTCAAGTTCGCCCTCGTCAATTTCGATCGACGAACTCCGCCGCAACGCCGACGCCATCCTCCTCGCCTGCGGGGCCGAACAACCCCGCCACCTCCGTGTCCCCGGCAGTGATCTGCGCGGCATCCATTTCGCCATGGACTACCTCACCCAGGCCAACCGCCGCAACCTCGGCGACCAGCTCGATCCCGCCCTCGACATCCTCGCCGGAGGCAAGCATGTCATCATCATCGGCGGCGGCGACACCGGTGCCGACTGCCTCGGCACCACCCACCGTCAGCGCGCCAAGAGTGTCCGCCAATTTCAAATCCATGAAATGCCCCCCGAGCAGCGCTCGTCCAGGACCCCTTGGCCGCTTTGGCCTGTGATGCTGCGCAGCGAAGGCGCACACGAAGAAGGCGGCATTCGCGAATGGAACGTCCGCACCACCAGCTTCTCCGGCGACGAGCACGGCAACGTCCGCCAGCTCCACGGAGTCCGCCTCGGCCCCGGCCCCGACTTCGCCCCAATCGAGGGTGGAGAATTCATCCTCGATGCCGACCTCGTACTCGTCGCCATCGGCTTCGCCGGGCCGGTTCGCGAAGGCCTGCTCGAACAACTCTCCCTCGTTCTCGACCAGCGCGGTATTGTCGCCACCAACGAACATTACATGACTTCCGCCGAAGGCATCTTCGCCGCCGGAGACATGCGCCGCGGCCAGTCCCTCGTCGTCTGGGCAATCGCAGAAGGTCGCAAAGCAGCCGCTGCCATCGACCGCTATCTCGCCCGCGCCGGAGCCATGGCCGAACGCGTCTCCGGCATGGTCGCCGCGATGTAATTTCGGGCACCCGCCCAAGGCAAGAAATCCGCACCCGCGTGGCCGCCCAGCTCCTCCAGTGAAAGCCCGCAATCTTCCTATATAATCGCCACAGTGCAGCCGGAGAGATGGCCGAGTGGCTGAAGGCGGCGGTTTGCTAAACCGTTGTAGGGTCAAAAGCTCTACCGGGGGTTCGAATCCCCCTCTCTCCGCCAATCAGGCATGTTCGAACCAGAGATAGAACTTTTCT
>Ga0302325_10002742_pt1 | contig 42403 bp, 38 predicted proteins | sample Palsa_T0_2_FD_201948 | JGI IMG/M metagenome (GOLD analysis project Ga0302325, IMG submission 201948) | Peat permafrost microbial communities from Stordalen Mire near Abisko, Sweden - Palsa_T0_2 | ecosystem: Environmental > Terrestrial > Soil > Palsa > Peat permafrost | place: Sweden: Abisko... | reverse complement strand
GGCTGGATGAGGCGGACCTGACTTCTTCCCTAACCATTCTGGCCTCCATCGAAGCGGCGTTTCGCATTGATTACCTGCAGCGCTGCTACGGGCGCAAAAAGGACGCAGTCTCGCGCGCCTTGCGAAAAATCTATAAGGCTAAGCAGCACAATGCCGCGCTCGAGGAAGATATATTCCAGGCATTCCAGGCCTGGGTAGAGAATTCCTCCGGGACACGGTCGATCATTGGCGATCTGCGCGGCGCGTTCAGGTTCCGTCATTGGCTGGCGCATGGACGCTATTGGACGCCCAAACTGGGACGGCGCTATGACTTCAGCGACATTTTCGCACTCGCCGACCTGACCTTGCGAAGCTTTCCGTTCGGCGAATGAGGCAAGCGGGACCAGTGGGCGTTGGTTCGGTGGTTACCGGACAAGGCTCCATTGCTGTCAACCAAACCGGCGCTGCTATGATAAATTCGATGCGGCTCGGTTGGCTCTTCCTGGCAGCGTTTCTCGCTGGTTGTTCCTCTTCCCCCTCGCCAGACAAGCAGGCTAAGGCTGCGCCCGCGGTTCCGGCGCACTTTACGGCCAGCAACACCTCCAACGCAATCGCCAAGTACATCGAGATGGTCGGTTTTCGGGTCACAGAGAGAAGTCCGGGGCATCTGATCGTCCAGTTCGGCGTGGTCAATCACTCGGAGGCCGACGTCGGCGACGTCAAGATGCTGGTCAAACTGGGCACCACCGCGGCCAAGCCCGGCGATCCGCCGCTCATCACGTTTCCCGCGCAGGTTTCCAATCTCGGCCCCAGCGAATTGAAGGACGTCAGCGTGGAAGTACCCACCAAGATGCGCGTCTACGAACTCCCGGATTGGCAATTCCTGAAGGTGGACTTCGAGATCACCGAACCAAAGGGATAAAGATCGATAGAACATGTTTCGCATTGCCTCATCGATTGTGGCGAAACACATCCGCCCCCGATCCGCATCTAACCTGAGAGCGTTGTTTTCCAACAAAAGCGGGATTTGCAACAATGGTATGCGGCCTGCAGCTCAAGGCTGCGCCGCCCGCGTCCCGAAACCTGGATTTTAAGACCGCTGGATTTCAACGCCACCCAAAGGCTAAGGAGCTTCCGTGATTTCTAAGAGTACCCACAGCGTGCGATATCTTGTGCCGCTGCTGTTCGTTTCGGGGTTGATCTCGGTGCTGAGCGCCGCGCCTCGCCTGAATCTGATTCAAACTTCTCTCACCGTTTCCGTGCCGGTTGGAACAAACGGTCCCACATATAGTCTGGACACATTCAACATTGGCGACAGTACGTTGAATCTGACCGCCTCTTCTTCCGTTCCGTGGCTGGTTCCCACCGTCGGGACATCGCAGGTGTGCGGATTGCGGGGCGGATGTTATCCGGTGGCCATCGCGTTTCAAACCTCTTCGCTGGCCGCGGGCACATATAACGGAATCATCACCCTGTCGGACCCCAACGCGATCGACTCGCCCCAATACATTTACGTCACCGCGCAAGTGGGCGGAGACGTTCCGGGCAATCTGGTGTTCTATCTGGCGCCCGGAGGCACTACGTCCGCGACCTTCAGCACCAACGGAAGCATTAAGGCGACCGTCTCCGGAGCTTCGTGGTTGACAACCTCGACCTCGGCGAACGCCGGCAGTGGCGATTTTGTCACTACCGTAACGGCCACCGCGGGCAGCAGCATGGCCGCGACGGCTTACAACGGGACTATCACGATCGCCGGATCGTCCTTTGCATCCGACAACAAGCAGATTTCGGTCTCGTTGAATGTCACTACTCAGCCCATCGCTGAAGGCAGCAGCAGTTCGCTTTCCTTCAACATCGCGCAAGGGGCGCAGCCGCAAATCATGAACGTGGCAGTCACAAATCCCGGGCAAGGGACGCTCACGGTTTCGGGCGTCACAGCGACGGCTGCCAGCAGTGGAACCTGGCTCACTGCGGCCACCGTCAGCGGAGGCGTAACCGTTACTGCCAATCCAAGCGGGCTTTCGCCCGATACCTACACCGGCACGGTGACCGTCGCGAGCAACGGAGTCAACGGAAATATCGTAATTCCGGTGCAGCTCGTGGTCGCCGCGCAAGGTCCGCCCATCGCGTCAGCCGGGGGCGCCGTCAACAACGGGAGCTTCGCCAGCGGAGAGCCTCTGGCACAAGGCGACATCGTGGCGGTATTCGGCAGTCAGTTCGACTTCGATGCGCCGCAGGGCGCCATCATCCTGCCCCTGGTGACCACAATGGACGGAATCCAGGTGTTGGTGAACGGGAAAGCCGCGCCGGTTTATTACGTTTCTTCCAGTCAGATTAATTTCGAGATTCCCATCGACGCGGCCACCGGCGATGGAACCATCCAGGTGGTGCGCAATGGCACGGCGGGAAATCTGATCTATGTGGACATCAACGCTCAAGTGCCGCGCTTCATCCTGTATGGAAATTACGGCATCATGACTACTCCGGCGGGCGCATTGACTGGCATTCCATCCAGTCCGGTGAAGGTTGGAGACACGGTTGTGATCTACGCCCTGGGCCTTGGGCCCACTTCGCCAGCAGTTCCTTCCGGGACCGCGTCGCCCGTCAGTCCATTGGCCTATGTGCTGGGGACCACGCAAGTCTGCTTTGGCGTGGAGACGCCGTTCTATCAAGCGCCCTGCGCCACGCCGGCTTTCACCGGCCTCACGCCGAATTACGTGGGGCTCTATCAGATCGACGTCACCATTCCGGCGGGCATTCAAAGCGGCAACAATACGATGACGCTTTTGCTGGTGGACAATGTGGAGAGCACTCCCGTGCAACTCGCGGTGCAATGACGGATCGCCTCTACTATCACGACAGCTACCTCACCGAATTCCGGGCTCGCGTGGTCGGCGTGAGCCCGGATGCCGCGAGCCCGGATCGGCAACGCATCTATCTGGATCGCACGGCCTTCTATCCCACCTCCGGCGGCCAGCCTTTCGACACCGGGCGCTTGTGTGGATTGAGAGTCGTCGAGGTGATCGACGAGGGGGAGCGCATCGCGCATGTTCTGGACGGGACCCTCGGGCAGACCGAGGTGGATGGCCGGATTGATGTGAATCGCCGCTTCGATCATATGCAGCAGCATACCGGCCAGCATTTGCTCTCAGCCGTGCTGACGGAAATGTTCGACGCGCCCACCGTCAGTTTTCATCTGGGCGCGGAATCTTGCACTATCGATGTCACCGGCGCGCTGCAGCCTGCGCAGCTTCGGGAAGCCGAGCGCCGCGCCAATCAGGTGGTTTTCGAGAATCGGCCAGTGACCGTCAGCTTCCAGCAATCGTCGGAAGACCTCGGGTTGCGCAAACCCACCGAGCGCGAGGGCGAGGTGCGCATCGTTTCCATCCAGGATCTGGACCGCAGCGCTTGCGGCGGCACGCACGTTCGAGCCACGGGCGAAATTGGTCCCATCTTTCTTCGCAAGCTGGACCGTATCCGGGGTAATTTGCGGATTGAATTTCTGTGCGGCGGCCGGGCCGTAGCGCGCGCCCGCGCCGATTTCGAAGCGCTCTCGCAAATCGCGCGCATCTTTTCGGCGTCTTTGGATGACGCGCCGGCCATGGTGGAAGCGCAGCGCGAAAAACTGCAGGAGACAGATCGAATTCGAAAGCGCCAGGCCGGCGAATTGGCCCAGGCCAGCGGCCGCGAATTGTTTGCCAACGCGCCGCTTGGAGCGGACGGCATTCGGCGAGTGCTGCGGCGCGTGGAATCGCTCACGGAGGAATCGCGAGCCGAAGCGCAAAGCTTTACGTCCGCGGGACCGGCGATTTTTCTGACTGTGGCCGAAAATCCGCCTTCGGTTTTGCTGGCGGCTTCGAAAGACAGCGGAGTTCACGCCGGGGAACTGCTCAAACGCACTTTAGCCGAAGCGGACGGACGCGGCGGCGGCAATGCGGCGCTGGCTCAAGGGAGCGTTCCGTCCAAGGAGGCTCTCGGCCAATTGGTCCAAGCCCTGACCGGCCAGTTGAAGATCCACGATTGAGACTCGGGCATGCCAATTGAGTTACAACGGCACACAAATTTTTACAGCGATTGTTGACGCTCCGGAGCACTATTTCGTGTTGTAATCGATGAGGAGTTGGTTTGGCCAGATCCCAACGCGCCGATTTTAGCTAACTGATGCGTTAACCAGGTTGACCTTTCGCGCGTCAATCTTTTCAAGAGGCGTTGTTGGGCCTCCTATGCGATCCATGAAAATAAAAACGACCCTTCTTGTTGCGCTGCTCTTTGTGCTTACCTTCGGCGCCTGCGCTTGGCAACTTTCCGCTCAGCCCGCTTTTGACTCCAGCGGCGACGGTCAATTGAACGGCGCCTACTATGTGCGGCAGGTGTTTTATTTTGTATCCGACGATGCCGGCGATTTAGGCGAGGCCATGAACGTTCAGGGCGAAATTACCTTCGACGGCAACGGATCCTATACCTTTAGCGGATCGTTCCTGGATAGCTCCACCAATTCCACCACTCCGGTGACCGTTTCCAACGCCACCGGCACTTATGTTATTTCCGCCAGCGGCGAGGGCACCATCAGCGCGATCAATCCCAATTATCCGAGCGATCAGATTATAGGTTTGGTGGCCCACGGAGTTTTCATCGGCAGCAGCACGGAGAACGGCAACGGTTATAACGATCTGTTTATCGCCGCGCCCATCGGCTCGACGCCGGCCACGAATGCGACGCTGAACGGCGGCTACTCCATTGCATACTTCGACCCTACATTTGCCAGCGCATCGGGATCCGTCGGAGGGGACGCGCTCTTGACCATGACAGCCGATGGCGCGGGTAACATCGGAACGGTGAACGTAACCGGTTATACCGGAACCAACACGGCAGCCAGCACGCAGACGCTCAACGGAGTGACTTACTCTTTTGTCAACGGCGGCGCACAGATGAACTTCGGAGGCTCGTCCAGCGGTCTCATTTACGGAACGGAAGTGCTATATACCACGCCGGACGGGAACTTCGTCTTTGGCGGTTCCGCGAATGGCTTCGACATATTCGCCGGAGTGCGCGCGGCCACCAGCGACCCTTCGAATTACAACGGCCTCTATTACCAAGCTGGGCTGGATCTGGTTGAATCCACCGCGAGCGAGGGCTACACGCTGCTATTCAGCTACTTTGGGTCGCTGCAAGCCTTTTCCAACAGCACGTATCCGGACACGATTATCGGCCACGAAAGGGACAATTCGATCTTAGAATATAGCGGATCGAGCGATTTGACTTACTACGATGCGTACACGCTGAACGGGGACGGCAGCTCCGACGACGCCACTTTTGGACAGCATTACATCAGCAGCGCGGACGGGACCATTCGCATCGGATATGGCCTTCCGAACGCCTCAACGGGAGCGGACACGCTGGGCATCAACGTCGCATTCCTGGGTGGGCCTGTGGTAAACAGCTCCGGCAGCGTCTATCTGAGTCCGGTAGGAGTAGGCAACGCGGCCAGCTCCGCGCCGTTCACTGCGTTTCTGTCTCCGGGCGAATTTCTCACCTTAGTCGGCACCGGGCTAGCTTCCACCACGAGCAGCATAAGTGCGCCGTTCCCCACAAACTTAAGCGGCGTGCAGGTGTTGATCAACCAAGTGCCGGCGCCGATTTACTACGTGAGTCCCACGCAGCTTAATGTGGTGGTTCCTTACATCACTACCCCGGAATCGGTGGCGCAGATTCAGGTGATCAACAACGACGTGGATTCCAACGTGGTCACGCAATTTACGGGAATGACTTCGGCGGGCGCCTTCACTGTGCCCTTCGGCGGCATCGGCGATGTAGCCGCTAGGCATCCCGACAATTCTGTAATCACTGAGTCCAGCCCGGCGCAAATTGGTGAGACCGTGGCGGTTTATCTATCCGGGATGGGCGCTGTGAGCCCACCTGTCGACGATGGAGCGCTCGCGCCGAGCAGCCCGCTCAGCTACACCACAGCCACTCCGACGGTTTACCTGACTGACCAGGACGGCAACTCTACGCCGGCAATCACGCCTGCTTTCTATGGCCTCGCTCCAGGACTAACCGGGCTGTATCAGCTCAACTTCGCGATCCCAACCGGATTGGTAGCCGGTGACGCATCGCTGGAGATCCAGGAGCCGGATTCGGATAACATCGAGGCGCTGCTTCCGCTCGCCAGCACCACTTTTTCGGCTCGCCCGAAATCGGACGGCAAGTTGCCTCGCTTGCGCCGGCATCGGCTGCCGGCCGGGCAGATCCGGTTCCCCGTGCGGAAGCAGTCGACCTCGCAGTAAATTACGGAGTGGAGTTGGCGCGCTTGCGCCTGATTCCTAGCGCGCCCAGCATCAGCGTCCCGAAGAAGCCGCGCCGGCGCTGGTCCAGGAACATCCAGGACAGCAGCCGCACGGCTACCGGCGCCCGGAAGTTTGGATCGGCTTCCCGCCGCCGTTCCAGAATCCCAGCCGGCGTCTCGCGCGGCTTTTGCCGAAAATCGTCCAGCATCGCGGTTTGATGCACGCAGGATACGGTGCAGAATGGGGCGCAGGCTTTGGGACGCGCAGCCTCCCTGCGCAGATCTTCCACGGTGTATTTCTCCAGCGGAATCCCCGGCCTGCCGCGCTGCTGCGAGCAATAATGCGCAGCCCGTCTTCGCAGATATACAGGAACCGTCCGCCTGCGCGGCAATGCCAGGCATTTGGCAGACCTCGGCTGATACCTTGCTGAAAGCTGTCGAAATGCGCGAATGACAAGAGCGAATCCTTGCGATCGAGAAGCTGTTGATACACGTCCCGATGAGCGTCGCCCAGCCGTGTCAACTGGCCGGAACGATCATGCAGAATGCCCACCGTGCTGGTGAATCCGAGCGACCGCGCGCGTCGGGAAACTGCCAGCGCGTCCTCCGGATTCCGGATGCCCGCGCCCAGCACGGAATTGATGGTGACCCCGAATTCGGCGCTTTCCGCCAGCCATGCCAGCTTCAGGTCCAGCACCTGCAGGCTCTTCTTTGAAACTTCGTCCGGCCGTGCGTTGTCGATGCTGATCTGCAGGTAGTCCACCCCGGCGCGATTCAGCTTTTCGATCCGCTCCCCAGTCAGCAGCAACCCGTTGGTAATCAGGGTGGCGATGGCGCCGCGCTCGCGAATCCGAGCGATAATCGCGTCCAGATCGGGGTGCAGCGTCGGCTCCCCGCCGCTCAGCGTGATGATGGTGGTTCCAAGATCGGCCAGCCGGTCAATCCGTCCCAGCATCGTTTGGAGCGGCACCGGATCGGACGTTTTGTCGTATTCGTTGCAATAGCCGCAGTCCAAATTGCAACGCCGAATGGGCACGATTTGCGCCAGGACGGGCAAACATCCGAGACTCCCGGATCTTGCGTCCCACTTCCCTGGTAATTTTCCGATACCGCATCAGCTAGTACGTATTGTGACGGAGGCCGGAGAATTTCAGTAACACAATTTTCCTCGCGCCGTCTAAAGATTCAGCAATTTAGCGTCGATCTCAGAGACAGGAGTTGGAAGGCTGTGTCGAAACCGGCTCCCTTACGGTCGCGGCTCTGTAACGCGCGGAATCTTCTGAGCCGCGCGCGTGAGCAAGCGGTCTTTTCGGACTTTCGACACAGGTGCAAAATAAGGCGAGACACATGATGTTTCAAGGACGGTCCGTAATTTCCGCCGTGTGGGGAGTGGTTCCGGCTCCCGCTTCACGCCAACTGGCAAGCCCACCCGTCTGGAGCGTGCTTCGCTTCTTCCGCCGCCGAACGCAGCCGCCGCGTCTGCCGGTGACTAACCGCGTGCCCAAGGCCGTCGACGAAACAAACCGATCATAGCGAAAGCGAGGCCCGCAAGCGGAAGGGCGCTCGGCTCAGGAACGCTTGCTATGCCCGCGGGGCCGGTCGACGGGTCCGTCAGAACGAACGCGCTGAGTTGGCCGTTATAGAGACCCACTCCGGTAATCTGCCCTGAGTCATTGATTGCATAGGCTTGCAGCAACTCCCACCCGAAATTGTTTGGAAGGAGCGAATTTAAACTGAGCATGCTGCCGTTATCATAGAGGAAGGCGCTTTGCCCGCCGTCCGCCAGCCAACTGTAGCCAACGATTTCGCCGCTGTCGTTGACGCCATAGGCGTAGCTGCTTCCGCCGCCCAGCGTTCCCAGGTTCGTCATCGTGCCGCCAATCTCCGAGAACGCGTTCTGGTAACCGTCAGAGAGGCTGGCAAACCCTACTACCTCGCCGCTGCCATTCACACCATTGGCCTGGCTGCTGCTTCCCCCGAAAGTGCCCAGCACGGTTGTGCTGCCATCCGGGTTCCAAACGATCCCGCGAAACGATCCGTTCGATAATTGCCCGTCGCCCACCACCGTTCCGCCGCTGTTAATCCCGTAAGCCGCGCTCCAATTTATGCCCGTCGGAGTCGCAAGATTTTCGAGTTGGCCGTTGACTACCGAGAATGCCTCGCCATTTCCGCCTACCACTTCTCCCACGGCATTGATCGCCATCGCATACGATCCCGCCCCAAGAACCGTGGTGCCCGATGCGCTCCAGATGGTGGCGTGCGCCTGCCCGCTCGCGTCGTAGGTGGTCCCCACCACCGTTCCCGCGTCGTTGATCCCATAAGCGTATGATTCATAAGGTCCCGAAGACAGCGCTTGCAAACCGGTGGGTGTTGAGACGAACGCCTGCTGGCCGCCCGAGGGATTCTGAGCCCACCCGGCCACTGTGCCGGAGTTGTTGATGGCGTAGCCGGTGGCCGAGCCATCGATCCCGCCGAGATCGGCTGCGGTATAGATCGGATTCGCTGCGGCAGCGGCAGCGAAAATCAGCAAAAAAACGACGTTTTTCACGGAAAACACCTCGAGAAATTCTGGAGACGAAACAATTGTCACACGGGGCGCAACGATTGGGGGATCACCAAAATGGCTCGATTTAAAGCATACTCGCTCCCGTACGAGTTTGCTATACCCCACGTATTATACGGGGAGTGCTAAGCGGTGATACGGCGCTGGCGGTCCCTGGCAAAACCGGCTCCCTCGGCCCTCCAAGGCATCACGGTGATGGCTCTGTAAGGTGATGAGTCTACTGCCGCGCGTCAACAAGCCCCAGATGATCCTTTGGCTCACGACCACGGTATATAAGGGGTCGCGCGGCGCTGTAACGCGGAATCAAACAGGCGCAAGAACGGAGATAAGCCGGTTGCCGACCCGCCCTCAGGCCGGAGATTAGCGATCTTACAATATCGGGGATAGCGCCAACAGAATTTGTGCTAAAATTCATGCGCGGTACGGATCGTACCTGAATCTGTCATCCGCTCAGCACTCTGGCGCTGGGAGCCGCACGCAGCGGCCATCACGATCATCAAGGAGGCACCAATTATGGATTCCACCAGACGCAGCATACTGGCAACGGGCGCCGCGGCGACGGCGATGGCCGCAGCGCCGAGCTTGTTTGCTCAGCAGACCAGGCAAGGAGGAGGCGCCATCCCCTTTTACGAAAAAGGCGCCGTTCGCATCCACTTTGAGGAGGCCGGTTCCGGCTACCCGTTGCTGCTCATCGCCGGCGGAGGACTGAATTCGGCGATCTCCGGCTTGACCAGCGGCAGTCCTTTCAACCCGATCGAGGAGTTCAAGGGAGAGTACCGCTGCATCGCTTCGGACCTGCGCAACGCCAATACCGGCCAGTCCTCCGGCCCGCTCGAAATCGACCGGCCGTGGGATGCATATACCGACGACCATCTCGGTCTGATGGATCACCTGGGCATCCAGAAGTTCATGGTGCTGGGCTTCTGCATCGGCGGCCCCTTCATCTGGAACCTCTTGCGGCGGGCGCCGGATCGGATTGTCGCAGCCGTGCTGGCGCAGCCCAGCGGGTTCCGTCCGGAGATGCCCGACCTTTTCTACCAAAACAATATAACGGGTTGGGGTCCGGAATTGGTCAAGCGCCGGCCCGACCTGACGATGGAGACGATCGATAAATTTCTGACCAGGATGTACCGCACCCACCCCGACTTCGTCTTCACCGCTACGCGCGATTTCGTCCGCAATTGCCAGACGCCCGTCCTCATCCTTCCGGATGATATCCCGGCGCATCCCTACGCGGTCGCCATGGAGGCGGCGATGCTCGCGCCCAATGCCGAAGTGAGCATTTTCCCGTGGAAAGAGCCCAAGGAGCGCATTCCGCTGGCGGTGCGCCAGGTACGTTCCTTCCTCCGGGCACATCGCCCTGTTTCTGTTTAGACTGTGCCCATGCGGCGCGCCTGTTGCGCCGCCCCTTGGTCGCGCCTGGAATCAAGAAACCGCGCGACCGTCTTACCGCGTTGCCTGCCTGTGCGGCTGCGGCTATGTAACGCGCGCAATCTACTGAGCCGCGCGCGTGAGCAAGCGGTCTTTTCGGACCTTAGACACAGGCCGGTATAGCTCGCCGGAAGCCCCAAAGGCCGTCGCGTAAACGGAGATTAAATCGCCGCCAGTGCATTCTGGAGCTTGACGCCATCGGGGACGCCCCAGCCGGTCACCGCGTCGAAGCCCACACCGGCTTTGTATCCCTTGCCCGGTTTGGGGTTCGAGGCATTGTCCCCGGTTGTGATATCGCGCGAGCACTTCTTGCCGATGGGCTGACCGCCGCTGCCGTTCCGATACAGCAGCGGAGTGAGGAACCGCTGCTGCTTTGCGGCAGGCAAGTTTCCATTAATGCGCGCGATGAGCGCGGCCCACAATGGTGTTGAGGCGCTGGTGCCCCCGTTCGGCTGGTCTTTGCCGACGATGATGAGATCGTATCCGGGATCTCCCGCCAGGGCGGATATGTCCGGCGTCACCCGGCCGTCAATGCTGCCGGGATTGAGCGATTTGACACTCACGTTCTGCCACGGCGGCCGTTGGAAATGCATGCTGACGCCGCCGCCGCTCGAACCACCACCGTGTTTGGTCCTGCGGCCCGGGGTTTCCCACCAGGTAACCTCCTTCACTCTGGCGCCGGAGCCTACCAACATCGTTCCGCCAACCCCTAGTGCAAAAGGACTGGAGCTTGGAAAATCGACGTGCGCCATGCCGTCGTCCAACTGGTCGCCCGAGCCGTCGTCGCCAGAGGAGACGCAAACCGTAATCCCCAGCAGGCGGGCAGCGTTCAAGCGATCGTCGATGGCGTCAATCGCGCCCTTCGACCAACCCGTATCCTCCTCGGCCAATCCCCAACTCACCGACAGCACGGCCGGCTTGTCGGCAACCACCCTGTCGAGCAGATTCACCCAACCACCTTGATCGAAGGCGGAAAAGTAGACCGAAATTTGAGCCTTGGGACATAATCCCGCGGCGATCTCCACATCCATCATGACTTCGATGCTGTCGTCAAGCTCAGACTTGCGAAGCTTGGGAGGAAGCGCAAGAATTTGCTGCAGCGTGTACGCCGGCGCATCCACCGCGATCGCTTGAACGTCGGGTACAGGCCGCTGAAACTTGTTGCAGTAAGCCGTCAGGTCGTCGGCAAAGTAGCCGCCGCCGAATTCGGCGATGGCTATACTCTGGCCCGCGGCATCGCCGGGCGGGAAATTGTAGCGCTGTTCCAGGTCCGCCGGCCCTAGAGGCGCGAGCGCCGGCGAAACTCCGGCCGGGGCGCGCGCCTTGCGACGCGCCATTTTCCGTTCATCCAAGCCGAAGACTCCGTCGACCAATCCTTTTAGTTCTACCGGGATGTAAATCGGTCCCTCTCGCCCCCGATACTCGCCCTGGGCAGGCGATCGCATCATCGCTAAGTGGGGTTTGAATGCGGCTTCCAGCGCGGCAGCCGTTCCGCTGACGCGCATGCTCTGCGTTCCGAGCAGGACTTCGTCCACTTTGAGACCGAACTTCTTAAGCACCTTTGCAACCTTGTCTGCGTCCGACTTCTTGGCGCCGAACTTTTCGGCCAGCTCTTTGGACGTGAAGGTTTGGCCACTGTACTCGGCCGGGCCGGGCATCTTCGGGCCTACCAGCCCGAGCGTGACGTCGATCTTTTCCTTCGGGTCCACTGGCCCAATGCGCTTGGCGAGGGGATCTTTGGGCCGTCTACTTCCGGGCAAAATAACGTGAGTTTTGCTTGCCATGACTGGGGTTCCTGTGTTTGATGCCAAAAAAGACAGGCGCGTTCAGTACACGTTATCACAAACGCGAAGGACGATTCGACCTTTATGGGGAGAACTTACGGAGAATATACGATGCCGGATTTTGCGGAACGCCGCGTGTAAAAGCGCTCCATCGTTCGCTCGAAGATGATTCGCTCGAAGATGGACGGACATGCCAGGAGCTGCGATCCCGCGGCTCCTGGCCCCGGAACTGCTGTCTGGAAATGCTCGCGCACCGCCGGACTGAACCCGCTCCGCGTTCTCGCGGCGTACATCATCCGAGTGCCTGACTCGCATCGTGGCCCAAGCGCCGCAGCGTCGCCCAGGCACATACCGGCTGTCGTCGCAGCGGACTTATTTCGGCTGGCTCGTCCTTTCGGCCGCTTCGTCTGCCTTGTCTTCGCGACGGGCGCCCGCGAGAATGTCCGTCAAGCCGTAGTTCCCCTCATGGCAGGCGTACTCGTAGATAGCCTTCTTGGACGGGCGCAGAGGGATCATCGCAGTCCACGGTTTAGTCCACGCGCCCGGATCGTCGATCGTCAGTTGCCACTGAAGAGTATCGGGGCCAGTGCGCGTGAACCTCTCGACGACATGCAGCTTCTCGGTCGAAACGTTCCTGAACACGCCCGGTTTGTAGTTAGTCGAATCCACGACGAGCGTATCGCCTTCCCAATGCCCGCGCGCGTCACCCGTCCAGGTCTGGATATTCGGCGCCAGATGCGGACGCCCGTCAATTGGAATTACTTGGGCATCGTGAATCATCTCCCTCAAGATAACCACGGAGGTGGACGTCTGTACAATCTGATAGTAGCTCTGGTATCCGGCGACCAGTTGCGGCGAGCCATACGTAATACAGCGTTCGCTCAAGGATCGATCCTCGGGGCCAGACGGACGGCCCCCCGTCGCAGCCAGCGCGGCGCGCTGCTTCTGTTCGGCCTGCGGTGTCATCGGCGGCAGCCGCCCGTCGGACGGGTCCATAATCAGCGAGGTTCGATTATCCCAATCCCTGGCCACCGTCCAAACCGAGCTGTAGTCGCCGGTCTGTCCGTCAACGCTTTTGAAACCCGATTTGGATCCTTCGACATTCGCCAGCACGCTCTCAAAAACAGTGTCGCCGAAAGCGGCGTCTGAATTGCCGTTGTCGAAGAGCTCAGCCGCCTTCTTTTTGAGCGCCGCCACTTCCTCTTCTGTCAAAAACGCTCGCCCCAACAGCACTTTTGGCCGCTCCAGCGGCGTCGCGCTGTTGTTAGCCCAGACTCCCTGAAGATCCGGCTGGCCATCCACAGTCCGTGGCGCCGTCCAGGTCTGGGCCGCGGTTTTGGCTGGTTTGGCGTTGAGCGATTGAGCGATGGTATGTCGCGGGGCCAGCGATACAGCAATTGCTACCGCGACTAACAAATTGAGACTTCGAGAACGCATTTTCGCCTCCATTGTCGTTAGCAAGTATATACGCTTAAGATCTGATTGGGTAGCCTAGCCGAACTGATAATGTCTCCGCCTGGGAGGCTCTGGAAGGGACAATTGGAGCGCACACTCAACGAACAGCGCTCGGTGGGACACGGTGGGACACGCGTTCTCTCCTCAGAATTGCCAGAGTAGTGGTAATCTGTTTCGACGAGCCATGGAACTGCCGAGGCTCCGACCCTTAAATCCGTTAGGAGGCTGTGTCGAAAGTAAAAGACCGCTTGCTCACCCGCGCGGCTCAGTAGATTCATCGCGTTACAGAGCCGCGACCGTAAGGGAGCCGGTTTCGACACAGGCTGTTAGGAGGCGATCTTGGCTGTATCCATCTTCCACATTGGGCTCCCGCTGGATCATCCATCGATCCCGTTAGCGGATCGGCCAAAGCTCGCGAAAAGGTTGAGCGACCTGCGGGAACGGATGACACGCGCTGGCTACAAGTACGAAATCGCCCACGCCTCGCCCGAGACCGGCCTCGATGGCTTCAAACATCAATTAAGAACTCAACCTTGCGATGGCGTTCTGATCGGAGGCGGCGTAGTGGGCGATCTCGCGATGAGTTACTTCATGGAGCAAATCGTGGACGTAACTCATGAAGTGGTCCCTAAAGCGAAAATCATGTTTTACAACCACTCAGTCGATGTAAGCGCAATTGTTGAGCGCTGGTTTGGATCCCGGTCTAACTGAAGGCCTGTTATTTCACAAAAGGCCCAATTTGCAACGCCGCTTTCGCCCCTTCTCTCCCGTGTGACGTTACCGCCGAACCCTGCTACAAGGCTACGATGAAAGGAGGTTTATGAGCATGGCAAATTTTGATTGGTCCCAATGTCCCGCCGTCGAAAGCGTGCCGGACAGGCTCAGCGGCGCATGGGTGCTGAAGGATACGCGCATGCCCGTCGCTGCGATCTTCGAGAACCTTGAAGCAGGTTCCGATATCGACGAGATCGTTGAGCAGTTTCATGTCAGGCGGGAGCGGGTTGAAACCGTGCTTGAACTTGCGGCCCCGCGGCCTTGACACCCCGCCTGTTCACGGCGGCGCATGTGTCGCCCCTGATGCGCGTCCTCCTTGACCACAACATTCCGAGCGGCGCGGCGCGGGCGTTTGTTGCTCCTGAAGTCACCGAGGCCATACAACGCGGATGGGAAAGAATTTCAAACGGGGCGCTTATCGTCACGGCGGAAAAGCGCATACGCTACCAGCAGAATTTGACAGGCCGTCGAATTGCGGTTGTCGTTATCGGCAATCCGACATGGCGCGTTTTACGAAAGTATCTTGATCGGGTAACAGAGGCGGTGAACGCGGCGACACCAGGCAGTTATGCCGAGGTAGAAATTCCCTTCAAGTGAGGCCGTCTCAAATAGGATCCTTTGTGGGACGTGGCGGAAAGGTTACGTTTCGTGTCACACAAAACCGGCGCTGCGCCCCAGTTGGGCGAGCGGTAGCCGGCGAGTGCCTTTGCGAAATCGCCAATATGACACCCGCTACCAACACGTAAGCTCCAGCAAGCCACAGGATTAAGAATAGAATCCAATGTATTTCCTGCTTTGATTTTTGAAACCATGCCGCTATTCCCCCAACCGAAAAAAACAACACAAACCAACAGAATCACCATCACCCATACTATGTCTGACGAACTGGAAGACGGAGATAGCTTTTCTAAAAAACGGGCAAATAAAACCAACGAACAAAAAACGCCGACGACAAAGAGGATTATCGGTATTGCGAGTCTGGCGAGTTGGAGTGGCAGTGGGAGTGGGTGGGCGCCCATTTTTTCCTTCGATTTGCCATTCCGGTTGCTCGCTTTTCTCAGGCACCTGACATTATACAAATTCAACGATGCGGCATTGTGTGGCGTTTCACAAAGGGTTCTTTGTGCGACGTGTCAATCGCGTCCTTTGTGCGACGTGTCAATCGCGTCCTTTGTGCGACGTGTCAATCGCAATGACATGGGCAGAGCACGGGCGTATAATCGGGCGTCACGATAACCTTGAAGGGAGGGCCTGACCATGAACCTTGAAATTCACAATCCGGAACTGGTGCAGCGCGTGACCGCGCAAATTCAGAGTGGGCATTTCCACGATGTGGACGAACTCATTGAAAAGGCCCTTGACGCGCTCGATGTACAGGCAGCCACCGCGCCGCCGACGGCAACGGGTGCGGTTGTTCTGGCCGCGTTGCAGGCACGGCCTTATCCGGATATTGATCTAACCCCGCCGCGTGTAAGCCTCGCCGATGTGCGGGATGTCGTTCTTTGACGGTGTGGCTGCTGGATACCAACACCCTGTCCGAACGGCGAAAGCCAAAGCCGGAACCGAGAGTGGCCGCCTTCTATGACGCGCAACCGCTGAACGCGCTGTACATCAGCATGGTCAGCATAGCCGAAATCCGCTCCGGTTTTCAACTTCAGCAAGATGTGACGCGCCGCGCCGCATTGAATGAGTGGCTGACCGTGACCCCGCGGCCCGCATTCGTGGGGCGAATTTTGCCGGTAACGGAAGATATACTGCTCACATGGCGGACGTTGATGGAAGAAGGACGAAAGATCGGCCTTACCTATTCACACCCCGACCTTTTGCTTGCGGCGACCGCCCTTCACCATGGGGCTTACGGTCGTCACACGCGACCGGAGCGATTTTGACAAGGCACGAGTGCCGGTTTTCAACCCGTGGGAGCAGTAGTTTTCAACTTCGACGAAAATGCTTATTTTTGAAAGCGTCAGTCTCGAAAATATACGGAGATTGGCACCTGCGCATTCATAGCAACGGTTCCTTAACATCCCAGGGGTTACAGGGATCAATAGGGCGTCCCAGCCGTGGATCCCGACAGCCAGCGCAGTTGCAAAACTCTGTCGCAGAGGTTGAGCAACTTTTTTTCGGCCAGGTCCCAGATGGTCCGATCCTGCGGCGCCACAGAAGCGAGAAGTCGCCATTTCGCTGACTGAGAGCCTGCCTGGGGCATCCCCGCTCAGTGAGAATGCGCAAGTGAAAATCCGGACAACCGGCAAGCGATAAAATTGGAATGCCGATGACCACCTTCCGCGTCGCGCTCGCCAACATCCGCTTCCCAGCTACTCCCGACGACTCCGTCACCTTGGCCGAAGACGCCATCGCCCAAGCGTCCATCGCGCGCGCGGACATTGTCTGTTTCCCCGAGTGCTACGTTCCCGGCTATCGTGCCAAGGACAAGGCCGTCCCGCCGCCCGACCCTGTGTTCCTCGCCCGCGCGTGGTCCAGCATCGCCGCAGCCGCCCGGAAGGCCAACGTCGCGGTGGTTCTCGGAACCGAACGCGTCGCCGACCTTGCCTTGTTAGCCACGGCGCTGGTCGTCAATCGCGATGGAACCATCGCCGGTTTCCAGGACAAAGTCCAGCTCGACCCTTCCGAGGAAGGCACCTATTCATTCGGCTCCGGCCGGCGCATTTTCCAAACCGGCTCGCTGACTTTCGGCGTCGCGATCTGCCATGAGGGTTGGCGCTATCCGGAAACGGTGCGCTGGGCCGCGCGGCGAGGCGCGCACATCGTGTTTCATCCGCATTTCCACGAAGCTGAACCCGGCGGTTACGCGCCCACCACTTTCGCCGATCCCGCGAACACGTTCCATGAAAAAGCGGTCCTCTGCCGCGCCGCGGAGAACACCTGCTATCTCGCCACGGTAAACGTTGCGAGCACCGGCTCGCCCACCACCTCCGCGGTTGTCAATCCCGACGGCACGCTCCTCTGCTACCAACCCTACGGCCGGGCCGGCCTGCTCATCGCGGACATCGATACCGCGCGGGCTACAGGCCTCCTCGCGGCGCGTCATAAAATCGATCCTTAGTATCCTGATCCTTGTTCAATCTCCCCAACCTGTTCACGCTGGCGCGCCTGATTCTCGCGCCTTTTATCGCCGCCGACATTCTGCACAATCGTTATGGCCGCGCCATCGTCGTACTGTTCGCAGCCGGGTTCACCGACGTGATGGATGGCTTTTTGGCCCGGCGCCTCCAGGCATCCACGCCGGCCGGCGCGTACTTCGATCCCATCGCCGACAAAATTTTATTGAGCGTGATTTACATTTCACTCGGGGCCGCCGGCGCCATCCCGTGGTGGATGGTGGCCGTCGTCTTCGGCCGCGACGTCCTCATCCTCGCCATGGCGGCTTACGTCTTGCTCTTCACCCCCCTGCGCAGATTTCCGCCGTCCGTGTGGGGCAAGATCAGCACTTTCTTTCAGATCGCGGCCGCTCTAGTAGTAATGGGAGTTAACGCGGGCATCCCGGCTCCAGTCACCCTGGCCCTTTGTTTAATGCTGTTTGGAACCATTGTCAGCGGCCTGCATTATGCCTGGAGAGGCGTAGTATTGTTACGGCAAACCGCTCATTGACGTGCGCCCTGCGCCGGAGTAGTCTGAAAGAGTGCCAGCGCCAATTACGCGTTATCGAGTGCCCGTCCAGTATTTTTGGATTGGCCTGACGGCACTGGCGCTCACCGGCTTTTTTTTCTGGTTCGCGTGGCAATGGCCGCTCTGTTGGATCGCCACCGGCCTCTTCCTGGCCATCGCAGTCATCGTGCTCTATCTGGCCTCGCGTCCCTCTGTAGAAATTTATGAGAGCCACGTTAAGATCGGAAATCATGCCATTCCGTGGCGTCACATCCGGCGGTTGGATCGCAGCGCGAATCTTCCTCTCATGGTGCGGCTCACGTTAGCCGACAAAAAGCGCATCCTGGTCATTTATCCCGGCGATCCGAACGCTTCCAGCGGGTTGCTGCGCAGCTTGCGACGCCACGCCCGCGAAGCTTTGATCGACGGCGTGCCTTACCGCCAGTTCTGGGGCGAAGCCACTGTGGGCGCGATCGCCAAAAAACAGTTGGCGCCGCCGCGCTATCCGCTCCTGCTTCCCGACGATGAAGCGGAAGTGGAGCGCATGTTCCAGCGGCTGAAGTCGGTTGGCCATCTGGATCAGAAGACCTCCTCTGAGGACAAGTAGACCTGGCGGCCATCGTCTTTTTCGATGGCTGATCGCCGCGATTCTCATCGCACTGGTTGCGGCTTTCACCTCCTCTCTATGGCTGGCTGCGGTCGGCCGATACCTGGTACGCGCCGGACCGCCCGCCCCTGCCGACGTCATCGTCGTGCTGGCGGGCGACTTCTCCGGCAACCGCATTCTCACCGCCGCCGATCTGGTCCGGCGCGGATTTGCGCCCAAAGCCTTGGTCAGTGGTCCCTCAGGCGCATACGGACTCCACGAAACCGATCTCGCCATCCCCTTCGCTGTCCATCACGGATATCCGGAGTCTTACTTTATCGCCTTGCCGAACGATGGCCGGTCCACGCGCGAAGAAGCTACCGACGTTCTTGGCGCGCTGGGTAAACTGCGCGCGCGCCGCATCGATATCGTGACCAGCGACTATCACACCCGCCGCGCCGACAATATTTATCGCGCCCTGGCTCCCAAATTTGCCCCCGGCCTCGAAATCCACATGGTGGCCGCGCCCGACCTTTACTTCTCGCCCGATGGCTGGTGGAAGAACCGCGACGGCCGCAAGACTTTTCTGCTGGAATGGATGAAGACAGTGGCAACCTGGTTCGGGATGTAAGTTTTAGATGAACACCAAAGAAATTGTAAAGTCGGTGTGGCCTTATCTCTGGAAGTATCGCCGCGAGATGGCCCTCGGAATGGGCGCGCTCTTGCTCACCGACCTCATGAAGGCCGCCCTGCCGTTGGCCATCCGAGCCGGTATCGACTCGCTGATGAAAGGTTTTCGCCTCTCGCTGGTCTTTGAGTTCGCCGCGCTGGTAGTGTTGCTCTCCGTGGTCAAGGGGATTTTCCAATACTGGATGCGAGTCATCCTGATTGGGCTCTCGCGCGACATCGAATTCGACCTGCGGAACGATCTGTTCTCCCACATCGTCACGCTCTCGCAGGATTTCTTCGCGAAATACCGCACCGGCGATATCATGGCGCGCGCCACCAACGACCTGAACGCGGTTCGCATGATGCTGGGACCGGGCATCATGTACTTCACCGAGACCTTCTTCACCGCCCTCTTTCTGATCGCGGTGATGTGGCGCGTGGATTGGCGTCTCACCCTGTTCTGTCTCATTCCCGCGCCCCTGATTAGTGTGGCTGTGATCCTCTTCGGCCGCCGCATCCACGACCGTTTTCAAACCATCCAGAAGATGTTTGCCGACATCAGCAGCCGCGTCCAGGAGAATCTCTCCGGCGTGCGCGTGATTCGCGCCTACGCGCAGGAGGAGCCGGAGATCCGCAAGTTCGAGCTGCTCAACCAGGATTACGTGGCGCAGAACATCGGGCTTGCCAGGCTTTCGGCGCTCTTCATGCCGTTGCTGCAGGCTTTGATCGGCATTGGATTCCTGATCGTGCTGCTGGCCGGCGGCTATCAATTGCTCGCGCACCGCATCTCGCTCGGCAGCTTCGTGATGTTCAACACTTACGTGGGCGTGCTGGTCTGGCCCATGATCGCGCTGGGATGGGTGGTGAATCTGATGCAGCGCGGCACCGCTTCGTGGAGCCGAATCATGGAGCTGATGCACGAAAAGCCGGGCATTGTGTCGACACTGTCCGCGCGGCCTTCGCGAGTTCGCGGCGAACTGCGATTTGAGAATGTGGAGGTGAAGTATCCGGCCGGCTATGCGCTCAAGAACATCAGCCTCGAAATTCCCGCCGGCGAGACCGTCGCCATCGTCGGCCACACCGGCAGCGGCAAAAGCACGCTGGTCAGCCTGATCCCGCGTCTCATGGATCCCACGCGCGGAACCGTGTTTCTGGATGGCCGGAACCTGCGCGATTTCGATCCTGAATGGCTGCGCCGGCAGATCGGTTTCGTCCCGCAGGAGACGTTCCTGTTCAGCGCCACGCTGGGCGAAAACATTGCCTGGGGCGTGGATAACGCCACCCAGGACGACATCGCGCGCGCCGCTGAATTGGCGGGTCTCGCGCCCGATATCGCCAGTTTCCCGGCGGGTTACGGCACCATCATCGGCGAGCGAGGCATCACGCTGTCCGGAGGCCAGAAGCAGCGCGTGGCTATCGCGCGCGCCGTCCTGCGCAACCCCAAGATCCTGATCCTCGACGATGCGCTCGCGAGCGTCGACACCCTCACGGAAGAGCGTATTCTCCAGGGCCTCGCCGACGTAATGCGCGGCCGGACGACGATACTGATCTCGCACCGCGTGTCCACCGTCCAGAACGCCAGCCGGATCTTTGTCATCGAGCACGGCGAAGTGGCCGAGCAAGGCGCTCACACCGAGCTGATCCGAGGCGGCGGATATTACGCCGATCTTTATCAAAAGCAGTTGCTGGAAGAAGAACTCGAAACCATCTAATTTTGTGGCGCACGCACTCGTTCGTGCAGCGTTCAAACTCGTGTGAACGGCTGTATGTTACAGTGACGATTGTATGCGTATTTTGGGCGTCATCGTGGTTGCGATCTCTTCGATTCTCAGCGTCGGATGCACTTCGGATGGGGTCATGCTGCAGCCTCCCGTGCAAGGCGAGTGGTCGAACTTTCACAACGACAAGAAGCAGGTCAGCACCGACGCGCGCGAGCCGGCCGAGAAGCCGCCCGCCGAGAAGTAGCCGCAGGCATGTAGTAAAATTCGGCCGAAGTCCGTCAACTTATTACGGGAGGTCTTTCGGCCAACATGACCGGACAAATAATCACCGCTACCTTGATCGTCTGCGCCACGCTGCCTGCAGTTGGACTGCTGGCGCAAAATCCGCCTCAAACTTCTCCAGGAAACATGGGAATTACCGGGATTCCTGCGCCGCGCGGCGTCTATTATCATGCCGCCAACGATTGGGTGGCGCTGTCGTCCACGGTTCTTATGCCCTTCTGGGAAGGACGGCCCGCGGCGCTGGAAATCCTCAATGTCGGGTCGGACCACGCAATCGCCCAATTGCCCGGATCGCATGCCGGCGTGCAGATCGCAAATGACGCGCGCCCGACCCTCTATCTGCATGGCATCAATCCGACGGACTTGTACCTGGTTCGGGCTACATCGAAAGCGGACTACCGCGAGCTGCGGATGCCCGTCAGCAGACATTTCCGGGAGTGGGCGCATTTCCGGGCCAAAGACCTGACGGCCGTGGAGATACAGGCTGTAAATGGCGATATTGTGGCAATCAAACCTGGCGCCGATCTGAAGCCGGGCGAATACGCCGTCGCAACGGCCTTCGAACCGGGCGCTCAATGGGTCCGGTTAGGCTTCGATTTCGGAATCGTGGGAGGCGGTGCCGGACAGTAAGGCGAGAATCCGCGCGGCTCAAAGGCACCTCAACTGGAGGGCGGCGTGAACAGAAGCGACTTTCAGGAATTGGCCGAGCTTCATCTTCTGCATGCGAAAGCTTTGTTGGACGCCGAGCTTTACTCGGGCGCGTACTATATCTGTGGTTACGTCATCGAGTGCGCGTTGAAAGCTTGTATCTGTAAGAAGACGAATCAGTTCGATTTCTATCCGTCGCCGGATGAGTCGAGAGCCGCGTGGTCCCACGATTTCGAGAGGCTAATCAAAGTGGCGAAGCTTGAGGAAGAGTTTGACGCCGCTCGCGCGGGAGATCCGGAACTGGAGGTAAACTGGGATAACGTGGTCAAAAGTTGGTCGCCCGATAGCCGATACGAGCAGCGTACTCAGCGGGAGGCGCGAGATCTCCAAGCGGCAAGTCGCCGATCCGGACCACGGGGTGTTCTCATGCTTAAAACGGTTCTGGTAGAAACCGATATTCAGGACGGGGAACGCGTAATAGCTGCCCTGGAAAAATCCGGCCTCAATATCACTGCCGCCTTTTGGTCTCCCTCGGAGGACCAGGACGATTGGTTCCTGGTTGCCGTTTCCTCCGATGTCCCCGAAAGAGGAGGGACCGAAGTATACAAACAAGCGCATGCGGTTCTAGACAATCTTGAGATCGGCTCCGCCAGGTCTCATCGCTCTTGGTGGGATCGAATCAAGATCCTCAGCCCGTCGACCCTGATATACCGCCGACTGAAGCAGCGCGCAGGAACGGGTGACAGACCCGTGCGACCCGGCTGGGAGCTGGACAGCTACATCTACAAGCTGACGTAGCTCAATACTTCGGGACGCTCGGGTCTACCTTATCGCTCCACGCCAGAATCCCGCCCTTCATATTCCGGACCTTCTTAAACCCGGCCTGCTTCAGGAAATCCACCGCTTTGGCGCTACGCATTCCGCTCTTGCAGTGCGCGACGATTTCGTCCGCCGAGTTTAGCTCGTTCACGCGCTTCGGCAGATCGCCCAGCGGAATCAGCTTGGCCTGCGGAATATTGCAGATCTGATATTCGTGCGGCTCGCGCACGTCGATCAGAACAAACCGGTCGCCCCGGTCAATCTTGGACTTTACTTCCAGGGGGTCGATGTCGCCGTCATTGCTCGCCTGCATGGGCGCCTCCTGATGCTGCTGATTTGGGATGCCGCAAAATTCCTGATAATCGATGAGCTTGGTAATAGTCGGATGATCGCCGCACACCGGGCACTCGGGATTGCGGCGCAGCTTCAACTCGCGGAACCGCATCGCCAGCGCGTCGTACAGCACCAACCGGCCGATCAGCGGCTCGCCAATCCCCAGAATCAGCTTCACGGTTTCGGTGGCCTGAATCAATCCAACGGTTCCCGGCAGAATGCCGAGCACACCGCCTTCGGCGCAGCTTGGAACCAAGCCGGGAGGCGGCGGCTCCGGATACAGGCAGCGATAGCAAGGCCCGCCGGGATAGGCGAAAATCGTGGCTTGGCCCTCGAAGCGGAAGATCGATCCATAAACGTTCGGTTTCTTCAGCAGAACGCAGGCGTCGTTCACCAGATAGCGCGTCGGGAAATTATCGGTTCCATCCACGACGATGTCGTAGTCTTTCAAAATGTCCAGCGCGTTTTCGCTGGTTAACGCCACCTCGTGCCGGTCAATCTCGACATAGGGATTGATGTCGAGCATCGTCTCGGCCGCCGAGTCCAGCTTCTTCCTGCCGACGTCTTTGGTCCCGTGGATCACCTGGCGCTGCAGGTTGGTGAAATCCACCACGTCGAAATCCACCAGTCCGATGCGTCCGATCCCCGCGGCCGCGAGATACATGCCGAGCGGCGCGCCCAGTCCGCCGGTGCCGATCAACGCAACCTTCGCGGCTTTCAGCTTCAACTGGCCTTCCATGCCGACTTCGGGCATGATCAGGTGCCGGCTATAGCGCAGGATTTCGTCTTTCGACAACGTGGCCGGCGGCGCAGGCGGAGCAGCCACTCCAGCCGATCCGCCGGCGATGCTCGGCACGATGGACACCGTATCGCCATCGGTCAGCGGCGTCGCCTCTTTGTTCAGGTAGCGGATATCTTCATCGTTCACGTAAACGTTCACGAAGCTGCGCAGCTTGCCTTCATCGTTGTATAAGTGCCGGCGCAGATCCGCGTACTCGCTGGTGAGCGACTTCAACACCTCTCCAACCGTGGAGCCGGTGAGCTGCACCGAGTCCTTTTTGTCCGCAAATTGGCGCAGCGGAGTGGGAATCAGAATCTTAGCCATAGATCAGTTCTTCCTTGGGAGCTGCCGTCTGGTCGAAATCCGGACGGTAGCTATTGGCGTGGTCGAAACGCCCCTTCTTTATCGATAGTACGACGTATGAGAACCAGGGGCACGAATGCTCCAGGTCGCGTTTGGAAAAATACGCGTCGCAATCGGGATGCGAGTGAAACACGCCCAGCACGTCCAGGCCTTTTTCGCGCGACGCGCGATCCACCCGATGCAGATCTTTGGGATCGATCACAAAAAAATCCTCCTGCGGGCCGGTGTAGGAGTTCGGCAACGGAACGGCTTCCTGCACCACGCTGCCGGAGCCAATCATCAGGCCGCAGCCTTCCTTGGGAAACGTGCTTTCGACATGGGAAACCATTTTCTCCCAGGCCGGTTTCTCGATTTTAATCATTCCAGAACGGCTCGCTGAGATATTTGTACGCCCCGTCGCAAAGCACCGTGACGATCACGCCCGGTTGGCCGTGTTCCGCCAGCCTGCGCGCTATTTTTGTGGCCGCGACTAAATTTGCACCGGAAGAAATGCCCACCAGCAGCGCTTCTTCGCGCGCCAACCGGCGGCACATCGCATACGCGTCCTCGGTCTCGATCCAGATATTTTCATCCGCCAGAGCCGGGTCGTAAATGCCGGGAACAATCGCGGTCGGCATGTGCTTCAAGCCTTCCAGGCCATGAAACCCGGTAGAAGGCTGCGCCGAAATGCACTGGATGCCGGGGACCTCTTCGCGCAAACGGCGGGTGTTGCCCATGAAGGTCCCGCTGGTGCCCATAGCCGCCACAAAATGCGTGATCCGGCCATCCGTCTGCGCCAGGATTTCGAGCGCCGTTCCATTGTAGTGGGCTTTCCAGTTGGCGGGGTTATTGTATTGATCCGGATAGAAATAGCGATCGGGATTCTCCTTGTAGATCTGCTGGCACAGCCGGATGGCGCCGTCCGATCCCTCGCCAGGGTCGCTGAAAACCATTTCCGCGCCGTACGCTTTCAGCACGTGTTTGCGCTCCATGGAGGCGTTTTTCGGCAGGCAAAGCTTCACTTTGTAGCCCAAGTACGCGCCAATCATGGCATAAGCGATTCCAGTGTTGCCGCTAGTGGCGTCTAAAATGACCTTATCGGGCGTTAACTGGCCCTTAAGCTCGCCTTCCCGCACCATATTGAGCCCGGCGCGGTCCTTCACCGACCCTCCGGGATTGAAGAATTCGGCTTTGCCGAAGATCTCGACGCCGCGGAAATCCCGCGCGATGCGCTCCAGCCGGATTAACGGCGTGTTTCCAATGAGTTGCAACAAATCCCGGGCTACTAGCCGGGAATCCGGGCTGGCACTGGTGGCGACGGAGGTAGACATCTTGCTGAGCCTACTGATTTTAACAGGCTACTAGCGTTGGATGCTGGAGGCGAGCTTTGGTCGCTCGTTTTTGGCGATCAGCGGAGTCAACGGCGCGCAAGGTCCTTGAAGATTTGGACCGCCAGCGCGCTGGTGCACTTGTAGGATGCCGCCTTTGACCCTGGAACATATGCGACGACCGTGCCGTAGAACCGGTCGCCGATCTTGAAGACGAAAGTCGCCGTCCGGCTGACGGCTTTGTCGCCAATCACATGGCCGTTGGCCGAAAAGCTCTCCAGACGATTGTCGCCCGTACCGGTTTCGCCGCCTACCGGCAGGGCGATGGCTCCGCGCGCGCGGCGTCCGGTTCCGTTCTCGACGACGCCGATCAGTTGTTGCCGCACCAAAGCCGCTATCTCCGGCACGATGATTTGCTCGCCGGGGGTGGTTTGGTGGGCCATTACGGTCTCCGTGGGAGTGCCCGCTCCGAAGTGCAGACGCTCAATCCGGATGCTGGGATTGCGGACGCCATTGTTGACCAGAATGCCCATCAAATCGGCCAACGCGGCCGGCGTGTCACCGGAAACTCCGATTGTCGTGGCGTAGGAAGGCACCAGCGAATCGAACGGATAACCTTGCCGCTTCCAGGCCTTATAGATCTCCCGAAAGGCGTCCTGCTCGGTGAGCGTGCGAATCCCGGCGAAGCTGATCGCTCCGCGCCGCGATCTCGGCGACGTTGGACCTGTCCATCCCGTATTTCTCGAACAGCTCAGCCGGATCGTTCTTGCCGGTCAGAACACCGGAGGGGAAGTGCTTCTTCATGAAAGCTGTGAATTGATCCAGTCCGGCTTTCGGCCGTATCGAACGATAAATCACGGCGGCGCGCAACGGCGTCAAATGCACATCTTGAGCGATACTTGGCTTAGAAACGCGAGAGGTAGAATTCGCCTTCCTCGTCCGCGAATCGGGCCAGATATTTTGGCGCGCGGGATTGTCCCAGTCCTCCAGCACACCAGGCGTGGCGCCGGGCACGCGGTATCGATAGTAGTTCACCATATCACGCATCAATCGGATGAATACCAGATTCACGGAATTCTGAAAGCCGGCGGCTACGGTGAGATTTTGATAGTTTTCGGACTTCTCAAAATTTGCGAACACATGCGCGCCGCCGCCGGTGTAGAACGCCTCGCCCGTATTGCCCAATACTTCCACTCAACCGCCGCTTGCGGCATCGCACTTTCACCGCGGTCCTGCGCGTTACTGAGATACTGGATCGCCCAGGCGCTTAGGTGGAGCGCTCTTATCGGCGTATTGTTTATGCAGCAACGCCTAGATTTCCAGAGAGTTAATAATGGTCCGAAGCTTGGCGTGGAGCCTGGTTCCAGACGCGTGTTTTGATTGATGTTGAGCGGCTGATTCAAATTGTCGGTCTGGACGCGCAGGGAAATTGACGCCCTTCCAGCAATTGATATTGAGTTAGATTGGCCGCGGCTGCCTGTTTGGGATCGGCAATCTGCTCGAAAAATCTCGTGATGCCCCGCTGAGTCGCTGTGTTGGGAGCTTGTTCTCGACCTAGTTTTCAGCGGACTGCGCGGGACGCGTCTCAACGGCGTGAGGGTTTGTTCTAAGGCCAGATCGCGCAGACGTGGTGAAACGATTCCGCGCTCGGCTAACGCCCGCGAAGGTAACGGTCCGTCTGGCGTTCCAGCGCTTTTTGGATCTTCTATCAGGTAAACATGCGGCGACCGCAACGCCAGCAGCAGAGGCAGCGCCTGGCGATAACCTTGCGCCCGCATCCTCACTTGATGCGCGTTGAGCGTCGTTTCCGGCGCGCGAAGCAGCGGATCGATCTTTGAAACGTCCGCGCCATACCAGGCCCACAAGCCGTCGCCCAAGCCCTGCAGGTCGCCATAGCCGGGCGAAGCAGCCGGCGGAATGGAATTGATGTAACCGCAGATGATGTCCTGCTGGGCTCCAATTTTTCAAGTTGCGTCGCGGGCGTGCTCCCACCCACCTGGTGCTTGCGGTCCACCGTGTGGCTGTAATCGAGCACAGCTTTTCCCAGGCGATCCCATTCGACTGCGGGATTGCGCGCAGGAATGCTGGAGTAGCTCGGGTAGACTCGCTCCGGGCGATCGAAGGAATACATGTCGCGCCCGTCACGATCCACGATTCGCAATCCGGCTTGATCTTTCTGTTGATATACGGGATAAAGCCCGATACCGGAAAGGGATGCGAGCAACTCCGAAGTGTGAGCCTGCGCCTCGATCTGAAGCCGTTGGCCTCCAGTCGCGGGAGGAACGAGGGGATGCGCGCATGGCCGAGCGTCCAATCGTACGGGCCAACTCCCGGGTAGTGAATGGACGCACTTTTGCCTTCAGCCAATTGGTACGAGAGATGGCGATCGGGCTTCGCGAAAAACTCCGGATTCGATCCAGGAATTCTTCAATTCCAGCGCGACTGCTGTAACAATGGTTAAGCCTGCGACTGGACCTGTTTATTTTTCAGCCACCCGAGCCAGGCGGCTCTGGAACCGATTGAAAAATCGGCTGTCCAGTCTCCTCCGAGAATATTCACAACTCACTACCTGCACGTTGGATGTCCAACCAGTGGGATAAGTTGTATCCTTGTTTTCCTGTTGTGTGGCTGGTGTTGCGCTATGATCGTGGAGGCAAAAATATGAACCCCAAAACAGAGTACGTTAATCTTTCAGTCAGCGACGGAACCGCGATGCACGCTTATGTCGCTCATCCTGAAGGCAAGCCCCGCGCCGGGTTGCTGGTGTTTCAGGAAGCATTCGGCGTGAACGCCCACATTCGCGACGTCACGGAACGTTTTGCGCGCGAGGGCTATCTCTCCATTTCGCCCGAGCTCTTTCATCGCACAGGCCCCGGTCTGGAAGGGACCTATACGAACTTCGGCGAAGTGATGCCGCATTTGCAGGCGCTTACGGACGCCGGTTTGGCGGCAGATATCGAAGCGGCGTATGAGTGGCTCAAGACCGGCGAAGCGAAGGCTTTGTCCGTGGGAGCCACGGGATACTGCATGGGCGGACGGACTTCGATTCATGCGGCGCTCATCGTCCCGCTGGATTGCGCCATCTCGTATTACGGCGGAGGAATTGCACCGAGTCCGATGTTCCCGAACCTGCTGGACCGGCTCAAGGACCTGCAAGCGCCGACGCTCTATTTCTGGGGCGGGTTGGATGCGCACATCGGTCCGGAGGCTGTGCAGGCTGTGACCGCCACACTGGACGCGGCCAAGAAAGATTACGTGAACGTGGTATTTTCGAAGGCCGATCACGGATTTTTCTGCGACGCCCGCGCCAGTTATAACAGCGTCGCCGCGAAACAGGCGTGGTCGTTGACGCTGGAATTTTTGAATTTGCACCTGAGCGGAGCGGCTAAGAAGGCCGACGCGTAACAGGTCTCGGCCGGCACGCGAGCGTGTTTCCTGGCCCGGCGGCCGGGCAAAAATAGCGATGAAAATGGCGCTGGGCGCTGCGCGCAGAAGCGCGTGCGCCGCATTGCGGTGAAGCTGTAAGAAATCACAGCACTCCTCGGTCGGATCTGGACTTGGAGAGGTAGCAGGATTACGGTCGGCCGCTTGGGCTGTGAAGCGGCCTTCTGCTTAAGCGGCTTTGTATCAACCCGCTAATTTGGCCGAGCTGCGCTTCGGCATCGAATTGCCCGTTTAGGCAGCCAGTTCGATCGAGATGCACCGGGACTACGTGGGAGAACCGTTTGAAGTCGCCGGTGTTGAAGGTAAGGATTTGTTGGATGCCGTGCGCCTGCATGATCGCGGCGAGCCGCGCATCGTGTACCTTTGCGCCTCTCACCTCGTGCTCCACGACGAGACGACGCCATATGCGAAACGCATCCATCGAATCCGGCAGCACCGTAAAAAACGTCTCGATGCGCGAGGTTAACTTATCGGTGGCGGTGATCGAGTTTCCGAGCCTCCCGTCCTTCGGGAGCCGGTGTTGCTGCGGCAGTAAATCACGGCCTTGGCAAACCGCCCGGCCAAGCACGGAGTCATGCGCGAAAGCGTTTCGGTAGGCCCCAATCGTCTCGTATGAATCCTGTGGATGTTTGGGGAGCTTCGGCCTATCGAAGCCCATGCCGCGTAAGATGTCGCGCGCCAGCTTTTGCAGCGGCTTCGCCTGCTCGACGCACGCCTGCATCGCGGCAAAGAATCGCTCCGGGTGAGGATATGGCACCCGATGCCAGGCGCTTTCGATCGTCAGCAATCGCCCGCCATGCTGTCGCCGCGTAGTAGAACAGCGAGTAATTGTGCATGGCCAGCCGTTCATAGTCCGAAGGGATAGCCGCCCGGAGTCTGATCCAGTCCGGCGCGGCAACCCCCGTGATGCGATTGGTGAGCAGGACGATTAACTTAACCCAAGAACTTGGGTTAACTTTCGCAGCTGCGAAAGTTGGGTTAAGTCCCGCCAGAACGTCTCGTAATTGGAGAGCGTGCTGGCGACATCGCCCCACACGTCCTGTTCCCTTGAATCTCCGTGCGCTGCGATGGTCAGTACAGACAGTCCGGAAAAGCGGTCTGCCATGATTTATTCAGCCTAACTAACAGGGTGAGCGTTGACGGGAAGCGCTGTTGGGCCATGAGTCCAGCGTGCAATAGCGTGCGGTGGTCTACGGCAGAAGTGGCGAGGCTGGCATCGACGGCAATGTACAATCAGTAACTTACGGAGCGGATTGGGGGGCGACGAATCGAAAAATCCCTGCATTCTCAGCTTCCAGATGATTTCGACGCCAAGGCGAAGCTGACTTTGTATAAAGTCCGAAAAGACCGCTTGCTCACGCGCGCGGCTCGGTAGACGCCGGCATTGCGGCTGAGCGTGATGAACTGGATAATGCCTCGCGCTGAAATCGCGGTCAAGGCGGTGTTTGGGTTTCGTCCAGTGGGTTAGAGCTGGCTGACGCCGCTCCAGCATAGCTGGATGCCCAGCGTGATCAGCCACACGGAAAGCACGATGCGGAAGGCCCGTTGGGGCGTGACGGCGGCGACATAGGTTCCGGCAAATGCGCCGAAGACGCCGCCGATCACCAGCTTCGTCAGAATGGCCAAATCATAGTTTCCGGCGCTCAGTTGGAAGCCGCTGCCGATGATCGACAGGCACAGGCCGAAGAAGAGATCCGTTCCCACCACGCGCGCGGCGGATAGCGGTGTCAGCCACAACAGCGCCAGCGATCCGATGGCGCCAGCGCCGGCCGAGGAGAACCCGACTTCAGCGCCGATCGGTAAGGCAATCGCAGGAAGCCAGCGCGACCAGTTGCGTTCGACGTTGCGGGCGGGATGAAGCCACAAGCGGTAGAGATTGGCAGCCGCCATGATCACCACGGTGGCGCCCAGCGCTGAGTAGAGGATGCCACGGGACCCGGTGGTATTGAGCTTCGCCAGAACATAAGAGCCCGCGAGCACGCCTGGGACTCCGCCGGCCAGCAGATAACCCAATATCTTGTAGTCCACCTGCTTGCGATAGATCTGCATGGGAACAACCAGGATTTTCACCGCGACGCTAAACGCGAGCGCGGTCCCTACGGCGTGCGCCGGGGACACGTGCATGAAGAGGATTAGGACTGGGGCAGTGATTACTCCGGCGCCGACGCCGGTGACGCCGATAGCTACCGCGATGATGAATCCGAGTACGATTTCCACTTGCTTACTCGCTTTGAATGTGGATGCCGCATTCCAGCTTTTGACCGCTCCAGCGGCCCGAGCGCGGGTTATCCGGATCGGCCGGCGGGGTGGTGCAAGGCGCACAGCCAATACTGGTGTAGCCCCGATCGTAGAGCGGGAGCACGGGAATGCCGCGCCGCTTCAAATAGGCCCAAACGTCGGCGTTGGTCCAGTCGGCGAGCGGGCTTACCTTTAACAATTCATGACCGGTGGGCAGTTTGAATGGATCGACAGTCCGCAAATTCGCGCGCGTGGGCGATTGATCGCGGCGCAGCGCCGTGAACCAGATGCCATATTCTTCCAGGCCACGGAACAGAGGCTCCACTTTGCGGATGCCACAGCAGCGGTCCGGCGCGGTCTGATTGAGGATGCCGAAGCGCGATTCCTGTTCTTCCACGGGCATCTTGGAGGCTAGATTCACCAGGTTGAGATGCATCCGCTCGGTCATCTGGCCGCGATAGACATAAGTCTCGGGGAAGTGATAACCCGTGTCGAGAAATAACACCGGAATGTTGGGTTGCTGCTGAATCACGAGATCCAGCAGCGCCATGCATTCGGTTTGAAAGCTGGAAGTAATGCAGGCCGGGTAGCCGTTTTCACTGAGTACTCGGCGAATCAAGGCCGATGCGTCGTCTATTTTCTGGTCCAACGTCACGGTTGCCCATCCTCTTAAGACCGCTTCCTCACGGTCGCGGCTCGGTAGCTGGTCGCGGCTCGGTAGCTGGTCGCGGCGCATTGGGTTTTCGCCGGGCGACAATAGCAGATCATTGGCCGCAATCATAAGCTCGGTTAGATTCCTTCGCCGCCCGTCAGCGATTCATTGCGGAGCAAAATCTCCCTCTGCTCCATGGATGCGATCACCAAGTCCGCGGCTGCGGAGTCGTCCCTGGGCAGATCCCAATCGGAAGGCTTGCCCGCCACCAGCAAGACCAGCAGACCGGCCTGTTCCAGCGCCTCCAGAGTGTCGGGCGACGCGTGCTCAATCACGGTCACCGCGCATCCGCGATCGAAAAGTTTGCGTTCCAGCAGCCAAGCCAGCTCTTTGCGATGGCCCAGCGAAACCGTTTCGCCGCCGTGCCGGTAGCGCGCAATCCGTTCCACGGGCGTCACGCGTTCGTGCCGGAGATCGAGCGTCGCCATTTTCGATCCGGCGCGTTCCAGGATAACCGGCGCAAGAATCATCCCAGCGCCTACCGTGGCGTTGGTTTCGGGGTCGATCAGGATCAGACTGCCGGTAGAGCGATTCTGCGAATATGCGTCGAAATAAATAGGACGGCTGGTTTCGATGCGCAACACGCCGATCCCGTTCATTTCAAGCGTGTCGGCCGGCTCGTGCTCCAGGGTCTTGATGTTGACGCGGTGCCTGACCGCCTTCACTTCCGCGGGCAAGGTTTGGGTGGTGTGCTTCAAGACGTAACGCCGGCTCAGATCGAGCGGCCGTTCGTTCATCCACACTATGTTCGCGTCGAACTGGCGCGCAGCGTCCGGAGGTTTCTGCGCGGAAGTCAGCATGTCGCCGCGGCTGATGTCCACTTCGTCTTCGAGCGTCAGGGTAACGGACATGGGCGCGATGGCTTCTTCCAGCCGGCCATCGAAGGTTTCTATAGTCTTCACGCGAGAACGGCGGCCGGAGGGCAGCGCCAGAATGCCGTCGCCGGGGCGAATGACGCCGGAAACCACCTGTCCCGCGTAGCCGCGGAAGTCCTGATTCGGACGGATCACGCGCTGCACCGGAAAACGGAACGCGCTGGATCGAGTGCGGTGATGCACCGGAACGGTCTCGAGAAACTCCAGCAGGCTGGGCCCTTCAAACCAGGGCATATGCCGGCTGGGCCGCACCACATTGTCGCCTTCGAGCGCGCTGATTGGCAGAAAGTAGACATGCGGAGCGGTGTGCTGCCCGACCAGCCGCGCCAGAAAATCGCGAAATTCCGTTTCGATGGGGCGGAAGACGGCTTCGTCGTAACCCACCGCGTCCATCTTGTTCACCGCGACGACCAGGTTGGGAATACCCAGCAGCGATGCGATGTAACCGTGGCGGCGGGATTGCTGCAATACTCCGTTGCGCGCGTCGATCAGGACCACGGCCAGATCGGCCGTGGACGCGCCGGTAGCCATGTTGCGGGTATATTGCTCGTGTCCCGGCGTGTCGGCGATGATGAACTTGCGCCGCGCCGTGGCGAAATAACGATACGCGACGTCGATGGTGATCCCCTGCTCCCGCTCGGCGCGCAGACCGTCGGTGAGGAGGGAAAAATCGATGGGCCCGGCTGAGCGGTTCACCGACGCTTTGGTCACCGCCTTCAGTTGATCTTCGTAGACACTCTGCGAATCGAAGAGCAGACGTCCGATCAGAGTGGATTTGCCATCGTCCACGCTGCCCGCGGTGGTGAAACGCAACAGATCCTTGGCCTGTTCCTGCGCGAGAAAATCCTCGATCTGGAACGCGGCGGCCGGCTTAGCGAGAGCAGCCATTTAGAAGTACCCTTCCCGTTTCTTAATTTCCATGGAACCGTCCTGATCGTGATCGATGACGCGATTTTCGCGCTCCGACCTGCGGAATGAAACCAGCTCTCCGATGATTTTCGGAATGGTGTCGGCGTCGGAACGGATGGCGCCGGTGCAGGGGCTGCATCCGAGCGACCGCATGCGGCAGCGCACCATTTGCGGTTTTTCGCCAGGCAACACGGGAATGAACGGCTGCTCCAGCATGATCAGTGAGTCGCCGCGCACCAGCACTTCGCGCTCCTGGGCAAAATACATCGGGACGATCGGAATGTCTTCGGCGTGTATGTACTGCCAGATGTCCATTTCGGTCCAGTTCGAGAGCGGAAAGATACGGAGGCTTTCGCCGGGATGAATGCGCGCGTTAAACAGGTTCCACAGTTCAGGCCGCTGGTTCTTGGGATCCCACTGCCCCTTTTCATCGCGAAACGAAAAGATGCGCTCTTTGGCGCGCGATTTTTCTTCGTCGCGCCGTGCGCCGCCGATGGCCGCGTCGAAGCCGCCTTGCCGCAGGCCGTCGAGAAGGGCTTTCGTCTTCAGAAATCCGCAGCAGCGCTGCGTTCCCAACCGGTACGGGTTCGCGCCTTCGTCGATGGCCTCGCGATTGGTGTAAACAATCAACTTTGCGCCGATCTCGGCGGTGTAGCGGTCGCGAAATTCGATCATTTCGCGAAACTTGTAGGTAGTGTCGATGTGCAACAGCGGGAACGGTATCGGCGCCGGATGGAAGGCTTTTTGGGCCAGCCGCAGCAGAACGGACGAGTCTTTGCCGATGGAGTACAGCATCACCGGACGCTGGAACTCCGAGGCCACCTCGCGCATGATGTGGATACTCTCGGCTTCCAGCAATCGTAAATGGCCTAACTGCGACATAGGAAAGAAGTGTAACAGGAGACAGTCTAACAAACAATCTACTTAATGTCTATTGAGATCGGGACCATACTAAGCAAGTCCTTCTTTTTTAACGTCTTGTAAAAAGAGGGTTCCAGTACTCTTAGGATATCCGTAGTCCCAAAAAGGGTCTCCCGGAGCGCTTTCCCAGATTCGTTTGTCCCGATTTATGAGCAAAGCCTCAAAGCGCCGGTCGAGTTGGGCCACTTCGGCGTCCAGGCCCAGCATGGCGATGATGCCGCGCAAGTCCAGGTCGTTGCGGTAGTCTTCCAGTCCAAACCGGTAGCCGCGCTCCGCTTCGGCGACGAATTGGCCCCAGCGATCGATTAATCCGGCGCGGCCGGCGCGGACGACGTGTTCGGGGTAGCCGTTGTCGCGGAGGTACGCGGCCATTTCTTCGTCGGTCATCTCTAGTCAGTCTCCCAGCCGTCAGTCTCCCAGCCGTCAGTCTCCCACTACCCTCGCTAGCAGGCTGTGTCGAAAGGCTGAAAAGACCGCTTGCTCACGCGCGCGGCTCGGTAGATTCATCGCGTTACTGAGCCGCGACCGTAAGGGAGCAGGTTTCGACACAGCCCGTCCAATTCAGAGCATCTGCGGTATTGCCAAGATAACATCGACCGATGGCATCTGCATTTTCTGGGCTTTCCGAAACTGATGGATCCGACTCCGATCGATGAAGCCGCGCTCTGGCGGAAGTGGCAGACGGTCTCCCGTTTTCTGAGGAACTCGCACAAAACGGAGTGGGGCGCGAGCCAGTTTCTAGTCCGTTGGCCCGTTGGATTTTCCCGCCAGCGGGACCGGAGGATACGAAATCCCCGCAGCGAAAAACGCATTTCACATAATTCCCGCTAAATTATGGGATCGAGGCGATCTATTCCCACGCACCGCCACTTATGCCGACAGGCCGCCCGTTAGCTTAGTCAACACGTTCGAAATTACAGTCACTTATCAAACGTGGCGCATGCGCTCGTGATCGGGTCAGTACGAGGGCGTTCACACGAGTGCGTGCGCCACAAGTGCACCAGTCACCGAGTGAATTAGAAAATATACTTCAGCGCCAATTGAAGCACTCGCGGATTGACGGCGCTGGTCGTAATCTGCCCGAATCCACCGTCTTCCAGATTGGTGTCCGGGTTGCTGAATTGCGGGTGATTGAAGAGATTGAAGAACTCTACCCGGAATTGCAGCGCTGCATTTTCACTCAGGCCTCCCACGCGAGTGGTCTTCCCGATGGTGGCGTCGAAGTTGAACTGTCCAGGGCCGTAGATGATGCCGACGCCCGAATTGCCCCACAAAGTGGCGTTCGGATCGGTCCCGACATAAGGAATGCTGCCTATCGCGCTGTGATTGAAATAACTGTTCAGCCGGTTCTCGACACCACCCGGAGTTACCAGATTGGCGTAAGTCATCCCCGGAGCCATTTGTATCCGCGAGATGTCAGTGGGACCGTTGAGACCAAAAACCCCGCCTCCGTTGGAGTCGGTGAGGCTCATCGGCTGGCCGCCTTGAATGGTGGTGACGCCGGAGATGTTCCATCCGCTGGCCAGCGCGCGGGCAATTCCGGTCAATTGCCCGTAAGGAATGTCCCAGCTATAGCTGATCACCAGCCGCTGCGGCCGGTATTGAGGGCTCAATCCGTATTGCTGCTGCAGATTTCTGGGATCGCCGCTATTGCTCTGGCCGCCGGCATTCCCTCCCGACGTCATGTTGGAGAAGTCCCGGCTAAAGCTGTAGGCCGCCTGGAGAGTCAGCCCATAGGAAAGTTGCTTGCGCAAAGTGGCTTGCACGCTATTGAATTTGTAGGACCCCGCGGTATCGGCTAATTGAAAACCTTCCGGCGAGAAACCGAGCAATGGCACGCGCAACTCCGCGTTGGTGGAGGTGCTCACGGTGATGCCATTGATGGGGTTTTGCGGGGTGGCGAGATAAGCTCCGTTTACGTAATGCAGGTTTTGCCCTTGATGAATGCCGTGCGAACCGACGTAGCCGACTTCCAGGACCCAGCGCGGGGCGAACTCATATTGGAAGTTGAGATTCCAGGAATACGTTACTGGCGTAAGGAAATTGTCCGCAATGGCAATGACCGAAAGATCCGAACTTGTGCTGTTCGCGAAGTTGACCCAGCGGATGGGGAATCCTTGCGGGATTGGCTTGTAGGGCGCTGCTAACGACGAGAAGGCGTTCGCTGCGCCAGTCTCATTGACATCTTGCGCGTAAGGAGGAGCTTCTTCGACAGCGTGGATCATATCGTCTCCGTTTACGCGATCGAAAAACAGGCCTGCGCCGCCGCGGATCACGAAGCGGTTACTGTTCTGGAGGGGCTGCCAGGCAAAACCGAATCGGGGCGCAAGATCGTCCCACGGTACTCCGTCCTTGGTCGGGATGGTGTGGTCGCTCTTGACGACGCCGGCCGGCAGCGCACCCCAGCTTGCGGCGCTGTAATTGGAAGGCACCACCCATCCGGCGTAACTCCCGGTAGCGGGTGAACTGCCGGGAACTGGCACCGCCCCCAGCGCGGCGATTGACATATTGCTGGCATTGCCGTACTTGTCGGAAACCATGCCGTCGTATTCCCAACGCAGGCCCAGGTTCAGAGTCAACCGCGAGGTGATCTTGTAGTCGTCCTGCACAAACAAGTCGGCGTCGTTGGCGCGATAGGCGTGCACAATTCCCGACGGACTGCTGGCCGTTGAAAATATCTGCGTGGAATAGATATTGCTCGCAGTGCCGCCGTTGCAGACTCCCGGCACGGCCGGCCCGCAGTTGCCGGGTAGTCCGATCAGGAAGTCGCTCATGCTAAGAAACCACAGATTCCCGTGGGATAACCCACGAAAATCCCAATCCCAACGGGCCCGCTCGAACTCGCCGCCAAAGCGCAGGGTATGTTTCCCTTTGGTCCAGGAAACCTGATCCCCGATGGCGGGCTGAGTGTTGTTGGTGAACGAATCGCTGTAGGTTTCGCCGCCGGCAAGAAAAGGTCCACTCAAGAAACTCAGGGCCGGACTGAAGGGGAGGCCACCGCCGAGGAGATTTCCGCCTTTCGGAATGCCGGGAAATATATTAGCGGCGTAGGTACTAACCGGCGGGTTGTTAGCGCCAATTTCGCCCGTGAACAGAAGGGACCCGCGGACCTCATTCACCAGACTGTTACTCACAATGGTGGTCAGCTTCAGGACGGCGTTCTTATAGCCGTATTGCCCTGTCAGCGGAGAGCCCGGCAGTTCTGGAAAAAAGGTCGACGCGAACGGCAGGTATTGCGGCTCTTCCGAAGCATAGCCACGGAAGGAAAGGGTGTTCTTGGAATTGACGACATAATCCAGATTCAGCATGCCCTGGTACTCGTGATCGTAAGCGGGCTCGCTGTAGGCCACTCTTCCGGAACCGCTGGGAAGGAAATAGGTCCCGTCGGCGTTCTTGGCCTGCAGGAAGTTCATGGCGATGGGGTTGATATTGGACCCGTTGCAGGCCACCTGCATTCCGCCGGCCGCCGTGGCTTGATTGCAGAACGCGGCTCCGAGCGCCTGTTGGAAACCCGGCGCGGAACGGTCACCCGACGGAATACCAGGCAGCAGGACCGAAGAAAACGCATTCGGCGACACGCCGTTTTTCTGGTAAGTCTGCTGGTAAGAAGTGAAGAAGAAAAGCTTATCCTTCTTGATGGGGCCGCCGATGACTCCACCGAACTGATTCTGGTTCAAAACCTGCTTCGGACAACTTTGGCCCCCAAAGGTGGGACACGTGTTGCGATTGTAAAAAAAATCGTTGGCGTTGAGTTGAGCGTTGCGGAAGAACTCGAACGCCGTTCCATGAAACGCGTTGGTGCCGGACTTGGTGACCACGTTCACGTTCGCACCCGGATTGCGTCCGTAGCCCGCGTCGTAGCTGGAAGTCTGGATTTTAAATTCCGCAATCGTGTCGGGATTCGGAATCGCGAAGGCCGCATAGCCGCCTTGGAGAAGGCTCCCGCCGTTGCCGTAGGCCGTGATATTCACGCCATCCATCTCGTAACTGTTTTGAGACTGCATGGCGCCGTTTACCGCCATGTCCGTTCCGCCCCGTCCGAGCGTGGTGGCGTTGTTGACGTTCGCGTTAGCGCCTGCGGAAAGGCCGAGAAGATTGGTGTAGTTGCGGGTATTCAGGGGCAGGCCGGTCGCTGTGGATGCCGATACCACCGTGCCCAGCGCGGAGCTGGCGGTCTGGAGAACTTCGGCGCTGGCCTCCACGGTGATTTGCTCGGCTTGGGTGCCGACGTCCAGCGCGCGGTTCACCACCGGAGTCTCGGTCACGTTGACCTGGATGCCTTGCAGCTCGGTCACCTTGAACCCCGTGGCGGCGAACCTCAATTTGTAGGACCCCGGCGGCAGCAGCCCGAATCGGTAATTGCCTTCGGCGTTGGTAGTGTCGGAGCGCCCCTGCCCCGTACCTTCGTTCGTGGCGGTTACGGTTACGCCGGGGATCACAGCTCCCGAGGAATCGGTAACGGTTCCTGTCAGCGCGCCGGTGCTGGCGCTCTGAGCGAAAACGGCTGGAGCAAGCGCCACCAATAGGCAAACCGCCACCGATGCGCAAACCATACGCAGCCATGTACTGCTGGTAAGTTTCATAAAGCCCTGTCTCCCCTTGCCCCAGGTGTAGACGTTCCCAAGCGCGTCGCCCGGTGGCTTTCAGTATCCTGCGAGTTCCCGCGACAGAAGTCCTGAGGAAGACCCCATAAAACGCTGAATTCTGAATGAAAGTTCTGAATCCGGCGTGACTCCGTCTATGGGGAGGAATGGCGGTCGGCAGGCAAAGCGGAGGTACGAGCAAAGATCGGTCAAACAACAAGGCAAGCAAACGCCAAGCGTATGGGGAGCAACCAAGTTTTATTGTTTGGTCAAGACGGGCCAGTTGACCAGGATGCCGATCGGACCGCCTTTACTTGCACTGCCGGCGGAATCGATGATAAACCGCTGACCGTCGCCGGTTACGGCATAGTGGCTCATCACAACTCTGAGGTTCGATACCGTCGTTTTGAAGAGAGGCTTCGGCCTGCCAATCTTCGGCTCGCCGCCCAGTTTTAAGTCCACGGCCATCATTGTTCCATCTGGATTCAAATAGAAGAGCTCGCGCCCATCGCCCCGCCAATGAGGTTCAAAGCCGCCGCCGATGGAAATAACCCGCTTGGCTCCTGGATTTGGAAACGATTGCAGATACACTTCCCAAACGCCGGATTCATCGGAAAGATAGGCCACCCAACGGCCGTCTGGTGAAATCTGCCCTTGCATCTCGTTGAATGCGGTCCTCAAGAACGGAACGGGTTTCCGATCGCCGAACATCGGCAGTAGCCACAGGTCCGACTTGGTTTCGGCGCTGACGCTGGAGTAAAGAATGTAGCGGCCATTCCGCGACCAATCGCACACTATCTTATTGGCGTCAGTCCGAAGCAGGAGTTGGTCGTCCGATGCCTGGGACCCCATGGACCGGACGTAGATGTCGGCTTTGCCTGCGGCCCGATCGGAGGTGAATGCTATCCGATCGCCGGAAGGAGAAGAGACGGGATGCATGCCGTCCGGGGCCAGCCGCGTGGGCGCGGGCGCACCTCGATCCAGGTCGATGAGCCATAAACCCCGATGACTGGCATCGCTGGCGAGAACGCGCTTTTCGTCCGGCATGTATGCGGGATTTTGTAAGCCCGCGGGCGCCTCAATCGAAGACAAGCGCTCTCCGGACCGGTTGAACAGTTCGAGGTGTTCGGCGCCTCCCGCGGCGGCGAATGCCAGGAGACCGCCGGACGACGCGGAGGCTAACGGGCCGGCGGTTACATCCAGCGTAGCCACATTTTCGGCAACTAGCGCCGGCGCGCCGTCCAGCAGCCGAGTGAAGGGATTGAACGATTGGGCTAAGAGCGCTGCGTCGCGAATATAGATTAAATAGTGCGGCGGCGCGTAGATGCCGGGCACGTCGAGCAGACGCGTTCGTTGCGGGGAGCCGATGGATCCTATATAGGTCCCGCTCCTTTCGGCATCTCGGCTCTGCAGGAAAAAGAGAAAACGATGCCCATCCGATAGGAATTGTGGCCACTGGTGAGCTACTTCCCGGGCGGACGGGTCCAGCGTTGTTACTCGTTGCGGAGTGCCGCCACTGGCCGGCACCGAGTATAGCCCCGTTCTCAAACCGGCGAACAGAATCAGTCCGCTGGAATTCCAACTCGCGCTTCCGCTCCCCCAATCCACATTTATATCTGCAATCGTTCGCGAGGAATCCATCCCCAGTCCCACTCGCTTGATTTTTCCGCTGGCGAAAAATCCGAGGGATTTGCTGTCCGGCGACCAGAACGGCCCTGAAGCCCCGCTGGTAGCGGCGAGCAGGTGGGCTTGCGCGGCATCCAGCTTCCGGACCCAAAGAGCGCTTCTACCCGAGTGCTCATCCCTACCGACAAACGCCAAGTAACGCCCATCCGGCGAAAGAATGCCACCAGATTCAAGAATGACGCCTTCGGGTGCATCCTGGGTGAAACGGAGAGCGGCCGGGGCAGGAAAAACGATGGGTCGAACGAGAACCCAGATAACCGCAAAGAGCAGGACTCCTGTCAACGCGATCCATGGAAACACCCGGCGCCACGCCAGATGAAAACGCGAGGGTGTCTTTTCTATGGGCGGCTTTTCTATAAGAGGCGGCTTTTCGATAAGCGATGGCCGGGGCCTCACGCCCAGTTTGATATCCACAACACTTTCCGTTGGCGATTCGCTCAAGATGGGTGCGACGAAACGATAACCTCGGCGCGCGACGGTGGCGATGAACTTCGGCTGAGCGGGATCGTCACCCAGCGCCCTGCGAAGGACCGAGACGGTTTGGGTGAGGCTGTCTTCAGACACGAAAGAGTCGCGCCAGACGGCGCTCAGCAGTTCATCTTTGGTCACTGCCCGGTCGCGGTTCTTTATCAAGACCAGGAGTGTATCGAAGGCTTTGGGGGTCAAAGTCACCACTACGCCATCGCGAAATAGCTGGTAAGCAGTGACATCTACGCTAAACTGGCCGAAGATGTAGCCCTGAACCGCCGATTGCATCGACGGCCGCTCTGTCTCGCTGCTCCGGCTGCTCATTGCTTTTGGAAGCAGTCTTTTCGGCCAAGACATAACTCGGCGGGTATCAACATGGGTCCCCCAGACGCCAACGAGAATATGACTTGATTTCGTCCATGTCAAGGGCTGGCACGACAATTTGGATCGCATGGGAAGCGCTAGTGCGAAAGGCGAAGGATGCAGCGACTCGTTATCGGGTCGCGGTTCTCGCCGTTTCTGATGGTGTGCGCGGCGAGCGGACAGAATGGCTCGGCGAAGGATTCTCAGGCCCCCGTGTTCGACGCCCGCCGGTGCGTATTCGGGTGGTCAGGTTGCATCCGGACGGCCGGAAAGCTAACACTCAGGCTGCGATCGTTATTCATCACCTTCGGGTCGCGGTCCCTCACAGGTACAGCATGCCGTCCGGTCCGAACGAGTTCGCGTGGCATCCGCAAACCGGAGCGTTGTGATCCGGCGAAATCGGGCCATGGACGGCCGTATTTGCGCATCCGCTCCCGGACGGCCGCGGCTCTGAATGGGCCGAACCGAGCCGTTCTGTTTAATTAACTGCGATACTGTTCACTTTACCAGACGCTGGTACACGCGACTTTTTGTCGCGTCTCTGTTGATTGGCAGTTCTGGTTTTCCGATCGTTTTACGGGAGCTCGGAACCCGGCACGCCTTCCCACAACGATTCAATCCCGTCGAATCCGTTGCGCCTGAATGTGTACAGCAGCTTCGACTCCCACTAATCGCGCTGGGACTTTCATGCTAGGAGCCTGTCGGAGATAGATTGCCGGCTCATGGCGGGTGGCAGAACATTTTCGTAGATGAATGTTTCGGAATCCTTTATGCTGGATTTGTGAGCAAGAGCTTCCGAACGTGTGATCTGGATCAG
>Ga0302325_10002741_pt1 | contig 42410 bp, 33 predicted proteins | sample Palsa_T0_2_FD_201948 | JGI IMG/M metagenome (GOLD analysis project Ga0302325, IMG submission 201948) | Peat permafrost microbial communities from Stordalen Mire near Abisko, Sweden - Palsa_T0_2 | ecosystem: Environmental > Terrestrial > Soil > Palsa > Peat permafrost | place: Sweden: Abisko... | reverse complement strand
CCGCGCAAAAAGGATGACGCATGCCACGTAGTCTGCAACCCGACCGGAAATTATTCGGCGTCACGCTGGCGCTTTGCCTGATCGGTGCGGTGATGGTTTTCAGCGCCTCGGCCATCACCGCTCGAGAGCAGGGCGGTAATGGCTATACGTTTCTGCTGCGCCAGCTTGTGTGGATCGCGCTCGGACTAGCCGGAATGTTCTGGCTGATGCACACCGACTACCGGAAATTCCGGCAACCACGCGTGATTTTCACCGCGGTTTCCATCACCCTCGTCATGTTGATTTCGGTTTTCTTTTTGGATCGATCGCATGCCACGCATCGCTGGTTCAGGCTGGGCCCTCTGAGCCTGCAACCGTCGGAGATCGCGAAACTGGTCTTAATTTTCTACCTCGCTTGGTTTATTGAAATCCGGCGCGGCCCGAAAAGTTTCGGCATAAACGATCCGGTGCACACGCTATTGCCGGCGCTGGGAACGGTTCTGCTGATGGTTGGCCTGGTTCTGGGGGAGCCGGATATGGGTACGGCGTGCATGATCCTGCTCATCGCAGCGGTGATGCTGTACGTGTCGGGCCTTTCAGTGCGATACATCGTTGGCGCCGCGCTCGCGGCGATTCCCGTCGTCTATCTGTTAATTGAAAGCACGCCGTATCGGTTGGAGCGCTTCAAAGCATTCTTGTCGCCGAGCACCGACCCGCAAGGCCACGGCTTTCAATTGTTGCAATCGCTCATCGCCATCGGCTCCGGCGGATTCACCGGCGTGGGCTTGATGGAAGGCCGCCAGAAGCTTTTTTTCCTCCCCGAGGCGCATACAGACTTTATTTTTGCCGTGATTTGCGAGGAACTCGGGTTTATCGGCGCCGCGATTGTGCTGACGCTCTTCTTTGTATATGGCTGGCGCGGATTTGTGGCCGCCATGAAAGCTCCGGATGAATTTGGACGGCTACTCGCGCTGGGGATCACCGCGATGGTGATGGGCCAGGCGCTCGTCAATCTGAGCGTGGTGCTGGGCTTGATGCCGACGAAAGGAATTCCGCTGCCGTTCATCAGCTATGGCGGATCGAGTTTGATCGGAATGTTGTTGGCCACCGGCGTGCTGTTGAACATCAGCCAGCACGCGGATGAGATGTGAAGCAGGATGCAAACAGTTTGCTAATCGCCGGCGGCGGCACCGGTGGGCATGTTTTTCCGGGGATTGCCGTAGCGCGCGAATGGCTCGGGCGCAAGCCCGAAGGAGAACGAAGCGTCGTGATCGTAGGAACCGAGCGCGGGATGGAAGCGAGGCTGGTGCCGCAAGCCGGACTGCCGCTCGAAACAATCCGCGTGGCGGGCCTGAAGGGCATTGGTGGAACGAAATTCCTTGGCAATGCGGCAATGCTGCCGCTGGGATTGTGGGACTCGGAAAGGATTCTGCGCCGCCACAATTTTGGAGTCGCATTCGGCGTGGGCGGGTACGCATCCGGTCCCATGATGCTTGTGGCAAAGATGCATTCAATCCCCACTGTGATTTTCGAGCCCAATGTTGAACCCGGATTCACCAACCGCGTGCTTGCGACGATCGTTACGCGAGTGGCCGTGGCCAGCTCTACCACTGCACAGCGCCTGGGAGGAAAAGCCGAGGTAACGGGCTGCCCGGTGCGCCAGGAATTTTTCGGTGTTCCGCGGAAAGAGCACGGAGAGCCCTTCACTATCCTGATTACCGGCGGAAGCCGAGGCGCGCTGCCGATAAACCGCGCCGTGGTTGACTCACTCGATCTGTTGGCGCCGCGAAAAAATCAGCTTTTCATCGTGCATCAGACTGGTGAACGCGACTATAATGCGGTGCGAGTAGCTTATGCGCGTCGCGAATTCCGAGCGGAGGTTGTGCCCTTCATCGAGAATATGGCGGAGCGGTTTGCCCAGGCGGACTTAATCGTCTGTCGGTCGGGGGCCATCACAGTCGCGGAGGTATCTGCCGCCGGACGCGCCGCTATCTTCATCCCCTTCGGCGCTGCCACCGATGCGCATCAAGCCCGCAACGCAGAAGCCATGCAGGATGCGGGCGCCGCGCGGATGTTGCCGCAAGGTGAGTTGACGCCGGAGAGCCTGACATCAGAACTTTTCTCCCTGCTTGACCAGCCCGGAAAAATTGCAGAAATGGAAGAACGCGCGCACGAATTGGCACGCCCGCGCGCCGTTGAGGACATTGTGGACTTGCTCGAAGCTCAACTCGAAAACCCGCTGAAAGGAATGGTGCGCGTATGAGCGTAACCTTCCGCAATTTTCAGCGAATTCACTTGGTTGGCATCGGCGGCAGCGGCATGAGCGGCATCGCCGAAGTCCTGCTCTCCAGCAATTACGCGGTTTCAGGTTCCGATTTGAAAGCTACTCCGGTCACCGAGCGCTTGCGAAAATTAGGAGCTACTATTTTCGAAGGCCATCTGGCCGAAAACGTTCGCGGCGCGCATGTGGTGGTGATTTCTTCGGCCGTTCGCGCGAACAACGTGGAAGTGGTGGAAGCTCATAAGCTGAAAATCCCCGTCATCCCGCGTGCCGAGATGCTGGCCGAGCTGATGCGCTTGAAATATGGAATCGCAGTCGCCGGCGCGCACGGCAAAACTACCACGACTTCCATGGTGGCTTCCGTGCTGGGTGAGGCCGGTCTCGATCCTACATTCGTTGTGGGTGGACGCGTGAATCATGCCGGCTCAAACGCGCGCGTGGGCCAGAGCGAATACATGGTGGTCGAAGCGGATGAAAGCGACCGCTCTTTTTTGTTGCTTGCTCCGGTGCTGGCCGTAATCACCACCATCGACCGCGAACATTTGGACCATTACCACTCGCTCGAGGAAATTCAGGAAGTATTTCTGCAATTTGCGAATCGCGTCCCGTTTTACGGCACGGTGATCCTTTGTATCGACGAGCCAAACGTGCAAGCGATTCTGCCGCAGGTAAAGCGCCCGGTGATCACTTACGGCACGTCGAGCCAGGCGGACCTGGTAATCAGCGATGTGCGGCTGATCGGCCTCGCTAGCGAATTCCGGCTGAAATATCATGACGACGATCTAGGAATTTTCCGGCTGCCGTCGCCGCCGGGAATTCACAACGTGCGCAACGCCGCTGCGGCCGCCGCTGTGGGGCTTTCGCTCAACGTCCCGGCGGACCTGATTCGCGCGGGACTCGCAAAGTTCTCCGGCGTTGGCCGGCGTTTTGAGATTAAAGGCGAGTTTGGCGGCGTAACCTTGATCGACGATTACGGCCATCATCCCGCCGAAATTCGCGCCACGCTCGAAGCCGCGCGAGGTTGCGGTTACAAACGCCTGCTCGTGCTGTTTCAACCGCACCGGTATTCGCGCACCCAGTTTCTCTGGGAAGATTTTCGCAGCTCGTTCAATCAGGCCGATATTTTGGTGATGACGGAAATTTATGCGGCCGGAGAAGCTCCGATCGAGGGCGTCAACGGCGAAATTCTGTCCGAAGCCATCAGCACGGCGGGTCACAAGAATGTAGTCTTCACCAGCACCATGCAAGCCGGGATGGAATTTCTTTACAGGGAAGCGCGCCCGGGTGACGCAATCCTTACCATCGGCGCCGGCAGCGTTGGCCGCGTTCTCGATCAGCTCGCCATGCTGCTTGCTTCCAAGGTGCCGAGTTCCTATGCGGATTAGTGAAAAGCCGCTTGCGGCGCGGCTGAAAGAGCTTGGAGTGGAATTGCACGCAGGGGTTTCGTTGAGCGAAAAGACTTCGCTGGGAATTGGAGGCTCGACCGATGAACTCGTGCTTCGACGCTTTGAAACCATTCCCGAGGTGATGCGTTTGCTGGCTGACGAAAAAATCCCTCACCGCTTTCTCGGTGGTGGAACGAACGTGCTGATCGACGATGGCGAGCTGCCCTGGGTCGTTTTGCATCTGCCGACTTCGCAACCGGGCATGAGAGTGGAAGGCAATGCCGCATACGTCGATGCCGCTGCCGATCTCGGCGGTATGGTCACGTTCTGCGCGAAGCGCGATCTCGGCGGTATGGAAGGCTTGATCGGCGTGCCCGGCAGTGTGGGCGGCGCGTTGCGAATGAACGCAGGCGCTTACGGCACGCAGATTGGATCGTACGTCCGCGAAGTGGAGCTTTATCGCGCCGTGACAGGCCAAATCGAAACGGTCCGCGGCAACGATATTCGTTTCGATTATCGGCACACTTCCTTTGCGCCGGATGACGTAATGCTGCGCGTGAAACTGGAGCTGCCGTCCAAGCCATTCAAGGAAATTCTGGCCGGCATTAAGGTGTGCAACGAAAAGCGCCGCGCGAGCCAGCCGCTCAATCAGAAAAGCGCCGGATGCATTTTCAAAAATCCTCCGGGTGGTTCAGCCGGGCGCATGATTGACGAACTGGGCTTGAAAGGCCACCGCGCGGGCGACGCCATGGTCAGCGATCGCCATGCGAATTTTTTTATCAACGCAGGCAAGGCCAGCTGCGCCGACATGCTCAGGCTGATTGACGATGTCCGCGAGCGCGTGCGCACCAGATTCGGCGTGGAGCTCGAGAACGAGGTCATCCTCTGGAAAAACTGAAGACCATGGACGCGGACGCTTATCCCCAGGAACTCCTGGCCGACGAAGAGCCGAAGTATCTTCGCAGGCAAAAGCCTCTGGAGATTAAGCGGCGAAAGTTCGGCCGGAAGGCCTGGAAGACGTATCTCCGTGTTACGGTCGGAGTGGGTGTGGGAATCGTGGCGGCATGCGTGGCATATGCCTGCGGGCATTTCCTGTTCGCGTCGCCGCGAATGGCGCTGATTCATTCCAGCCAAGTGGAGCTAACGGGGAATAATTACGTCACTCGCGGTAGTGTGCTCGCAATTTTTAAAGCCGATCAAGGACGGAGCGTTTTGCGCATTCCGCTTACTGAACGCCGCCGCCAGCTCGAAGCAATTCCGTGGGTGGCGCAAGCCATCGTTCGGCGAGCGTTGCCCAATAATATCGAAGTGGAAATCACGGAGCGGATTCCCATCGCGTTTCTTCGGCAGGGAAGCGACATGGCGCTCGTGGATATTCATGGCGTGATTCTTGAACGGCCTTTGAAGGCGAGTTTTCATTTTCCGGTGGTCACCGGCGTCAGCGAAAATATGACGCCGGACGAGCGCGAGCGGCGTATGCAGCTTTTTGCGGGATTCACTCAGCAAGTGGAATCCGCGCGGGCCCGAGCGATGGAACAGGTAAGCGAAGTGGACCTCTCGGACGTGCGTGACTTGCGCGCCTCGATCTCTGGTTTGAATGGCGAAAGTACTTCCGGCGGGCAGCAAACAGATTCGCTGGTCCTGGTGCATTTTGGCGACAACGATTTCGAAACAAAGTATCAAACCTTGCTGAGTGACTTCGGACAGTGGCGCGCGAAAACAGGGCGCATAGAATCCGTGGATTTGCGCTTCAACGGGGAAGCAGTCGTGAATCCGGACGCTGCGGTGGCGCAGCAAATTGCTCCTCGGCCGGCCGCGCCGTCGAAACCCGCGCCGAAACCGGTTCATGCAGCACACAAGATTTCCGGGAAAAAGTCACGATAGCGGATGTAAACGGCTGAAATTATAAGGAGCGGATTTGACGAAGAAGGAACGGCATATCGTAGCGCTGGACATCGGCAGCACGAAAACTTGCGCGCTGATTGGCGAACTTGGTGACGACGGTGGCGTGAAATTCGCCGCCTTGGGCGCGGCCGAATCGAAGGGTTGGCGCAAGGGCCAGATTGTGAATCTCGATCTCGCGGTGAGTTCGATCCGCCGGGCGGTCGAAGAAGCGGAAACCATTGTCGGCGTGCCGGTGGAATCCGCGCTGATCGGCGTCGCAGGCACGCACGTGCGCGGCGTGAATAGCCGCGGCGGAATCACCGTGGGAGGCCGCCCGCGCGACATCCAACGCGAGGACGTTCGCCGCGCGGTGGAAGCTGCGCGGGGCATTCAGCTTCCCGAAGATCGCGAAGTGTTGCACGTTCTCCCTCAGGAGTTTTTCCTCGACGCGCAAGACAACATCCGCGACGCAATTGGAATGGTCGGGCAGCGTCTGGAAGCCAACGTGCACATCGTCACGGCCTGCGGCTCGGCGACTCAAAATATCGTCACGGCCGTAAATCGCGCGGGCGTGCGAGTGGACGACACGGTTCTCGAGCCGCTGGCCTCCGCGGAAGCCTGCCTGACGCAAGATGAGCGCGAACTGGGCTGCTGCCTGCTCGACATCGGCGGCGGAACCACCGAACTGCTCGCCTATTCAGGCGGCGTCGTACGGCACACCGCCGCGATTCCAGTCGGCGGCGACCACTTTACAAATGATCTTGCCGTCGGGCTGCGAACTCCCATCGATGAAGCCGAAAAAATCAAGCGCGAACAAGCTTGCGCCTTCCGCGAACTTCTGAAGGACGATTTTGCAATTGAAATCGCCAGCGTGGGCGATCGTCCGCCGCGAACCGTTTTTGCCCGCATGTTGTCTGACATAGTGGAACCGCGCGCCCAGGAATTATTGATGCTCGTCCGCGATGAGCTGCGCCGTGGCGGCGTGGAATCGTCGATTCCCGCCGGGATTATTCTCACCGGCGGCGGAGCGCGCCTGCGGGGGTTTTGCGAACTCACTGAGAAGATTTTCAATCTTCCCGCGCGCGTCGCCGTTCCGCGCGGACTATCAGGGATGAGCGAAGAAGATTCCCAGCCCGAGTATGCAACAGCCGTGGGACTTGTGCTTTACGGTGCGCGCACGCGGCGCAACGCGGGAACGCGTCCCAGCGGCTGGGTGGGCAAATTTAAAAGTATGTTTGCAGGAGCGTCATAGGGACTTGATCCAAAATTTCAAGAGGGTGAAAGACTGGGGAGGAAGCATGTCACCAAAAGAATCGAGCCTTAAAGTTTCATTCAGTGAAGAAGCGCAAACTGGCGCCAAGATCAAAGTGATCGGCGTGGGGGGCGGCGGTTCGAACGCCGTCAACCGCATGATCCGCGCCAAAGTGGAAGGCGTCGAGTTCATTGCCGCCAACACCGATTTGCAGGCGCTCAAGCTTTCACAAGCGCCGGTAAAACTGCAACTCGGCGCCAAGTTGACGAAAGGACTGGGAGCGGGCGCTAATCCGGAGGTCGGTCGCAAAGCTGCGCTGGAGGACACCGAAAAAATCCTGGAAGCGCTCGACGGCGCGGACATGGTTTTCGTCACTGCCGGATTGGGAGGCGGCACCGGCAGCGGAGCTGCGCCGGTTGTCGCAAACCTCGCCAGCGAATTGGGCGCGCTCACCGTCGCGGTGGTCACCAAGCCGTTCGCGTTCGAGGGAAAACGCCGGATGGAGCAGGCCGAGCAGGCCCTCGCTGAGCTGATTGGAAGCGTGGACACCGTCATCGTGATCCCGAATGAACGGCTGATGGAATGCGTCGAGCACGGAACCAGTTTCTTTGAAGCGTTTCGCATCGCCGACGACATTCTGCGCCAAGCCGTTCAGGGCATTTCCGATATCATCACCATTCCCGGCATCATCAACCGCGATTTTGCGGACGTGAAAACCATCATGTCCGGCCAGGGTTACGCGGTGATGGGCACGGCTGTTGCTTCCGGATCCAACCGCGCGATTGATGCCGCGAACCGCGCCATTAACAGCCCGCTGCTGGAAGACAATTGCATCCAGGGCGCGCAGGGGATTTTGATCAACGTCACGGGATCGTCCAGCCTCACCCTGCAGGAAGTGCATGAGGCCTCGTCCATCATTCAGAAAGCGGCGCACGAAAATGCGAACATCATTTTCGGCGCGGTAATGGATGATGCGATGAAAGAGTCGGTGAAGATCACCGTAATCGCTGCCGGTTTCCGCGAAGTGGCAGGCAGGAAATCCCAGTCGCGGCCTTCGTACCTTCCGAAGACGTGGAAAGCTACACGTGAGCCTGCTCCTGCTCAACCCACCATGCCGCAGCACACGAATGTGGTGCAGCAAGTATCGAGAAACGTCAGCGAGGTGGTCCACCAAGTCGCGCGAAATGTCAGCGACGTTCGTGAGGTGCCGGCCGACGATCTCGATGTCCCCACATTCCTTCGCCGCCAGGCTCAAAAGGCATAGAGCGAGATTCGATTGCTAGGTGGGTTGCAGGGTTCGCTCCCTGCAACCCTGCACCTTCGTCGGCGAAACGCTCATCAAAGATTCCAAGCAGGAACTCCTCGCGGCAAAATTCGAAAGATGGCAGACGTGATCCGAGTCAACAAGGACGTTCTGACGCAGATGAAGGACCGCGTTCTGCAAGAACCTCGATTGGAATGTTGCGGGTTGCTGGCGGGACGAGACGGTGTTATCACGCGAGTTTTTGCCGCGACAAATGCGAAAGCCAGCGCCACGGAATACGCAATCGCGCCAAAGGAACTATTTCTGTCCATGCGCGAAATCCGCGGAGCGGGGCTTGAGTTCATGGGAATTTACCACTCGCATCCGCACGGCGATAACAAGCCTTCGGCGCGCGACATCAGCCTGGCGTATTACCCGGACGTCGCTTACTTCATCCTCTCGCCGGGGAAAGATACGGCCAAACCCATTCGCGCCTTCTCGATTCGTGATGGAAAAACTGCCGAACTGGATATTCAAATCGAATAGCGGCGAATAGGCGCTATAGACGCGGAATTTTAAGCGCAATCGCCGTGATGTCGTCGTGCTGCAGCCCGCCAACGGCAAAGTTCTTGGCTTCGCGAAGAAGGCTTTGCAGCGATTCGTCGGCCGACATTCCTTGGCACTCCCTCCAGATATCAGCCATTCTTTGCCAGCCAAAATCATCGCCGTTAGCGCCCTGCAATTCGTGGAGCCCGTCGGTGGCAAACAAGACTGAATCACCCGGCGACAGGCACACCCGGTGAGTATCGTACGAAGAGCCAGGAAACATTCCTGAAGGCAAGCCTCCCTCCTGTAATTGCCGGCAGTTTGAACCGCAAGCCAACAGGGGATACGGCATCCCCGCATTCGAAAACGTCAGCTCGCGACTAGTGGAATCGTAAACGGCGTAGAGCGTTGTTGCGAATCTTCCCAGCACCGGCCGCACCAGCAGCCGCTTGTTCAACGTTGCGAGAACGGCTGCTGTTTGTTCGCCCGTCTTGTTGATTCCGCGCAGCATGCCCATCACCAGCGCCGCGTACATCGCCGCCGCTAAACCTTTGCCGACGACGTCACCGATATAGAGGCCTGCTATCCCGTTCGGCAGAATGTAAAAATCCGCGAAGTCTCCGCCCACTTCCGCGAACGGAGAGAACCTGTAAGCAATCTCTACAGAAGCGGTCCGAAGCGTTCCAGAGGGCATCAATGAATTCTGGATTTCCCGCGCTTCGTCCTTTTCAGCCCCGTAGCCATCGCTAGAGGCGGGCGCTTCCAGTCCAAAAAGCAAACTCATCGTCGGCCTTTGTCGGGCGGGTGGGGACTATCTCTGAACCCACCGCCAAGTGGAAAGCTGGCAACTGGAATACCAAAGTGGAGATTTTGTCGTTTGCATCACAGCCTGCGAAAGGATTTACGGGGCGAATATGGTGTGACTTTGGCAAAAGCCATATGAACTGACCCGGAGAGGCATACATGTACCTGGCTGAAACAACGGGAAGGCCATTTGCTGCGCGCGCGTCTCTAGTTATTTGCGCGTTGAGTGTGCAGCATTTCAGCTCTATTGGCGGCTTCGAGGCGGCGCGCGTACAGCGGAAACTTTTCTGCGAGGGTCGCAACCTCTTTTCGAACTCGCTGCTCGATCGCCGTGTCGCCCAGGTGCGTAAGCACCTCCGCGATCCATCCGGCAATTTTTTCCATTTCCGGCTCGCGCATCCCGCGTGTGGTGACCGCCGGACTCCCCACCCGAATTCCGCCGGCCTTCATGGGCGGCAGCGGATCGAAAGGGATGGCGTTCTTATTGACGGTCATGCCGGAACGCTCCAGGGCCAATTCAGCGTCGCGTCCGGTGATCCCCCGCGAGTGCATATCAACAAGAAAGAGATGATTGTCCGTGCCGCCTGTGACGATGCGGAAGCCCAGCTTCGCGAGACCTGCAGCCAGTGCGCGCGCGTTCGCCACTACCTGCTTTTGATATTCGCGGAACTCCGGCGCCGCCGCTTCTTTCAGGCAGACAGCTTTGGCTGCGATCACGTGTTCCAAAGGTCCGCCCTGCAGGCCGGGAAACGTGATGCGGTCCAAATCCTTGGCATATTTTTCGCGGCAGAGAACCAAGCCGCCGCGCGGCCCTCGGAGCGTCTTATGCGTAGTGGTCGAAACAAAATCGGCGTACGGCACCGGGCTGGGATGCAAACCCGCTGCCACCAAACCTGCGATATGCGCCATATCCACGAAGAAGAGCGAGCCGGCGGATTGGGCGATTTTCGCGATGCGCGGAAAGTCGATGATGCGCGCGTAAGCGCTCGCGCCGGCCACAATCATCTTGGGCTGATGTTCGCGCGCTAATCGCTCAATTTCGTCGTAATCGATTGTCTCGGTTTCTTTCGTAACTCCGTAGGCCACGAACTTGTACGTCTTGCCGGAGAAATTCAGCGGATGGCCGTGAGTCAAATGGCCGCCGTGCGCGAGATTCATTCCCAGCACGGTGGCGCCGGGCTGGAGCGCGGTCATATAAACGGAGATATTGGCCTGCGTGCCGGAATGCGCCTGGACGTTCGCATGCTCCGCGCCGAAAAGCTGTTTCGCACGTTCGATGGCGAGCCGCTCGACGCGGTCAACATTCTCGCAGCCGCCGTAATATCGCTTGCCCGGGTAGCCTTCGGCATATTTGTTGGTAAACACCGAACCCGCGGCTTCCAGCACAGCTTCCGAAACGAAATTTTCGGACGCGATGAGTTCGAGCCCGGTAGCTTGCCGGCGTACTTCGTCGCGCAATGCTTCTGCCACTTCCGGATCGACTTCGTCCAGCGAACGGCTCATTCTCACCAATTCAGGGCTGTCGTGTGTCATTTCATCGCACCAGAAAGATTCGCAGTGTCAGCTTTATGCGCGCTCCAGGGAACGCGAACGTGATTCTATCGGAGCCGGCGGGCTGTTTGCAATGAATGGCGGGATGCCGCTTGCCCGTCACTCTTTAGATTCCCGGAGGCGTAAATTTAAATGAACTGAGCGGCTTGTTGTATCATCTTTGTACTCTTTGCTGGCAACGGAGAAGAGCTGTCCATACATCTAAAAACACCGAGCTGCGCCGCGGAGTTGTGAGCTTCAAAAAGCAATATTTCTATCCAAAGGGAACCGGCCGCTGATTCTTGCCGCCAAACAGAAGGAACTTTAGGTTCTGATTAATCGAATAGCCTAGGGGAGGGCTCATCTTGAAGTGTTCGTGTGGAATGATCGCCAGAGGCGTGATTCTTCTTTTGATTTTCACCTGTGCGGCATCCGTTTATGCGCAGGATAGCACCCCACCTGCCAACCCACCTGCAAGCCAGCCGGATCAGCCGCCGGCTACTGCTCCTGGGCAACAGCAGCAACAAACGCCGCCGGCAGCCACCCCTGCCCAGCCGCAAACGCAACCTGGGCAGACGAGCCAAGACACCAAAGATCAGAAGAATCAGGGCACCTCGAATGACCGGCTATTCTTTGCTTTGCCCAATTTTCTGACCCTGGAAAATTCCGCGCACGTTCCTCCGCTCACTGCGGGACAAAAGTTCAAAGTTGCGACGCGCTCTGCGTTCGATTACGTCCAATACCCGTGGTATGGAGTTCTAGCGGCGATAAGCCAGGCGGAGAACAGCGAACCCGCTTACGGCCAAGGTGCGCAAGGATATGCCAAGCGCTACGGAACCGCCTTCGCCGACGGCACGATTGAGAATTATATGGTCAACGCCGTTGTTCCCGCAGTCATGCGCACCGATCCTCGGTATTATCAATTGGGCAAAGGAACTTTTGTGCACCGCACCGGTTACGCGTTGAGCCGCCTCCTCATTACGCGGACGGATTCCGGACACAATACCTTCAACTATGGCGAAATCTTGGGGAGCGGGATGGGAGCAGCCATCTCTACCTACAGCTATCATCCGGCAGCCGATCAGACTTTTTCGAACACTGCCTCGGTATGGGGCACGCAAGTGGCGTACGACGCTATCAGGATCGTGTTAAACGAGTTCTGGCCGGACATTCGCCGCCATTATCACAAAGACAAGACCCAGCCGCAGCCCTAGCTAAGGAAAGCTCACCGTTTTAAAGGCTGACACCAAACGAAGGGAATAATTGCGTGGGACGAAAGCCTGGCCTGCCTTCCCTCGCTGAGAATAGTGCTCGGGTATGGCGTGCGAGCAAAAAAAGAGAGCGCTGGACGAGTCACAAGCCTTCGTCGCAGCGCTCCCGATATAGCACTTCCTGGTCTGTTAGTTGTTCGGATTTGATCCTGTCGCGTTCGAGAGCACCGGCACGTGATGGTGGCTCAGCAGCGTGTGCGGTCCGCCGTAGATAAATTCTAGCGCCAGGTTCAGGCCACCTTGAATCAGCAGGTTGTAATTGCCCATCCGGAAGCCGTCCATGGCATCGTAACGGTTCGGAAACCACAGTAACGCAGCCGCTTCGGTGCCGGCATAGGGAGCCGCGATCGCCGAAAAAGACAGCACTCGATGCCCATCCTCGCCTCTGCGCGCCGTAACCGTCGAAATCAACGCATGCTTCGTTCTCGCAAAGATGCCGGTGCATTCGCAGCGGTAGTAAATCGTATCTTCATGCAAGATTTCAGCCATGGTATAACGAGCGGTTTGGGTAACAAGGTTGATTCCAAAGTCGCTTCCAAATCGAGCTCCGTAGGAATCCCAGCCTTGTCCCCAGTCCGGGGGGATGCCTGCCGGGTTGTGCGAGCTACCGGCCGTGTCGGCCTGCTGGATTCCGGCAGTTGCTGCGGAGCCGATGAATGCGTATGGACCAAACGCATCGAACGCGAAATTCCGTAGTTTCTTACCCTCTGACGGGCGCTGGTACGACGTCAGCCCGGGCTGCACATTCGAAGAGCTCGACGAAGATGGCGGAGCAGTTTGCGGCGTTTGGGTCTGACTCGGACTCTGAGTTGAAGTGCCGGATCCGCTCGACGACTGGGCCTTTGCCAACGGCTGATAAACCAAGAACAACATGATCGCAACAATTAAAAACCCGGCTCGACACATCTTCATCTCTTTAAACTCCTTTAAATTAGGGCAACTCTGGCGGGGAACCAGGCGGATAGCCTACAACGAAACGGCATTTCGTTCACGCGAAAAATTCAAAAAAAGACCCCGGGTTGACTTCGGATGCCGTCTCCCCTAACCTAACTCGATTGCGTGCTCGCGTGATGGGCTTACGTCCACGCACCGTTTCAATTCGGAGCAGAAAAGAGCCAATTATCCTATGTCAGACCAGAAACTTCCCACCCGAGGGGAGGATTATTCGGAGTGGTACAACCAGGTCGTCCTCCGTGCCGAGTTGGCGGACTACGCGCCGGTTCGCGGCTGCATGATCGTGCGGCCTTACGGCTGGGCCCTATGGGAAAACATCACGGCGGCGCTGGATAGCCGGTTCAAGGCTACCGGTCACGTAAATGCGGCCTTCCCTCTATTGATTCCGCGCAGCTTCATCGAGAAGGAAAAATCGCACGTGGCCGGCTTTTCACCCGAGCTTGCGGTCGTAACCCACGGGGGCGGCGAAGAGCTCGAAGAGCCTCTGGTCATACGTCCGACTTCGGAAACCATCATTGGTTACGCGTACGCAAAATGGATTCAGTCTTACCGCGACCTGCCTGTACTCATCAACCAGTGGAACAGCGTGGTGCGCTGGGAGCTGCGAACCAAGCTATTTCTCCGGACGCTGGAATTTTTCTGGCAGGAAGGCCATACCGCGCACGCGACGTTCGAAGAGGCTGATTTCGAGACGCGCCAGATGCTCGACATCTATACGGACTTTGCCGTGCGCGAAGCCGCAGTTCCCGTGATTCCGGGCCGCAAGTCCGACTCTGAGCGCTTTGCAGGGGCGGACCAGACTTTCTCCATCGAAGCCATGATGGGCGACGGCAAGGCCCTGCAGGCCGGGACTTCCCACAACCTGGGCCAGAATTTCGCGAAAGCGTTCGAGATCCGCTATCTCGACAAAAATGGCGTGCACCAGCATTGCTGGACCACCTCGTGGGGTCTCTCAACCCGCTTTATCGGCGCCATTATCATGGTGCATGGAGACGATCAGGGGCTGATTTTTCCACCGCGTCTCGCTCCCTTCCAGTTGGTAATCGTGCCCATTTATAAGACGGACGAAGAAAAATCCAGCGTCCTGGAATGCGCTCAAAAATTACGCAAAGAGCTGCTGGCGGCAGGCATCCGCGTAAAAATGGATGAACGCGAAGGAGTCAGTCCCGGTTTTAAATTCAACGATTGGGAAATGCGCGGGGTGCCGCTGCGTCTTGAGATTGGCCCGAAAGACGTGGCCAAAGGCTCGGCGGTGCTCGCGCGCCGTGACCGCCCCGGGAAAGAAGGAAAGTCTTTCGTCTCGCAGCAGGGTCTGGCCGCGAGCGTCACCCAGTTGCTCGAAGAGATTCAGAAGTCGCTCTACGACCGCGCTCTGACCTTTCGAAACGCCAACACATTTGAAACCGCGACCTACGAAGAATTCAAGAAAGCTGTAGAAAAGGGTTTCGCCTTTTCCTGGTGGTGCGGACGCAGCGAATGCGAGGCGAAGATTAAAGAAGAAACCAAAGCTACCATGCGATGCATTCCCCTTGAGCAACCCGGAGGAACCGGCAAGTGCGTTCACTGCGGCGAGATTTCGAAAGAGAAGGGTATCTTCGCGCGCGCGTACTAATCCTGCTGGGCTTAACCCCGGCGTTTACTCATTCCGTACACCGTTTGTTCGCCACCCTTATCCCCCGGGAACCACAGTGCTAGGATAGCTGCACCGATGGGGCTCAATCCCGCGGAGGTATTTAAACTGTGAAGGCGCAAGCAATGCGGGCCAAAGAGCGCGGCGGATCGAAGATCAATTTGCTGCTGACCCTGCTCATTTTGGGATCGATGATCTTCGTGGGCGTCATGCTTGCTCCGCCGTACTTCACCAACTACCAGCTTCAGGATGCTATGAAGACGGAGGCTCGTTTCGCCGGATACAACCGGAAAACCAACGACGAAATCCGCGAAGATGTTTGGAAGAAAGTTCAGGAACTCGGGGTTCCGGCCAAGCGTGACGACATCCACGTTTCGAATGACAACAACACGGTTCTAATAAGCATAGACTACACCGTTCCAGTAGACTTGAAATTCAATCAATTCAATCTGGAATTCCATGCCCGCGGGGACAACCACTCGCTTTAAACCGCCAATCTAATATAGTGGAAGCCGGGAATGTAAGCCTTGGAAGCGCCGTACTAATTTGCGGACTCTGGATGGCTTCAGCCGCCCCTTTCAAGCTATAGCGGAGAAACCGATTGCGGATTCGAATCGCCCCAGGATTCTGGACCTCCCGGGCCGGCATCGCGGTGCTGGTTGCGGCTTTAGCTGTGTTCGTCGCAGCAACCTCAGTTTTCGCGTATTACTACATCCAGTTCGGCCATCTGATCGACCAGCGTCTCACCGGCCAGATTTTTCAGAATACCTCCCGCGTTTATTCCGCTCCCGGACACATTTACACCGGCGAAGAGCTGCGGCCCGGCGACCTTACCGAATATCTTCTGCGCGCCGGTTACCAGGATGGCGAGGTTCCCGGGGCACCCGGGCAGATTCACCTGAAGGGCAACACGGTTGATATCAAGCCGTCCGACCAATCCTTCTTTCATGGCGGAAACGCGTTGCGCGTGGTCTTCACCGGTCCGTCCATTTCGCGGATCACGCAAATTCCGGACGGGGCCGTGCGCGACTCCGCCGAACTTGAACCGGAAGTGATCACCAATCTTTTTGACAGTTCGCGCGAGAAGCGCCGCATCGTCCGCTTCGACGATTTGCCCAAAGATATGGTGAACGCGGTCCTCGCCGCCGAAGACAAACGCTTCTTCGAGCACGGAGGTTTCGACATCGTTCGCGTTCTGGGCGCCGCGCTTGCCGATTTGAAGATCGGACATCGCGCGCAGGGCGCCAGCACGATTGACATGCAGGTAGCGCGAAGCTTTTTCTTTTCCACTAAGCGCGAGTGGCGCCGCAAGGTGAAAGAAACGCTGATGGCTTTTGAAATCGACCAGCGTTTTTCGAAGCAGCAGATTTTCGAGTTGTACGCCAACGAAATTTACCTGGGTAATCGCGGCAGCTTCGCCATTCGGGGATTCGGCGAAGGCGCTCAAGCCTATTTCGGCAAGGATGTTCGCGAGCTGAATCTCGCGGAAATGTCCTTCCTGGCGGGAATTATACGCGCGCCGAATCGTTATTCGTCCGCCGAGCGTCACATGGATCGCGCCATCGAATCGCGCGATCGCGTTCTCGCGCAGATGGTCGAGAACGGCTACGCCACCCAAGAGCAGGCCGATGGCGCCAAGAAATACAAGCTTCACTTCGTGATTGGAGGCGTCGGCAGCAGTTCCGCGCCTTATTTTGTGGATATGGTGAAAGACCATCTTCTTGAGCAATTCTCCGAAACCGACCTGCAGACGCAAAGCTATCGTGTTTACACCACGCTCGATCCCGACCTTCAGCGCGCCGCGAGCGCGGCAGTCGATGCCGGAATGGTCGGCGTGGACAAACTCCTGGAGAAGCGCTACGCGGCTTGGAAGAAAAAAGGCCAGGCCGTTCCCCAGGTGCAAGTGGCGCTGGTGGCGCTCGATCCGCATACCGGAGAGATTCGCGCGTTAATCGGCGGCCGCAACTACGGCGAAAGCCAGCTCAATCATGCCCTGGCTCATCGCCAGCCGGGTTCCGTGTTCAAGCCCTTCGTATATGCCGCTGCGTTCTCGAACGCGGCTCAGGGACTGACGCCGGTCGTCACTCCGGTTACCACCGTGCAGGATGTCCCCACCACCTTCGATTTCGATGGCAAAGAATACACACCCGACAATTACGGCGAAGAGTTCTACGGCACCGTCACCGTGCGAGATGCCCTCATTCATTCCCTCAACGTCGCCACCGTGCAGGTGGCCCAGCTAATCGGTTATCAGCGCGTTGTGGATGTCGCCCGGCAAATGGGGCTGGGCTCCAACATTCAGGCTACTCCCGCCGTGGCTCTCGGCGCGTATGAGATGACGCCCGTTGATGTGGCCGCGGGCTACACGCCTTTTGCTACTAATGGTCTTCGCTCGGAACCGATTTTCCTGCGCAGCGTGCTGGCCGCCGACGGCAGCGTGGAAGAGTCCGCCGCCCCACGATCGCGCGCGGTGCTGGACCCACGCGTGGCTTTCCTTGTGACCAGCCTGATGGAAGACGTCATCAATCGCGGGACAGGCGCGTCTGTGCGCGCATTGGGCTTTACGGCACCGGCGGCAGGGAAGACCGGGACTTCGCGTGATGGATGGTTTGCGGGGTTCACTTCAAATCTCTTGTGCGTCATCTGGATCGGGTTTGACGATAATCGAGATTTGGGATTGTCAGGCAGCCAGGTGGCCGCCCCTCTTTGGGCGGATTTCATGAAGCGCGCGGTTGAATTGCCTCGCTACCGAAATACGCAGCCTTTCGATCCTCCCCCCGGCGTGATGGCCGAATCGATTGACCCGCGTAGCGGACAACTCGCCACCCCCGCTTGCCCGGAGTCGGTTACCGAGTATTTTGTGTCGGGCAGCGAACCCACCCAATACTGCGAACTTCACGGCGGCCATTTAGCGCAGACTCCCGGAACGTGGCTATCGCATTTATTCGGTAAGAACGGCGAACCCATTCCGCCGCCTGCCAATTCCTCGGCTCAGCCGCCCGCAGCGGCAAACCCGGCCGAACAGAACTCTTCCGCCGACGCCGAAAAGAAAAAGGGGTTTCTTGGCAAGGTTTTTGGTATATTTGGATCAAGTAAGAAGCCTCCGGATAACCCAAAGCCACAACCGTAGGCCAGGCGCGGAAAAGGAGTTGGGCAATGAGTCGAGTGACTCTGTTTGCCATCCCGCTGGTGCTCCTCATCGCGGGGTCAAGCCGCGCGCAACAAGTACCCGTTAGTTACACCAAGTCGACACAAGCCACTGAAAATTCGGCCGTCAATCCCTCTGGGATGACTCCGCGCGAGATTGCCGAGATGCAGGCCGACATCCTGATGGCCCGCAAAGAATTTTTGGCGGCCGCGATTGCTTATTCCAAAATTCTTGAGACCGAGCCCAAGAACGCTCAGTTGATGAACAAAGTAGGGGTCGCATTCCAGCAACTGGGCGATCTGAACAGAGCGGAGCGCTACTACAAGAAAGCCATTCACGCCGACAAAAGCTTCGGGAGTGCCATCAACAACTGCGGCACGGTGGAGTACGAAAAGAAACATTACGGTAAAGCGATCGCCCTATACAAGAAGGCCTTGGAATCTCACATGGAAATGGCCACGCTCTACAGCAACCTGGGCTACGCCTACTTTGGCAATAAGGAATACCCGCAGGCCATGAACAGCTTCGCTCAAGCGCTTGTGCTTGACCCGGCAATTTTCGAAAAAAAGGGAACCAGCGGGGCCATCGTTCAGCAGCGATCGGTCACCGACCCCGGATTGTTTTATTTCTTCGTTGCCAAAACGTACGCTCAGCAGGGAGACGCCGAGCGCGCGGCGCACTACCTGAAAATGGCGCGCGACGACGGCTACGACGGATTTCTTTCGGCGCAAACGGACGTTGCCTTCGCCCGCGTGATCAAAGATCCCCGCGTCCAAGAGGTTTTGCAGGTGCCTCCGTCTTACGCCGGCCCGGCGAAAAAGCAGGAGCCTAACTAGCCTCGCGCAGCGCGCACCATCGTTGGGATCGGCCGCGAAGATTCGAACAGCCTCTGAACTCGGACATGGACGCGATTCACTGCCGAAAGCTCCCTACTTGTCATTTCCTAAACCTTTTGCCTCGACATAAACTAAATCGTAAACGCTTCCGCTTCCGTTCGTTTTGACGCTGGCAATACGTTGCATTTCCTTCGTACCGGACTTCAGAACGGTTTCGCCCTTCTCAGGGTGGTCCGAGTCGCAGTCCAACCCGTTTGAAGATTTGTCTTTCTCCACTGGCGTAGCAGAGTCCGAACAATTCAAAACCTTCCCGTATTTTGACAATGCCTTGCGGTAGAACGCCGTAACTTTCCCGGGTGCGTCATCTGACTCCATTTTAAGCACCACAATTTTGAACCCGGACGACCCGCCCCACGCGCCGAGTTGCACCGCCGCGCTATCGTCGGAATCATCTTTGTGTCTCCTCGATCCGGGATACAGCGGCAAGCCAACCTCTTTCGCGCTGGCATTTTTGCTCGCGATAAATCCAATGCTATCGCCGTCGGATTTGTTCGCGCCCGAATCTTTCTTGTCCTGCGCAACCGCCGGCACTGCCGCCGCCGCAAATATCAGCCCCAGCGCAATCGCCGGAACCACTCGGCCGCACCATCCCGAACCGGTCAGCCTTCTTCCCAAAAGAGATCGCCGCGCTCTCATAGTCGCCTCCTCACTCCGTCAATGGAGGATACGCGGCGCTACGCCTCAAAGTTCCATGATTCTCATGGGGACCTCGCCCGTTTCACGAATGTTGCGGAACATTCGAAGCCGGACTAATTCTGCTGCTATAATAGCCGCCGGAATGGCTCTCCGTTCATTTCGCTGTTTGATTCTGCTGGTGTGTGTGGCGGCTGGATCGTTTCTCATCTTTAGCCACAGCGCTGTCGCCCAATCACCTTCCGCCGCCTCCTCGTCTTCGGTGGCCGCTTCCAATGTCGTTGAGCTTCACATCGATGGCGAAATCGAGCCCATCCTCGCCGAATACATCGTCCGTGGAATCAGTCAGGCCAATGACCGGCACGCGAGCCTGGTCCTGATTACGATGAACACCCCCGGGGGCCTCGACACTTCCATGCGCTCGATCATCCAGGCCATCCTGCGCTCGAACGTGCCCGTTGTGACCTATGTGTATCCCACCGGCTCGCGCGCTGCCTCCGCCGGTTTTTTCATTCTGCTTTCAGCCGATATTGCCGCCATGTCTCCCGGAACGGAAACGGGAGCCGCTTCTCCGCTCATCGAGTTGGGTGGCCAGCCGGTTCAGATTGACGACACGTTACGCAAGAAAATCGTGAATGATGCCACAGCGTATCTCCGCGCCTACACCAGCAAGCGCGGCCGCAATTCCGATCTGGCCGCCACCGCGGTAACCGATGCAAAAGCCTTCAGCGACAAGGAAGCGCTCGACGGCAAGCTGATCGACATCGTCACGGCTTCCCGCGAAGACCTGCTCGCCAAGCTTGATGGCCGTTCGATTACGCGCTTTGACGGAACCACTGTGGAACTCGCGCTGCCGCATCCCGTAATCACGGCCTTGGACATGACCTCGCGCGAGAAGTTTCTTTCGCGCATCGTTCAACCCGACGCATTTTTCATTCTATTGATCATGGGCGTTCTGGGCCTCTATGCCGAATTCACGCATCCGGGAGCCTTTGCTCCTGGCGTGATGGGTGTGATCGCGCTGGTGCTGGCCTTGTTCGCCATGCACATGCTGCCGATTAACTTCGCCGGCTTGTTGCTTATTGTCGTGGCGCTCGTGCTTTTTGTCCTGGAAGCCAAGTATCCAACGCACGGCGTCTTGGGAGTAGGAGGAGTTGTGGCCATGGTATTGGGCGCGCTATTTCTAATCGACTCGCCGCTCACGGGAATGGGCGTGAGTCTCGGCGCCGCTCTGGGCGTGGCGATTCCCTGTGCGGCTATTATCATTATTCTAATGCGTCTCGTTCTGCGCTCACGCACCTGGAAACAATCCACCGGGAAAGAAGAATTGATTGGCGAAGTGGGGGAAGTGACCGAAGCAGTGGAACCCCCCGAAGTGGGAATGGTATTCGTTCATGGCGAGCTCTGGCGGGCGGCTGCGCGTGGCGGGGAAGAAATTCCCAAAGGTGCGCGCGTTCGAGTAAAGAAAGTTGCCGGGCTAACGCTGGAAGTCGAGCTGGTGAAGACGCCTCAATCGGCTTCTTCTTAACAGATTCACGCGAGGAGGCAGCGAATGGAATTTCCGACGATCCTCTTGGGATTCGCCGTGCTTATTTTTATTTTCTGGCTGGTGAATTCCGTGTACGTCATCAAGGAATGGGAACGCGGCGTCGTGCTGCGTCTCGGACGCATGCTTCCCGAGGCGAAGGGCGCGGGCTTGCAACTCGTTTTCTTTCCCATCGACAAGCTCACGCGCATCTCGCTGCGAATCGAAACGCTGGACGTTCCGCCGCAGGACGTCATCACCCGGGACAACGTCTCGGTGAAGGTGAACGCGGTCTGTTATTTTCGCGTGGTGGACGCTAATCTGGCGCTTTCGCAGGTGCAAAATTATCTGTACGCCACTTCGCAGCTGGCCCAGACCACCCTGCGCAGCCTGGTCGGCCAATTCGAGCTGGACTCCATCCTCTCCGAGCGCGAAAAGGTAAACGCCAAGCTGCAACAAATCCTTGACCAGGATACCGAGCCTTGGGGTATCAAGGTAACGAAGGTTGAGGTCAAACAAGTCGACATTCCGGAGAACATGCAGCGCGCCATCGCCAAACAGGCGGAGGCCGAGCGCGAACGCCGGGCCAAGATTATTCACGCCGAAGGCGAATTCGAAGCCTCCGCGAAACTGGCGGACGCAGCCGAAGTGCTGGAAAAACAGCCCGCTGCGATTCAGCTTCGCTATTTGCAGACTTTGACTGAAATCGGCGTGGAAAAAAATACGACGATAGTTTTCCCGCTGCCGGTGGACATTATTTCGCAGTGGATGAAGCTGGCGGGCGGCAAATAGAAACGGACGACTAGAGACGATGGCACGAACTGGTAGCCGCGGCGGTGGTGACCGAGTGCTGGAGAGCCGGCATCTCGTAGGACTGTTTCTCGGCGTGGTGCTCTTGTGCGGCGTGTTTTTCACGCTCGGTTATGTGATGGGCCGCAATCAGTTCGGCGGCTCGGTTCACGCTGCCGAAACGCCGTCGCGAAACGTACCTTCCTCTTCCGCAAAATCCAAGGAAGGGGAGCCTCCTGTGTGGGATTTTTACGAGGGGAAGAAAGATACCAATCGCCTCGAGCAACCGGCGCCTCCCGCAAAATCGCCGGCTTCTTCGAACGCGCCGCCCAACAAGCCGAACGCCACCCCTCCTGCGCCCAAGCCTTCCGTGAGCGACGCGAAAAGCCCTCAGCGTTATCAGCCGCCGGCAATTCCAAAAGCCGCCATTCTCCTTCAAGTCGCGGCGCTGCGGCGTCAGGGTGACGCCTTGGAAATGGCCGAAGCTATTCAGCAAAAGAAGTTTCCCGCGTTCGTCGTTACTCCCGGCTCGGACAACTTTTATCGCGTACAGGTTGGCCCCTACCAGGACATCGCTACAGCAGAGGCCGCAAAACGTGCCCTCGAACAATTCGGTTTCAAGCCTATAATTAAACGCTGAATGAAATTTACGCGAACAACGCGAGTGCTGCTCGCCGTGGCGAGCGGTGCCGCCCTGGCCCTTTCCTTTCCCGACTACAATCTTTGGCCTCTCGCTTGGATCGCGGTCGGCCTGCTCGTTCTCGCATCCGCGGGAGCGCGTCCCGGCGAATCGCCACTCTACGGATTTTTGCACGGCCTGGTCTTCTACCCGGTTTGCGTGCCATGGATTGATACGGTAATGCGGCAGTACGGTAATCTCGACCCGTGGACCTCCGCCGGAATTCTGGGCCTCATGGCCGTCGCGGGTGGCCTGCTCTGCTCGCTGTTTTCCTGGGGTGTGGCCCGCGCGTCAAGAAAGAGCGCGGCCCTGGCTTGCGTGCTTGCGCCTTTCCTCTGGGTCACCCTGGAATTCGCCCGCACCCATTTGCCCTATATCGGTTTTCCCTGGAACCTTACCGGATACGCGGCGGTCAAAAGTCTCGCGCTGCTGCAAATAACTAGTGTCACCGGAATTTACGGGCTTTCATTTCTTATCGCAGCGTACGGCTCGCTCGTAGCATTCGCGATCCTGGTTGGTACGCGCCGCGCGTGGCGCTCAGTTATCATCACCACGATTGTGCTGCTTGTTGTAGCGCTTGGCGGCGGCTATCTGGTTCCGGCCGCCACGCCGCACCACATCGCGCACCTGGTCCAGACGAATTTTCCGCAGTCGGAGCAGTATCCATCCAACTGGCTGCAGCTCCACGCCGGCGAACTGGATGAGCTCGCAAGCATCAGCATCGCCGCAGCCAAGAAAAATCCCGGCCCGCCGGAGTGGATCATCTGGCCCGAAGTTCCCGCGCCTTTCAACTGGCAGGATCCTGCTTTTTCCGCGCGTGCAATTCGCATCGCGCGCGATTCAGGAGCGGATTTCTTGGTCGGCGTCGTGGACTGGAAACAGGCCGCGGATAAGACTTGGCTCGCTTCCAACAGCGCCGTGCTTCTGGACCCTTCCGGCCGGCGAATTTATACCTATGATAAGATTCATCTCGTGCCCTTCGGCGAGTACGTGCCGCTGCGCCGGTGGCTCACTTTCGCGGGACGCCTGACCGCCGATATTTCCGATTTCACGCCTGGAACGGCGTATAGCGTGGGGGAAATTCCGGGAGGCAGCTTCGGCACATTCATTTGTTACGAGGCGATTTTCCCCGGTGAAGTACGCCGGTTCGCAGCCGCCGGTGCGCAATTGCTGATCACCATTTCGAATGACGGCTGGTTCGGCCGTTCAGCGGCTCCCATCCAGCACTTGATGATGGTGCGAGTGCGCGCGGTGGAAAGCCGGCGCTGGCTGCTGCGCGATACGAACAACGGTTTCACTGCCGCGATCGATCCGTACGGACGCATCGTCGCGCAGTTGCCGACCGATATTCGAGGCGAGCTCGACGCTCCCTACGATTTCAGAACTGATTTGACGCTCTACGCGCGTTTCGGTGACTGGTTCTCTTGGCTCTGCGTCCTGGCTACCGCAGTGCTTTTGTTTTTCGCGCTGAAGCCACGCGCATCCTAGGAATATAAAGGCGAAAAAGAATGGCTGAACACATCGAAGACCTGCAGCAGCGCTACGCCGAGCTCAAAAAGCGCATCGAGCTCGTGCGGAGCTTTCTTTGACGCTGACTCCGCTCGAAAGCAACTTGCCGCCCTGGAAGTAAAAGTAAGCGATCCGGACTTCTGGCAGAACCAGGAAAAAGCGCAAGGGGTCTTGCAGCAGCGCAAGCAGGTCGAAGATCGGGTCAACGCGGAAAAGATCCTCGATACCAAATCCAGCGACATCGAGACATATTTCAATCTCGCGCGCGAAGAATCCGACGACGCTCAACGCAACTCTCTGCTCGATGACGTCAGCAAAGAGCTCGCCTCCGCAGATGCGTATATGGCCGAGCTGGAAACCAAAACACTTCTCGCCGGTGAAAATGATCGCTTGAACGCTATCGTCACCATCAAGCCTGGCGCCGGCGGAACCGAATCGCAGGACTGGGCGGAAATGCTTCTGCGCATGTATCTCCGCTGGGCGGAACAGAAAGGGCTCGGCGGCACTGTGATCGACTCAACTCCCGGTGAAGAAGCCGGAATCAAAACCGCCACCGTCCAGATCGCGGGCGAAAATGCGTACGGCATGCTGGCAGGTGAAAGCGGCGTGCACCGCCTGGTGCGCATTTCGCCGTTTGATCAAGCTGCCCGCCGCCACACATCCTTCGCTTCCGTTTTTGTCATCCCCGAGATCGACGATAAAATCGACATCGTGGTGAAACCCGACGATCTTCGCATCGACACATTCCGCGCCGGCGGACACGGCGGCCAGAACGTCAACAAAGTTGAATCCGCCGTCCGTATAACGCACCTTCCGTCCGGCATTGTGGTTCAGTGCCAAAACGAGCGCAGCCAGCACAAAAACCGCGAATGGGCTATGAAGGTTCTGCGCTCCCAGCTTTACGAGCTGGAACTCGAAAAGCGCAGCGAGGCTCTGCACAAGCTCGACGCCTCAAAGCCCGAAATCAGCTTTGGCAGCCAGATTCGCTCCTACACCATGCAGCCTTATCAACTCGTCAAGGACCATCGCACGAAGGTCGAGCGCGGCGATGTGGATAGGGTTATGAACGGCGATTTGGATCCCTTCATCCGAGCCTATCTCCTCTTCCGCCGGGACAACGGAGCAGGGGGAGTCCCTGTTCCCGTTAGCAGGTAATCGAGGGGAAATTCGTTGCCCATCGCCTCCGTCGTCTCAAAACGAGGAAATACGGCTGCAGACATTCCAGGCCCGAAAATCACCGTCCAGCCCTGATTTAACGCCTTTCAATGCATAAGATTGACACGGATATACCCCTATGTTAGCGTTTGTATTCGGTCCAATACTGCACCAAGCGCAATTTGGCCCCGCAATTGCCTTTCAATCTGCCGGAGGATACTTTTTTGGCGCACTCTGACGAAAAATACCTGTTTACCTCGGAGTCTGTTACCGAGGGCCATCCCGACAAAATAGCCGACCAGATTTCCGATGCCGTTCTCGACGCCGTCCTAACTGACGATCCCATGGGCCGCGTTGCTTGTGAGACCCTCGTCACCACCGGACTCGTGGTCGTAGCTGGTGAAATCACCACCACTACGTATGTTGATTTCTCCGATCTCGCCCGCGAAGTGATTCGCGACGTAGGCTATACACGCGCCAAGTTCGGCTTCGACGCGGAGACCTGCGGCGTAATTTGCGCCATCAAGAAGCAATCTCCCGACATCGCCATGGGTGTGGACACCGGCGGCGCCGGCGACCAGGGCTTGATGTTCGGCTTTGCTTGCGACGAAACGCCCGAGTTGATGCCCATGCCTATCCAACTCGCACATAGCCTCACGCACAAACTCGCTGAGGTTCGCAAGAAGGGAACTGTCGATTTCCTCCGCCCTGACGGAAAATCCCAAGTCACCATTGAATATATCGACGGACGCCCCGCTCGCGTTGAGGCCGTGGTCATTTCCACCCAACACAGCGACAAGGTTTCACACAGCAAACTCGAAGAAGCAGTGATGGCCGAAGTCATCAATCCTGTCCTTCCCGGCGCCATGGTCGATAAGAAGACCAAGTACTACATCAATCCCACCGGCCGCTTCGTAACCGGCGGTCCCATGGGTGACGCAGGTTTGACCGGCCGCAAGATTATCGTGGATACCTACGGCGGATATAGCCGTCACGGCGGCGGCGCGCTTTCCGGAAAAGACGCCACCAAGGTGGACCGCTCCGCTTGCTACATGGCGCGCTACGTCGCGAAAAATATCGTCGCTGCCGGCCTCGCCACCAAAGTGGAAGTCCAGCTCGCTTACGCCATCGGCGTTGCCGAGCCGGTTTCCGTAATGGCCGACACCTTTGGCACCGGAACGATTCCGAATTCGCAGATCACCGAGATCATTCGCGCATTCTTCAAGCTCACGCCCAAGGGAATCATCGAAACGCTCGATCTTCGCCGCCCGATCTACCGTCAGACTGCATCGTACGGCCACTTCGGCCGCACCGGCCCGGGCTTCACCTGGGAGAAAACAGACAAGGCCCAAGCCATCAAGAAAGAAGCAGGCTCGCGCGGTGTTGTAGCCGCGTCGCGCAGTTAAATTTCCCGTGTTTCGTCCGGTTTTGTATTGGCAGGTTTCAAGGGCTGGCTTGCCCTGACGAATGGAAGGGGTTCCAGGTTTTTATGTAGCGCTGGTCTTTAGCCCGGCATCTTGGTTTGCGGCCTTAGCTTTTCTCCGCACAATTAAAAACTAAAGGGAGTTCTCGTGGAAACAGCAGCTAAGCTGAACGGCGATGTGAAGGACCTTGCCCTAGCAGAAAAAGGCAAGCGCAAAATCGAATGGGCCAATCAGCACATGCCCGTTCTGCAGCTCATCCGCAAACAATTCATAAAAGACCAGCCGCTGAAGGGCGTGCGCATGTCCGCCTGTCTGCACGTCACCAGTGAGACGGCCAACTTGGCCATCACTCTGCGCGACGGCGGCGCCGACGTGGTTCTTTGCGCCTCCAATCCGCTTTCCACTCAAGACGAAGTCGCTGCCTCTCTCGTCAAGGATTACAACATCCCGACCTTTGCCATTAAGGGCGAAGACAACGCCACCTATTACGCGCATATCAACGCCGCGCTGGACCATAAGCCACAGATCACCATGGACGATGGCGCCGACCTGGTCACCATCCTGCTCACCAAGCGCCCTGACCTGGTAAAGAACATCATAGGCGGCACCGAGGAAACCACCACCGGCGTGATTCGCCTTCGCGCCATGGCCAAGGACGGCACGCTGAAATATCCCATCGTGGCCGTGAACGACGCCCTCACCAAGCACCTCTTCGACAATCGCTACGGCACCGGCCAGTCTTCGATTGACGGCGTCCTCCGCGCGACGAACCTTCTGATCGCCGGACTCCGTGTGGTTGTTTCCGGCTACGGCTGGTGCGGCAAAGGCGTCGCCATGCGCGCCAAGGGTCACGGCGCAGACGTCATCATCACCGAAATCAATCCCGTGCGCGCCCTGGAAGCTGTGATGGACGGTTTCCGCGTGATGCCCATGGCCGAAGCCGCTAAAATCGGCGACATCTTCATCACCGTCACCGGCAACAAATCAATTCTCACTCACGATCATTTCGAAAGAATGAAAGACGGCGCGGTCATCGCCAACTCCGGCCACTTCAACGTGGAGATCGACATTCCCGCGCTCGAAAAGCTTTCCAGCTCGAAAAAGCCCGTCCGCCCGTTCGTGGACGAGTACGCCATGAAAGACGGCCGCAAGCTTTACCTGCTCGGCGAAGGCCGCCTCATCAACCTCGCCGCCGCCGAAGGCCACCCTGCTTCCGTGATGGACATGAGCTTCGCCAATCAGGCCCTCGCCTCTGAGTACCTGGTCAAAAACGCGAGCAGCCTCAAGCACGAGGTTTACTCCGTCCCCGAGAATATCGACCGCCACATCGCCAAACTGAAGCTCGACTCCATGGGCATCCAGGTCGATAAGCTCACCCCCGATCAAGAGCAGTATTTAGCCTCCTGGTCCGAAGGCACCTAAAAGTCCGATAAAGATTGTTGTCGAGCTTCTTTGCGTTTCGGCGCCGCTCTCGATCTACGCTTCGTTACAAGCAGGAACTTTCTCGTCGCAAAATTCTAATGCGGGCGCGCGGGCGTGTAGAGTGAATGTGAATGAAGTGTCGAAGGCAAAGTTATCGAGCGTCGCACATCCTCGCCGCGCTGCTAGCTGCGCTTCTAGCTGCAATGTTCGCTTCGACGGCCAGCGCGCAACAATGCACGGTGAAGCCCGCATCGATCCCGCTGGGCCAAACAGTCCGACTCCGCTGCGAAATCCCCGCAGCCACCGCGCGCCTGAACGGCCGCACCGTGCGTCTCTACAAGCAGGGAACTGGTGATTGGCTGGGCCTGATGCCCGTAGCCGTCGCCGACGTCCCAGGCACCTATCCCATCGCATTCCTCGCGGAGGACGGAACCGCCGTAGCCTCCATCAGCCTGACCATTCGCAAGACCATCTTCCCATCGCAAAATGTTGTTCTCGCGCCGCAAATCGAAGCGCTCCATTCCACGCCGGAAGAAATGCAAACCCTGACCACCTTTCGCGACTCCGTATCCGACGTCAAGTACTGGGAGGATCCGCTCGTCGCTCCGCTTCCCGGCTGTGTCATCTCTCCCTTTGGTGTGAAGCGGCTTCACAACGGAAAGCCTACGGGAGAATTTCACGCCGGAATCGACCAGCGCGCGTCCGACGGAACTCCCATTCGCGCCGTCGCTGCCGGCGTCGTAAAAATCGTCCAGCCCTTCAACGTCCTCGGCGGCACCGTAGCCATCGACCACGGCCAGGGCCTCGAGACCATGTATCTGCACATGTCGAAACTGAACGTGGAAGCGGGCGCTCGCGTGAATAAAGGCGACGTGATCGGCTACGTCGGCGCCACCGGCCGCGCCAACGGCCCGCACCTTCACTGGGTAGTTTACGTGAACGGCGTCCCCGTAAACCCCCAGCAATGGGTTGCGTTAAACCCCTGCGGCACCGCTAAGAAGAAACCCCAAACGAAGTAGCATTCCTCAATTCCAATGTTTGAGCTTCGGCCACGCCGACGCCAACGGCGCTCTCAGCCCGTGGCAAACCAGTATGGTGTAATGCTCTTCGTCCATCCCGTAGCGGGGATCCAGCGTCGGCCCTTTTTCCACGCTCTCGCAATACCTCTGCGCGTCGTCCAGGTCCCACTGCAGCAAAATCAAACTCTCGCCCGTATAATTCCTCGGCCCCCAATAGTAATAATTCTGATGAGCGCTGATCGATTTCGGCAATCCGTATCGCGCGCCGAAAAAATCAATCGCGCCTGCCTCGCCGTAATTTCCTGCCAGAATCCCCGTCTTTGCGCGCTCTTCCAGGGGCATCGCGTTGTACACATCGGCCACCGACGCCACCATTTCCGGCCAGCCAAACTCATCGGCGAAATGCTGCGGCAGAGCTTCGGTGTCGTGCGATTCGGTGTGCGGCGGCTTAATCCCCAACGCCTCCATGTACGGCACCACCTTCGCAATCGGTAATATCGGAATCACCAGCGGAGTCAGCATCAGGCCCATCACCACTACGACCGCAGGAATGGCGACGCGCACCCACCGCAGCCCCGCGCGTCTGCGAGTCAGCTCTTCCCAGTGCACGCCTCCCGCGGCGAACAGCATGGGATAAATCGGCGCCAGATAATAGTCCTTGGCGTGTAACGCCATCATCACCGCAAGAAACGCCATGTATGTCACGCCTAGGCTCCTGTAACGCTTCCCCTCACGGTGGAATAGAAGAAATCCCAGGCCCGCAATCCACACCAGCGCTCCGGCAGGGTTCAGCATCAGGACTTGCTGCAGCAGAAACCGCAAAGGAGGCAATACCGTATTCTTGTGCGTTGTCCGTACATTGTTCAAATCTACCCAAGTCGGAAACCCGTGCTGGTATTGCCAAATCAAGTTGGGCAGGCAGATTAGGAACGCAATCCCCACTGCAATCCACAGCCACTTGCTCCTGAGCAATCGCCGGTCGGACGTAGCCACTATTCCGACCACCAGCGCAAATAGAAAAAACGCCGTGGAATGTTTATTCTCCAGTCCCAGACCAAGCAAAACTCCGCACCACACCAGCAGTTTGGGTTGATTCCGATTGATCGCCAGTAACAGAAAATAAACGCAGCCCATCCAGAACAGCGGCTCGAACGCGTTCATCGAAAAGCGATTGGCGTTGACCAATACCACGGGCGCCACCAGTACGGATACACAAGCTAAGAACGCCGCGAATTTTTTTCCGCCAAGCTCGCGCGCGAGCAGTCCCGTCAATACGATCAGCGCTCCTCCCGCCAACGCCGGCAGCAGCCGAAGCGCATGCAGCGATTCACCGAACAACGCGCGATTTACGCGCAGCACCCACGCCGCCAGCGGCGCGAAGTCCACATACCCGAACGCCAAATGATTGCTCGTAGCGATAAAGTAAAGCTCATCGCGGAAATAACCGTAGCGCCCATTGGTCAGCATCTGGGCGAGCACCGCAACTGCCGCCAGCACCCACGCAATCGCCATCCCGCCGGAAAACAGCGACTCTCGACGCTCGGCGATACCCGACCGTCGCCCTGAAGCACTCTCGTTTGAGAAGCCCGTCACCTGATGGGAAGTAGTCTCGTCCATGAAGCGAGCAGCTTAGCGGACTAAAAACCGGCATTCAATGCAAACTACAAGGGGACATTACGAAGAGTGAGTGAAGAAGTATTACGATGCGGAGCTTGTGTTGAGGCCCACGAGTTTCTGGAATTCAGGGTCGTCGTGCAGCCAAACCAGATCAGAATCTTTGGCCGCCCAGTTGCGGTTGCCATATCCGGCCGCAAACGCCTTTCTCAGAGTTTCGAGCGCCTCTGCCTTTTTTCTCAGCACTCCGTACGTACACGCGGCGTTGTAAAGGGTGTTGGGGTCGTTGGGCCGCAGGGCCACGGCCGTCCGCAGGTGCCGGATGCTCTCGTCCGAATCCGCTTCGGAGTACGCCAGGTTGGCAGCCAGCAAGATTCGCGCCCGGACGTCTTCCGGCACCAGCTCCAGCTGTTGGCGGAGCACCTTGATCATCCGCTCTTCGACGTACGCAGATTCTCTTTGTCTTCCCAGCCGCCTCTGCGCCTGGTGATAGGGGATATAGGTATTGTAATCGTCGCCGTTGAATTCGATTGCCCGCTCCGTCAGCGCAGCGGCCTCTTCGAAGGATCCGGACGTAAAGTACGCGCGGCCCAGGATGCTCCAGGCTCCTTCACAGTCAGGCTTACGCTCGATGGCGCGCTGCGCCAGCAGCGCAGCTTCGTCGTATTTCTTTTGCGCGAAAACGATGCGGGCGCGTGCTACCAACACTTCCGGCAGGTCGGGCGCAAGCGAAGTGGCCCGGTCGCAGGCAGCCAGTCCTCGTTCCATCCAATTCGGGTTCTGGTCGCGAACCTCGAAGATGATCCCGCACAGATGCGCAATCCCCGCGTGCGCCAGAGCGAAATTCGGATCAATTTCGATGGCCTGTTCGAACATCTGCAGCGCGTATTCGAAATCCTGGCGGCGCGAGTAGCTTCGCCCGCGAAGGAAGAAATCATACGCCAGTGGATTTTCCGTCGCCTTGCGGGCGATGATTTTTTCTTCCTGCGGCGTCAGCGTGATGCGCAGCGCCTGGGCGATGCTCCGCGCGATTTCCTCCTGGATGGCGAACACGTCTTCCAGTTGCCGGTCGTAGCGCTCGGCCCAGACGGAATGCCTGGTGGAAGCTTCCACCAACTGCGCCGTGATCCGCACGCGGTTTCCCGCGCGGCGGATGGAACCTTCCAGCACATAGGCGGCGCCGAGCTGCTGCCCCACCTGCTGCGCCGTTACTGCTTTGTCGCGGAAGCCGATCATCTCCGAGCGCGGAAAGATTTGCAGTTGCGCGATCTTTGAGATCTCCGTGACGATGTCTTCGGTAATCCCATCGCGGAAGTATTCGTCCTCTTTCGCGCCGCTCTGGTTTTCGAAGTAGAGCACCGCGACCGATTTCTGCTTGGCTGCTGCCGCTGCCTGCGCCACGGAACTAGATGCGCTCTTCTCCGCGGCGGGTCGGCGGCTCGATTCAATATCCCGCTGAAGCCGCTTCAAGTCAGCGCGAAGTTCGGCGGCAGTTTGGCATCGCAGATCAGGGTCTTTCTCCAGCGTCTTACCCAGGATATTTTCCACCGCCAATGGCAGGCGTGGGTTGAGCTCCTTGGCGGACGGAGGCGCGGCGTGCAGAATTCCGTCGAAAACGACGGCCGAGGTCGCGCCCGGGAACGGAACCGACCCGGTTGCCATCTCGTACAGCACGACGCCGAGCGAAAACAAATCCGAGCGTGCGTCCAGCTCTTCGCCTCGTGCCTGTTCCGGCGACATGTATGCAATCGTGCCCATCGAACTGCCCGGGCTGGTCAGTTGCTCTCTATCGAGCATATGCGTCTGCGTGCGCATGGCCGTAGCGCCGACCGATTCGGCGGTGTGCTGGCGTACGCTAATTAGTTTTGCCAAACCAAAATCCAAAATTTTTGCCTGTCCCCGTTCCACCAGAAAAATATTCGCAGGTTTGATGTCGCGGTGCACAATTCCTTTGGAGTGCGCCGCATCCAGCCCGTTCGCGATCTGAATGCCGACCTCCAGGAGCTTCGATATTTCCACCGGCTTCCCCGCGATGCCGCGCTTGAGCGTCTGGCCTTCGAGCAGCTCCATGGCGATAAACGGCCGCCCCTCGAATTCCCCAATATCGTAAATAGTGCAGATGTTTGGATGATTGAGCGCGGAAGCAGCGCGCGCTTCGCGGCGGAATCGCTCGATGGCCTGCGGGTCCTGGGAAATGTCGTCGGGGAGGAATTTCAGCGCGACGTTACGCCCCAGACGCGTGTCTTTCGCCTTGTACACCACTCCCATGCCTCCGCCGCCCAGTTTTTCGAGGACGTCGTAGTGGGAGATCGTGCGACCTATGTAAGAAGACGTATCGGGCACAGGGTCTGCATATTACGCCACCGCTTCAATCCTTGCAAATCGCGCGCAACATGGGTCCGTGCAGTTCGAGCCGCACGCTACGCAACGCTCGTCTGCTCGCTCAGTTTGAATTGATTGCCCCATGTGTTAACTTCTCACCCCGAAACCGCGAGCACGTGCGCCGCGGAACGCCGCGCAGGAGAGCACAATGAAGACTAGCGCCGTCAGATTTCTACTAGGACTCTTCGTATTAGCGAGCTTGGCGTGCGCCGCCGTCCCGCGAGCCTTCGGCGCCGATAAGCATCCCTTCAGCATTGACGACTACGCCGCTCTGCGCTCGGCCCGCGCCGTTTCTATCTCGCCTGATGGAAAATCGATTCTCTACCGCGTCTCCTTCGACGGCACCACCGGCCCCGCCGACAAACACGAATGGCACCTGATGGATATCTCCGGCGAAAATGCGCGAAAGCTCGACCTGCCCGAACATTTCGAGCCGTCAGGTTTCACAAAGGATGGCTCGCTGTACGGAATTTATCCCGTCGGCAAATTGCCCCAGCTGGCAATCGTGCCGCTCGGAGAAGGGAAATTGGTGCAAATCCTCTCCCTCCCCTCCGGAATCCGCTCTGCAACCATCTCGCCCGATGGCACGCGCTTCGCCGTACTGGCCGATCCGCGTAAACCGGACCCGCTTGCCGCCGTGCGCACGATCGCGGCACCCGATGAAACGAGCTTGTACGTCGTCGGCGTGAACGGCTCGGACCCTGGCTGGTGGTGTCCCACGCTCGTGGACGTCGCCGAAATCGCTTGGTCTCCCGACGGCTCGCAAATTGCCGCAGCCTCCATGTGGCCGAAGATCGGACATCACGATGTGCATTCGTTCGTGGATGTGTGCAGCGCCAGTGGAATGCGCCGCCTTGCCGAAATTCCCGACGCCACAAGCGGCCTCGCCTGGACCTCTGGCGGTAAAGAGCTCGTCTTCGCCGGCACCACTTCGGCCGTCCTTACTCCTGAACACGTATTTGCGTTGCCGGTCAGCGGCGGCCAGCCTGTCGATCGCACGCCTGATCTCGCAGGCACCGCGATAACTTTGGCAGCCGATCCCCACGGCAATGTCTGGGTCGAGATGCACAAGGGTGTCATCACCGAGACGTACTCTTATCGCGATGGAAAACTCGAGCCTGCCTATCGCTGGCCCGACGGTATCGTGCAAGGACTTCCTGCTTACTCCTTGCTTTCATCCGCTCCCGCTGTGTTGGCGTTCAACGTCCAGGACCCCTCGCACTGCACAAACGTAGCCGTGGTCGCAGGCGCGCAACTGCAAAAGATCACACACGAAGGCGACGACGCTCTGGTCAACGTGAGTCTCGGCGAAGTGAAGGTCGTGCATTGGACCTCGAAGGACGGAACCAAGCTGGAAGGAATTGCCACTTTCCCAGCGGACTACGCCGCAGGCAAGAAATATCTTTTCCTGGTTCTTCCACACGGTGGCCCCGAAGCTAACGACGAACTTAGCTTCGACCTTTTTTCACGGCTGATCGCTGGAATGGGATATGTCGTACTGCAACCGCAATATCGCGGCTCCACGGGTTACGGCGCGGATTTTCTGGCGGCGATTTATCAGCATTTCGGCGATCGCGCCTATAACGACGTCGATAGCGCCACCGATTTTGCCATCGCCCAGGGATGGGCGGACCCCGATCGTCTGGCCATTTTCGGCTGGAGCGCCGGCGGGTTCATGACTTCCTGGACCGTCACTCAGACCCATCGCTATCGCGCCGCGATTGAAGGCGCCGGGATCACCGACTGGCTCAGCTTCATCCCCACCAGCGACGTTTGGCAGACTGACTACGACGCGCGTTTGCAGGAAAAGGATCCCGCGGCGATCTCGCAGTTCTCCGCCGTGATGCACGTGGACCAAGTCACCACGCCGTTGCTAATCCTTCACGGCGAAGCGGACGCACGCGTCCCCACATTCCAGGGCCGCGAATTCTACATTTTGCTCGCCGAGCGCGGAAAAACCGTCCGCATGGTCACCTATCCCGGCTCGCCCCATTTCCCCCAAATAGTCGAACAGCGCCGCGACGTTTTCACCGAATTGGAAAATTGGCTGAAGAAGTACAACCCGTAAACTCAATCGACCAACGAGTTGGCAGGCGAGCCCTTCGCATTCTCGTTCCCCCAAGAGGGAATCGGAGTCCTAAGTACGTTATGCTCACACAGACGAATCCTTGAAATTCGCCGGGGGACGTGCTAGCGTTTTTCGTGATTAAATTAGAGTATCCTCTGACCCTCCACCAAAACTTAACGAAGACATCTCAGCAGCCCTTAATCCCATCCTTCCCGGCTGCGAAGGCACGTGCCTTCCCGCCGGCTAAGAGCTCTGCAAGCAGCATGGCCAATCCCAAAACGAGCTGCCATCTCGCCCCGGTTTTCCTTCCTAAGCGGCCGGTTATTAGGTTCCAGACTGCAAAATTAAATCGCCAAACTCAGGAAATAGAACACCTTGTAACTCACGGAAAACAAACAACCGCAACTTGCTCAAATCGCCAAAAAACTCACTTTTGCTCAACACACTTTTCCGCCGCTTTTCACCTTCATGCCGGTAGCATCGTCACTCCTAGGAATCCTCGCGCATGATGCTCGACTGGGCCGCCCTGGGTATTGAAACTGCGAAGCTTCGCGGCGCCTCCTACGCCGATGCGCGGGTGATGGACACCCGCCAGCGCGAAATCGCCACCAAAAACGGGGAAGTCGGCAATCTGCTCGAATCCGAATCGCTCGGCATCGGTATTCGCGTGATCGCCAGCGGCGCTTGGGGATTCGCCTCCACCGACAGGCTGACGCGCGAAGGCGTCCAAGCCTGTGCCGCGCAAGCTATCAACATCGCCAAAGCTTCCGCGCTCGCGAAACGCGAAAATGTCGCCCTCGCTCCGGAAGAAACTTACGTGGACACTTGGCAAAACCCCTTTGTAAAAGATCCGTTCCGCATTCCTGTCGAGCGCCAGATCGACTTGCTTCTCCGCGCGGACAAGGAAATACTCGCGGTGAAAGGCGTGACGCTTGCGGAAGGCTCCATGTCGTTCCGCAAGATCGATCAGCTTTTCGTTTCCAGCACCGGCTCGGTGATTCATCAAATAAAAATGCAGTCGGGAGCGGGAATCGCCGCCACTTCATTCGGTGATAGCGAGATCCAGAAGCGTTCCTACCCAAATAGTTTTGGCGGCCAGCACGCATTGCAGGGCTACGAGCTGATCGAATCGCTCGACCTGGTCGGTAACGCGCCTCGCATCGCCGAAGAGGCCGTCGCACTCCATTCCGCGGCTCAGTGTCCCGAGGGAACCAGCACAATTATTCTCGGCGGCTCGCAGCTTGGCTTGCAGATTCACGAATCCATCGGCCACCCCATTGAGCTAGATCGTGTCCTGGGCCAGGAGGCGAATTTTGCCGGCATGAGTTTTCTTACGCTGGAAAAGTTGCGCAAACTCAAATACGGCTCCGACATCGTCAACGTGGTCGCGGACGCGCGTCTCGAACACGGCCCCGGTCTCGGCACGTTTGCCTATGACGACGAAGGCGTTCCCGCGCAATGCACTCCCATTATTACCAACGGCCTTTTCACCGGCTACCTGAGCAATCGCGAAACGGCTGCCACTATCGGCGAAACGCGCTCGAATGGGACCATGCGCACGGAAAACTGGAATCGCCTGCCCATCATTCGCATGACCAACATCAGCATCAACCCCGGGACCTGGAAATATGACGACCTGATCGCCGACACCGACGACGCCATCCTGATGGAAACGAATCGTTCCTGGTCTATCGACGATCGCCGCTATCAATTTCAGTTTTCCACCGAAATAGGTTGGGAAATAAAAGGCGGCAAGAAAGGCCGCATGATCAAGAACCCCAGCTACAGCGGCATCACCACGGAATTCTGGAATAGCTGCGACGCCATCTGCTCTCGCGAATACTGGACGCTTTGGGGTACGCCCAACTGCGGCAAAGGCCAGCCCATGCAAACCATGGGCACCGGACACGGAGCGTCCCCGACGCGCTTCCGAAACATAAAAGTGGGAGTTGCCTTCGCCAAGTAAAAATAAAACCCAAACATGAAACGTACCAAGAAAAAATCGCCGCCGGCACGCGCGCGCCACTCAAAAGGCGCGAAGACATCTTCGCGATCGATGCTGAGCAGCGGCGCGCTCGCGGAAAATGGCGCCCGCTTCACTCTCGCGGAACTCCAGCGCATCGCCGGCCGCGTGATTGCGCTCAGCCAAGCGGATGAAACCGAAATCGAGATTGATTCCACCACCGACGCACTCACGCGCTTCGCCAATAACACCATCCATCAAAACGTGGCGGACCATACTCTCTCGATCTCGGTCCGTGCCGTGGTTGACGGCCGCACCGCGCGCGCCACGACAAACAAAACCGACGACGAATCGCTTCGTCGCGTGGTGGCCGCGGCTGCCACGCTCGCGCGCCACCAGCCCGAAAATCCCGATCTACTGCCTATGCTGGGTCCGCAAAAATACCAGAAGGTCGCGCGTTATTTTGACGCCACGGCCGCGGAAAACCCGATGGACCGCGCTCGCGCGGTGACCCGCGTTTGCAAAATGGCGGAAAAGAAAAAGCAGACCGCCGCGGGCATTTTCGCCAGCGGCTCGCACCAGTCCGTCTTGGCCAATTCGAAAGGCCTATTCGCGAGCCATCAATACACCGACGCGGAATTTTCCGTCACCATCCTCGAAGAGAAATCTTCCGGCTGGGCGAAGTCAGGTTCTCCCGACATCCGTGATATCCATCCTGACGAACTCGCCGAATCCGCGAGCAACAAGGCTATCGCCTCGCGCAATCCGCGCGTTCTGGAGCCCGGGCACTACACCGCGATCCTGGAGCCTTCCGCCGTCCTCGATATCGTCGGCTCTCTTTTCCTGGATTTTTCCGGGACCTCGATTCTCGACAAACGCTCCTGCCTGAATGACCGCATGGGTAAGCAGCTTTTTGGCGAGAACGTCACGCTCTGGGATGACGTTTACCACCCGTACCAGCTGGGATCGCCTTACGATGGCGAGGGGTTACCAAGACAAAAAATTCTTTTGGTGGATCGCGGAGTTCCCAAAAACCTGGTCTATTCGCGCACGACCGCCAAAAAAATGAAAGCAAAACCCACCGGTCACGGTCTCCCACTGCCCAATGAGTATGGCGAAGCGCCCATGAATCTCGTTTTCTCGGGCGGCGACAAATCCGTGGAAGACATGATCCGCTCCACCGAGCGCGGCATCCTGGTCACGCGCGTGTGGTACATCCGCGAAGTGGATCCCTACGAAAAGATTCTCACCGGCATGACGCGCGACGGCACATTCCTGATTGAAAATGGCCGCATCGCCGCCGGCATCCGTAATTTCCGGTTCAACCAGAGCGTGATCGAGATGCTCTCGAACGTTGAGATGCTCGGCCCTGCTGTGCGCGCCGCCGGAGAAGAATCATTCGAGATGGTCGTCCCGGCCATGAAGGTAGGCAACTTCCACTTTAGCGAAGTGACGAAATTCTAGAGCGCGAAAGTTTAATGTGTCTCGCCCGCCGGTTTCTCAGGTGCCGAGTCCGGACGAATAAAGTAATGCCATTTATCCAGATCGGCGCGCACCGCAACGTCGAAAAATCCGACCATCATTTCGTCATAAGTCTGATCGCCCCATCGCACCGACGCATCCGGATCGGGGTTGTGTGAATTGCCGCGCGAATTGTCATACAGCGCGACGGCCTGCAGCATCGTGCCCGCCTTCAACAATCGCGGCTCCGCCAGCCGATAACTCAGTTGCCAGTAAAAATCATAGTTTACCCGCAGAAGAGTCTCGATGCTTCCGTTCGCGCTGACAATGTTGTAGTCGAATTGTTTTCCGCGCAGATGCATGTGCGGAAAAAAGCTGAGCAGCGTCGCGTCGTTAGGCAAAGTGCCGCGCGCCTCCACTCGATAGTCGTCCGCGCCCGGCGGTATCACGAAATGGTCGTTGGTCAACTGCAATGTAATCACGCGCTGCGCGGGCCTCTGCTTGGCAAAGACCATCCCGATGCTCGTCTGATCGCTAGCCGCATGCCCGTGCGTGGTGTAATGCATCTGGAACACCAGGTCCGAGCCGGCCGGCACGAATTTGGCCATCCCAACGGGCCACTGGTCCGGCGAACTTCCCGGCGCGTACACCAGCAAGATGTCGCTGTCGGTCCAATGCGCGCCATGCCGGCTGTCTTCATCGGTCATGTCCGAGGCAGTGAACGGCACGCCGACGGGAGCGTGCCTCAGCCATTTCGAATCCGGCGGCCGGATATAAACCACCGCGTGATGGACGTTTTCACGGCTTGACGGGCGAACCTCGGACATCTGCACCCATTTGTCTTCGGTGAATCCGGAGGGCACGATTTCGTATGTGTACTCCACATCGCCGTGAGTCGGCAGCGCGACGGGCGTCGGCATTTTCACAATTACGTCCGGCTGCGGAATATTCCATCCCTCTACCCACTGACGCGGAGGCGGCGCGTCCTTGGGATCGCCTGCCGGGGCATTCGCCTCGGCCCAGGCCACAAGCTTTCGAATTTCGTCCGGCGTAAGCGACGGATCATTGGAGAAATGGCCGTAGCGCGGATCGGCGAACCATGGCGGCATTGTTTTCTTGGCGGCCACATTTGCAATTTCAAGAGAATGCGATCGCGCGTTCTCATAGGTAACCAGCGGCATGGGCCCAATCTCGCCGCTGCGGTGGCAACCCTGGCAGTGCTGCTGGAGGATTGGGAGGACATCGCGATAGAACGAAGGCACGGTGGTTTCGCGAGGCGCATCCGGAGTTTTTGTTTCTCGCGTTTGCGCGGCCGCAAAACTCAGCAACGCAACGATAGCGGCAGAGACGGGCATTTTCACTTGCACCATTGAATTAGTTACGCATTCTCAAAAGTTGGTTGCAAGCCGGAAGATACTGCGTTTCATTTTACTTTGTGAACTCAAGGCTGGAGATGGCGCGCGCGATTACGTTTTCCTGAATCTGCACCAGGTCGGTATCCGCGACCGTCATTCCGAAAATTGTGTAAAGGCGCGCCTCGCGAGGGATACATACCACCACGCCGGACCATTCGCGCTGGTCAACTCTGCCGCGAAAATGCCGTTCGATTGCAGGAAGGCCGGAAATCGTGATGTGTTTTTCATCCAGCGGCTGGAAATTCTCCATGATTTCTTGAAGACGCCGCTCCGTGGCATCCATGTCGTTAGTGACGGATTTCGAAACAGGCTGCTGCCCGATCAGGAGATAGGTAGTCTGATCGGCTGTGCCCAACGCGGTAATCGATCCCGGGAGAAGTGCGCGCGCTCCCTCGATCAATTCCCAGTCCGGCGGCTTGTACATGCGGAAGTCGTACGTGTCGTTCACGTACGTGTTTCCGTTCACTTCTTCGCGCATGGGTTCGGGCGCGGGCGGTGCGGCCGGCGAATTCGCAACCGCTGGGCTAGGCGCCGCGGGGTTCGTCGCGGACTTGTTCGCAGCATTGGCCGAGGAGTTCGGCGAGTTTGGGGCCGGCTGTGCCATCGAACTCGGCGAGCCAGCCGAATTGTTTGCCGGCGGAGTTGCGGGCTTAGCCGGAGCCGGTTTGGTGACTTTAGTAGGAGCAGGATCCGTCGCGACCGCCGCATCAGCGCTGGGATCGGGTTTTTTCTCGAGTTCCTTCTTTTTCGCGACGGGAGAAATCACGATCGATACGACTTGATCTTTCTGCACTTCGGCGAAGCCGTAGCTCGTTTTCACCTTGAAGGAATGTTCTTCGAATCCGACGATGGTGCCAACGACTGTGCTGCCGTCTTTCAGCTTTAGCTCGTCCGCGCGCGCCACGAAAAAGGCGGCGAAGAATGCAACCAGCGCGATAAACGATCCGCGCGCCACGCGTGTTCGGAGTGCTGAGGCCAGCCTCATGCTTAAAGTATGGCGCTGGGCGGCACGACGGGCAAGTTCGGGCGTGAAAAACATGCCGCGTTAGTCAGCAGCCGTGTCTTGAGGGAACGCCGCGCTAACGCGCGCGGCGGGATTTTGGCTTGGTTTTTCGTTTCGTCCCGGGTCGTTTTTTCGGCGTGGGGTGGATGGCCAGAAGCTCCGGTTTTAAGCGCGCGAATTCCAATTCGAGCGCGCGAAATTGCGAATCGGCATCGAGTAAATTGGCAGAGCGTCCCATGGCCTCGAGGTTGCGCACGATTGCAACCGCTTTTGCCGCGCCGAAGATCCCAATGGACCCTTTCAACGCGTGCGCGGAACTGGCAAGTTTCTGCGTATCTTTTTTAGCAATGGCGCGTTGGATCAATGAAATAGTTTTCGGGGCGTCTTGCAGAAAAGTCTTGATAAGGGAGCGCTCGAGCCTTTCACTTCCTCCTGTTGCGCGATGGAGATGCGCGGCGGCGGATTCGTCATCTTTTCCGGCCAGCGTCGCATGCACGGACGCCGAGGGTTCCCGCGCAGGTTGCGCGTCGCCGACCTGCTTCGCTGCATGGTCTACAGACTCAACCGCTTCATACAGCTTGTCCATGCGAACCGGCTTAGCGATAAATGCATCCATTCCGGCATCCAGGCAGCGACGCTCGTCTTCGTGGGTCGCGTTTCCTGTGAGTCCGACAATGCGAACCTGCTTTTCTGTGGAAGACTCCATTTTGCGAATTGCGCGGGTGGCGTCCAGGCCATTCAAGCGCGGCATTTCTTCGTCCATGAGCACAACATCGAAGTGACCGCGCCCGAGTTCCGCGAGCGCTTCCAGTCCATCAGCCGCGCTGGAAACGGAGTGGCCGCGCTTTTTCAGAAGTTCGATAACAAGCTCGCGATTTATTTCGGTGTCTTCGGTGACGAGAACACGCAGGAGTTTCGACGGCTTGTTGGCGGGCGCGCGCTGCGCAGCGGGATCGCTTGGAAAATCTTTGGGCGAGGTCGTTGCGGCGTGCGAGAAACCGGCATCGGAATTTGCTGTTGATTGATTTCGCGACGCTGTGGCTGCGCGCGGGAGCCGAAACCAGAAACGCGAGCCGCCCTGGGCGCGGGTTTCGGCGCCGATTGTTCCGCCCCAGCGCTCGACAGTAATCTTGCAAAAATAAAGTCCCAAGCCCGCTTTGCCGGAATGGCTTTTACCTTTGGAGAAAAGCGCGAAAAGTTGATTTACCGGCAAGTCCGGCGGAAGGCCAGGCCCTTGGTCATCCACGAACGCGAGCACGCTCGCGCCATCATCCTTGACGCCGACAGTCACGGTGGATGCCGGCGGGCTGTAGCGCAGAGTGTTTTCGAGCAGGTTGCCGAAAACGCGATCCAGACGGGGCGCATCGCCCACTACCCGCCATTCTGATGAAGCATTCGATTGCGAATCGAATCGAAGGTGTATGTTTTTGTCTTTGAACGCGGAGCTAAATTCTTCGACGGCCTTTTGCGCGCAGGTTGCCAGATCCGGAGCTGCCGCACCCTTATCGGACGTTGATTGCTGCGCCATTAAATCTCCCGAGAATGC
>Ga0302325_10002740_pt1 | contig 42411 bp, 47 predicted proteins | sample Palsa_T0_2_FD_201948 | JGI IMG/M metagenome (GOLD analysis project Ga0302325, IMG submission 201948) | Peat permafrost microbial communities from Stordalen Mire near Abisko, Sweden - Palsa_T0_2 | ecosystem: Environmental > Terrestrial > Soil > Palsa > Peat permafrost | place: Sweden: Abisko... | reverse complement strand
ACCCGAATCTCTTGATTGTCGACGGGTGGTACGCGTCGCAGTTCAACTACATGATCACTCAGCTCGACGGGATTCAGGAGTCCGGGATGCCGGGCACGACCGTGCTCGACAACTCGCTTCTCATGTACACGAGCTGCCTGTCGGACGGGTCGGCGCACATCAGCGACAACGCGTACTTCGCGCTGGCCGGGAGCAACGGCGGTTACTTCAAGACCGGCCAGCTCATTCGGTTCAACGACGTCTACACGCCGCTCGGCGTCGGCGTCGACCCCCTCTCGAACGATTGGTACACCAAGACCGGCGCGGGCGGCGGTGTCCAGACGGCGCAGCAAGACCAGGGAAAGGTCGGCAGTCCGGACCTCTCGAACAACGATCTCATGGGCTCGATCTTCGACAGCTTCGGCCTCGACATTCAGACCGTCGCACCGAGCATCGCCGACCCGCGTTTCTTCCACGGCAACTTGCCGGGCGTCAAAGTCGGTTCGTAGTCGCCGAGAAAAACGGTCACATGACAGAATCCTGGGTTCGGGCCACACCATGGGCGGCTCTCCTCATTGCGGCAGCGTGCAGCACACCGAGTAACGGCACGGGTGCCTATCAAGTCAGCAGCGGGTTCTCCAGTGGCGCGTCCGGGACTGCGAGCGGATCGAGCGCTACGAGTGGTGGCGACGGGTCGGGGAGCGCATTGGGCGGTGGTTCCGGTTCAGGGAGCGTCGGCGGCTCCGGAAGCACGAGTGGCGGGGGCGGCGGCTCCGGGACGGTCGTAACGAGCGGCTCCAGCGCGACCTCAGGGAACGCCGGCGCAAACAGCGGAGCGGCGGCAATCGGCGCGAGCAGCGGAACAGTCACTACAGGCGCGAGCAGCGGCGGCCCAAGTGGCAGCGCTGCGGGCTATTCTGGAGACGCTGGGTTTCCGACCGGCAAGAGCGTCGGCTGCGGGATGTCCCCGGGCGGCGACAGTTCGAACAATTTCACGATCCACGATATCGACATCCCCGCGTGTGGCACGACGATAACTCAAGAATGCGTGGCACCAGCGTTCGTGCCCGGAGGCGTCGCCGCCCAGAACAACGGTGGCTACACGTTCGTCCATCGCAATTTCGCGCTCCAGCTTCCTGACAACTACGACCCCAATTCTGCGTACCCGGTCGTTCTCGGTGGTGGGGGGTGCGGGGGTGGTCCGGTGAACAACGGAAACGGCTTCGGTCTCAACGAAACCGGTGCCATTGAGGTGGGCCTCTCCTACATCAACGGTTGCTTCGCCGACGGCGGCACGGCCTGCTCCGGCAGCGTGCAGAACGAGCCTCTGTGCGTGAACAGCCCCGAAGTGCCGTACCTGCGCGCGGCGTTGGCCGCGGTCGAAGCGAAGTTTTGTGTCGATCTCGCGCATGTCTATCTGGGCGGCTACAGCAGCGGCGGATGGGAGGCCTTCACGGGCGGCTGCGCAATGGCGGACGTACTTCGCGGTATCGTGACCGAAGAAGGCGGAATGCGGAACAACCGTCCTGCGTGCACGGGCCCGATCGCAGCGCTTATGGTCGCGGGTGAGCTCGACAGCACCAACCCGATCGGACCGTTGGTCATGGGTATGCCCTATGCCCCTGCCAACATGAGCGTGCAGGACGTCAACGGTACGATCCAGTCTCTCGACAGCTTTGGCTCGGCCCCCGGTCGCGACGACATCTTGAGCCGAAACGGGTGCGTTGGAACAGCCACGGCTACGTATGACCCCAATTATCCGGCATGCGTCCAGTACACGGGATGTCCCGCTGCGTATCCGGTCGTCTGGTGCCCTCTCCCCGGCGCGGGTCACAACGACAGCAGCTACAACAACGTCAACTATTCGCCGGGCAGCGTTAAGGGCGACCCGCTCATGTGGAACTTCCTGACAAAGCTTCCAGCGGTCCTCTGAGGTTCTGCGAGAGGGGCGACGCCTCCGCACCTTCGAATCGCCAGGCCACGACGCCGGACTTCAATCACGAACGTCCGCGACCCGCAGACACCCCACGTCAGGGACGTGACATGCGCGCGACGAGCTCCGCTTGCTGCGGGAACATGCGGAGCATCTCGTCGCGCGACGGCATCTCGAAGTCGCGAAAGTCGAAGCCCGGAGCCACAGTGCAACCGCAGAGTGTGTATCGAGCACCGCGAGGCAAGGCCGCCTGCCATCTCCCTGCGGGGACGACGTGTTGCGGGCGCTCTCCCCGGCCGAGATCGCGACCGAGCACGACGACCGAGTGCCTACCTGCGTCGTCGAGCTCGTGCAGGTCGAGCGGATCGCCGCCGTAGTGATGCCAGACTTCGTCGCTATCGACGCGGTGGAATGCGCTGAAGACCCTGGCGGGAAGGAGGAAGTAGATCGCGGTGCTGGCGGAGCGCACGGTCCCGTGCGGCAATCCTCCCAGCGTTAGCGAGGAACGCCACGTCTCCCGATAGAAGCCCCCCTCCGGGTGCGGGAAGAGCCCGAGACGTTGCACGATCTCCTCGGCGTCCGGATGCATGGATCGCCCACGCTACATCGACGGCGCGACGCGAGGCCGCGAAACCCGCAACCTTACAAGGGTCCAGGCCGCTCCGAAGCCATCTCGCCAACGAAGTTTTTTCCCCCCGGAAGAGCCTCGAGGCGTGTAGCTGACGGGCAGCTCTGCGACAGAGTGCTTCAATCGGGCGAGCTTCGCCGGTATCTCGAAGTCGAGATCGAACCCGGCCGACTGCATGTCCAGACTCCGTGCGACGTCGGTCCTCATCAGCTTGTAACAAGTCGCCACGTCGGTGATCGAGTAGCCGTAGAGGCCACAGAAGAGCTTTGTGAGCGCCACGCGACCGAGATGAAAGAGGTCGAACCGGAGTCGGGAGGGCTCCTTCAGCCTTGACCCGAAAACGGCCGAGACTCCCGTATTGTCGGCGTGCTCGAGGAGGCGCAGAATGTCGCGCGGATCGTATTCCAAGTCGGCGTCCTGGCATATCAGGTACTCGCTGTTCGCAAGCGCCAGACCCGCCTTGATCGAGGTCCCCTTTCTCAGATTCTTCGGTTGAAGGACGACAGTAAAGCCGTCGCCGTCGAGCATGGACTGGCCCGGAAACGTGTCGGCGTCGCGAGCGACGCCCGGCGTAGCTGATTCGCGCTCATTCGTGCAAACCGAGCGCAGAAGCTCGCGCGTTCCGTCCGTCGAAGCGTTGTCGACGACCACAATGAACTTGTCGACCGGGACGCTCTTGACCCGTTCGATGACGTCGAGGACCGTGTCGCGCTCGTTGAAACAGGGAATCACGATCGTGAGCTTTCGCCGGGGTGCAGCGCACGCGACCGCGACCTGCCCGGCCGGCGGCACCTGAGCCGAAGACGAAGCGAGCACCTCGGTTGTCCTATGCAATCCGCTTGTCACGAGCGCCCTCGGTGACACCCTATCATCTGACTTGCGGAGATTCGCACCCGCCGGAAAGCGAGAATGTCTAGCGCTGTGGGACGGCCTCCCTCTTGGCGGAAAATACGCGCCGCAGCGGACTCTCGGCATCCGCCTCCGAGGACCCCGCGCGCTTTCGCCGAGCGTGGCGACTTGGTTCGGCGCACCCTGTGGAAGTAGGATCACCTTCACACCGGCCAAAGCGCCCGATTTCACGAGCTTCGATGCCTCACCTCACGATCACCTTCGTGCACGCGCCCCTCCTTCAGCGCGACCAGAGCGACGGAGCGCTCTTTGGGCCGCTTTGGGCTTATACACTGTCGGCTCATGTCCCCGCTCCATGGGTGTCGTCGATCGTCGACTGTTTACAACGGGACCCAAGCACCATCGGCCCTTCGCAGGTCTTTGCGTTTTCCGGCACAAATCAGGACCTCGAGTCGATCCGATCCATCCACGCGCAGCTCAAATACAAATACCCACTGGCGACCTTCATCCTCGGCGGGCCGATCACGTGGTCGCTCCAGCAGGAGGGCAAGCTCGGGCTCGTCGATTTCTTCGAGCACCTTTTCGTTCTCGACGGCGAAGAAACACTGCCTCTTTTCTTGCGGCACTTCGAGCAAGGCACGCAGGGATCTTTGCCCCAGGTGATTCGCGGGGATCGGTTTCAGCTCCGCCGCGCCCAGCCGATACGCTTCGACCTTTATCGAGCTAGCGGCGGCGGATACTACGGCGCAACGATTGAAGTCTCGCGCGGGTGCCCGTTTCTTTGCGAGTTTTGCGACGTGCGTGTTCTGCCCGGCAACAACGAATCGAACAACAAGGAGCCCGGCCTCATCGTTCACGAGCTCGGTGAGTATTTTGCCGCGGGCGTCACACAGTTCGTCTTCGTATGTGACAATTTCATTGGCGACATCGCCTGGGCGCGCGCCTGCGTGGACGCCATTTTGGCATGGCAGGAAAACACCGGGGCAACGATATCCATCTTCACCTGGGCAACGATCAACATCGCCAAGTTAGCGGACCTCATGACGAAGATGCGAAGAGCCGGTTTCTCGGTTCTGCATATCGGCATCGAATCGGTCAATCACAACGCATTGCTCGAGACGGCGAAAGTGCAGAACCGTGTGGCGCTCAAGCCGGCAGTTCTTACGATCCAGTCCTTTGGGTTCATCGTTACGCCAGGCTTCATCTTCGGGTTCGATTCCGACGGCCCTGACCTCTTTGCAGCTACGCGCGACTTCATCGTCGAAACGGGCCTTGTCGGGGGCGATCCATCGTTCTTGATGGCGATGCCCGGCACTCCCTTGTGGGACCGTATGAAGCGGACGCGTCGTTTGGTCGAGCCCGAGGCTGACGCCACTTCGCGGCGCAAAATCGCGACAAACATCCGCTACCTGCTCGACGAGCGATTTCTCGCTCGCGGGTTCGTCGGCTTCATCAAGGACCTCACGAGCACGCGCACCCAGTGGGCGCGCTTTCGAAATCACGTCACCTCGTTGATCGAGAGCGAGAGCTTCGTCGCGAATGGTGGTCACGGAGGCGGCCCGCGCCGGCCTTTGACTCGTTTTCTTCGGCTCCAGCTCGCGAATCGATCCACGCGTCGCACTCTTTGGCTCCGTAGCGCGTATCTCCTACGTAGGCCGACGCGCGCGCTGGCAGTGGCCGCCGGGTGGCTACTCACTGAGCGGCTTTCCCGCCGGGGACGCGACTTGAGCCTGCATCTGCATCTGTGGATCTATTTCTGGACCAGTGTCGGGCTGCGTTACCGCGGATTGAAGGAGCAGGATTTGGCGCTGCACTCGGTCGACCCAGGCTTCGACGTTGCGACGTTGCTCGAGCGGGGCACACGTGAAGTGGACGTCCTCGCGGAGCGGCTCTCGCACGGCGACAAAAAGCCCGAATTGCAATTGCGACATACGAACGAGGGTCTCCGGAGGTTGGTCGCCAGCGCGACGGCACCGGCCCACTCATCGACCGAGAAGGTCCGTGCCGACCCCTCGAGCTGAAGGCTTCCCCGAGCGAACCTCCGGTACTCCCCGCCCAAACGGCACTGGCGCCCGCCAAACTCGCTCGGCGCTGCTCTCCCGCCTGCCAGCGCTTGCCGAGAGGGTGTCCACCGGTCGACCGGTCGTGGCCCTTGCGGGGATTTTCGTTTTCGCTCTCTCGATCCGGCTGGCGTATCTTTACGAAGTCAGCCACACGGCATTCTTCAATTACCCCGTGGGAGACAGCGTCACCTATGACCGCTGGGCGCTCGATATTCAGAAGGATTGGGTAGGAAAAGAGGTCTTTTATCAGGCTCCCCTCTATCCGTATTTCCTCGCCATTGTTTACAGTGTATTCGGCCACAGTTTGTGGGGCGTGCGCCTCGTCCAGGCCGTGCTCGGATCGGCGGCGTGCGTCCTGCTCGCCCTTGCCGCGCGACCGTTCTTCTCGCGCGCCGTTTCCGTGACAGCGGGCCTGCTTCTGGCGGCCTATGCGCCTGCCATTTTTTTCGATGGATTGGTCCACAAGGCGAGCCTCGACGTGTTCTTCATGACCGCTCTGCTCTTTTTCCTCGGCAAAGTGGAACAAAAGAGAAAGGAGCGCTGGCCCGCGTTTGGAGCGGGGATCGTTCTCGGAGCCCTGGCGCTGACTCGCGAAAACGCCCTTCTTCTCATTCCTGTCCTCGCCACCTGGATGGGGTGTCGGTTCTGGGCCGGCAGGGTCGATCGCGCGCTCGTCGTCCGGGCCGCCCTGTTCTTCGTGGGCTTGGCGCTCGTGCTCGGGCCGGTAGCGGCGCGAAACTTTGCGGTCGGGGGTGAGGTCTTCGTTACGACTTCTCAGTCGGGAGCCAACTTTTACATAGGCAACAACGCGCTTGCGGACGGAACGTATGACCCCTTGCGTTGGGGGCGTGCCGACTATCCGCTCGAGCGCGAAGACGCTTTCCAGATAGCTCAGGAGGCGCTCGGGCATCCGCCCAGCCCCCGTGAGGTGTCGAAGTACTGGACATCGCGTGCTTGGGGCTGGATAAGCGAACATCCGGGAGATTGGCTCAAGCTGCTCGCGCGTAAATGGCTTCTCGTCTGGAATGCTCGCGAGATTCCGGATTCCGACGAGCCCGTGGTTTACGAAGACGCGTCGGTGGTGCTCGCGTCGTTCGGGCGAGTTTTCTTCTTTGGGACCATATGTCCGCTTGCCGCCGCTGGAATCGTCGCCACCTGGCCCGACAGGCGGCGGTTGTCGGTTCTGTATTTCGTCGTCCTCGGTATTGCGGTTAGCACGGCGCTTTTCCTTGTTTGCGCACGCTATCGCTATCCGATGGTTCCCGTTCTGGCGGTCTTTGCTGCCGCGGGTATCGGAGAGCTCGCGCGCCTCGTCCGCGAGAGGCACCATCGCTCGCTTGCCATCTATGGTTATGGCCTCGTCATCGGCGCCACCGCCCTGGCGGTGGGGTGGAACCTCGGCACAGGCGGGAATTCTCGCGCTACCGCCTATTACAACCTCGCCGTCTCCCTTGAGCGTCAAGGACAGGCCTCTGCGGCCGCGACCAACTACGAGACGGCCCTAAGCAACGACCCGAACTTCGTGCAAGCGCACGTCAATCTCGGCGCGTTGCTCGCAAGGCGCGGAGAGCTCGCCGCGGGAATTACCCAAGAGCAAGTGGCCCTCAGGCTCATGCCCAACGATGCAGTTGCGCACACCGACTTGGCCAACGCCCTCTTGGAGCTTGGCCACTTGGACGAAGCCGAAAAGCACTATCGCCTGGCGCTCGGCATTCAGCCCGACCTGATTCAGGCTCGGGACGGACTATCGGCGGTATCCGACGCTAAGAGAGAGACTCCGTCGATACCTGAACGGTAGCGTGTCCGCGTGGCACGCAGGTTCGAGTGGCCCCGGCTTGATGTTCCCGAGCGCCCGCTCAAACCACCGCGTCCTTGATCGCTTTGACCGGCCTCGCTCGCACACCCTTGCTCGCGGGTTTGGCCGCAAACTTCTGCTTTTCTTTGGTGAACGGATTGATGCCTTCCCGTGCAGGGCGCGCGGGCTTCTTGACGACGACGAACTTGGCAAACCCGTGCAGCACGAAGACGCCGGCCTTCTTGAGCTCTTTGTGGCCCAGGGCGACGAGCGCCTCGACGACCTGCTTGACGTGCTTTCGCGGGATCTCGTCGCCATGCGCCTTGGTCACCGCTTCCAGGACTGCGCTCTTCGAGAGCGGTTTCGACTTCTTCGCTGTCGCCATGTCTGCATCTCCTCTTTGCGGGAAGAAGAGCGCTACTCGAGTGGTTCCGTCAATAGCAAGGTGGCCCGTCGCGCCGCCAATCGGTGACCCGCCCGAATCGCGCCCGAGCCCTAACTCTCGTTTCGGGGTGAGGCAAAGCCGGTCGCGCTGCGTGCCAAGCTCGGTAGCAGCAATGGAGGACTTACGGCGTGGCCATCCAGAAAGGCGAGAAACAGCCCGCACGCGTGCAACGGAGGATGGGCGCCGGCAACGGGCCGCGGGGACATGCGGCAAACTCGCGTAAGTCTCACGAGCCACCCGTCTGCTTTTGTTGATTCGTTGCCCCGCTCGAGATGCTCCGCCCCTCCCGCAGTCGCGTCCGAGCCTTTGGCCCGTTCGTCGAAGAAGATGGGCGAGTCAAAGATTGAGCCCCGGAGGTCAGACGGTCGCGGCGCCTCGCGAACGATGCGACCGTTCGACTCCGGGTCTTTCGCCTGCGCCGACTGCTCGCCCGCCATTGCCACGATCATAGCCACGGGCGCGCACCAGAGACCCATCCAAGTAGCTGTTCGACCCATCGCATTGCAACATAGCCCTCGGGATCTAAACGCGACCTAAAAACGGGCCGGAAGGTCCAAATGAATCCATGTCGATAACTGCCCATTACTATTACGAAATGACTACGAAACATACAGGAAATAGTTCTGCTCCCAGCGGTCGCATCGACGTGGCTCCAATCGACCGAATTCGCAGCGTGGGCGTTTGGTGCGGTCGCTCTTTGCCGCGAATCCGACTTGCACGGGTGGGCTTTTGAGCCGTTCTGATGACCGATCGCATAGGGGCGATCGGTCCCGCTTCACGCGGGCGATCGAGTCTTGCGGTCCCAATTATTTCCGCTACGTTTCCTGTGCGGTGCGCCTATATTTCACTCGATCTTCTCATATACACGAGCGTTTCCCCTGTTTTCTTAATCTTCACAAGACGTTAGCTAGCTCTGTCACGGTTCTTGCTTCTCAATTGCGTCGAACATGAGGTGCATCATGCAAAGGAATATCGTTCATGGTCTTCTCGCCCTTGGCGTGCTAGCTATCTCACCTGCGTGTACATCGGCCCCCCTGCCGACTGCGCGTGCCGCCGGTCTCGAGAAGCTCGACCGCTGCGCAGGCACTCAAGACGGCCTCGAGCTCTTGCGTTCGACGACGGTTCTTCGCATCGACCCGATTTATTCGCACGTTCTCACGACCAACAACGGCGAAGAGCGTGTGAATGGGGCCAAGCTTCTAGTACGGCCTCCGACGGGTATGTCGACGGACCAGATGGATCGAATCCTCGAGTGCCACAGCGCTGCGGTGCTTCTCGGCCAGGTCAGCGGCTCGGCCGTTCCGAGTGACCCGTATTGGCTGCCGAACTCGTGGGTCAACATCGACGTGAAGCCCGAGGGTGGCAACTTCGCGGTGACGCTCATGGCCGATACTGTTCGAGACAACCTTCAAGTTCTACGGCGTGCAAGCCGCTACGCGGACGAGCATCAGCTCGCGGTCGAGCCGCCGCTCCAATAACGGCGTCGAACGCACAGATCAGGGGGGGACCACCGATGGCGCCCGGCCTCCGCTCGTAAACCGCTGGACGGGGCCGCGCCACCGGTCGTTTTCGCAAAGCTCCTCGCTGAAACAGCGGCCCGTGTAGTCAGAGATGGCACTTCGCCAGAACGATGTTGCGGTAGCGTTGGCGTGGCGCTGACGCACCTCCCACCGCCCCGCGTGCAGCGCGAAGATGAGGTGCGCCGCTCGCGTGCCCAGGCCCGCACGACGATACTTCCGAAGAACGAAGAACTCGGCCATGTCCCAAACGTCTTCGGCGCCCGAGAGCTTGCTCTTGCGGTCCACCAGGGCGAAGCCCGCCAAGTGCTCATCGCTCCGAAGCATGAACGGAAACCGCCACGAATCGGTCCAGTATGGGTCCAGCGGGCCTTGCCTGAAGCGGCCAGTCTCGTCGACCTCTGTGCGGAGGACCTCGCTGAAGTCGTAGGCATAGAGCTGGAACAAGTTTCGCAGCGCTTCGTGGTCGGAGCGCCCCGCTGGCACGACGCGAATTTGCATGTCGTCACGAATTGTAACGCGGTTGCCCCGCGGGAGTCAGGGACACCTAGCGGCAGACAAATCGACCCGATAGATGTCGTTCGCCGCGAACCCGATCTGGCTCATCTCCGGGAAGAAGGGCGGGGCCGCCGGTGTACCCCTCCACCAGCCTGCTCCTTGCCATCTTCGCGCCAACTGTACGCCTGAGAGCACGGGCGCAGCGGCTTCGGCTAACTACCACGTCGTCTGAGCGTCGGGGACGCAGGGGCTGTACTGGTAACCGCTGGACGTCGTCCCCACTAAGTCTAGATCGGTCCGTTGAGCGTTGAGGTGCGTTTCATTCGCCTGTGTGCAATCAGGCGACACATTGTACTCGACGTCCCAGACTGCCTTTCCCTGAGGAATAAAGCTGCCGGCCGCCGTGTACGCATCGCAGTCTTGATACTCGTAGCATTGCTCATTGAGCGCCCAGTCGAAGGTCGCGAGAAAGGTTGGGTATTGGCTCGGCTCGAGATCAGTCATTACGTTCTTCAAACCGATGGAAAGCTGCAACATGTGAGCGAGACTTCCGATGGCCAGATCGTAGGCTAGGTTGTCCGCTTCCGTCACTTGAGGGATGTTGGTCCAGCCGTCGAGATTGTCCGGCTCGATCGCGTCGAAGCCCTTGGCTTGGCACCAGCTGACGAACCGCGCGTGCATTAGCGACAAGATTGCGCTCTGGTTGGTCGCTGTGACGAGCAGCCAATTCTCACCTGGCCAACCCTGCACGGCCGGACCTACGACGGAGGTCGGAAACTCCGCGTAATCGGAACGACCTTTTTCGAGCGTCCCGACGTCGACGTAGCACACGGCGATCGCACCTTTCGCGTGAATCGTGGCCACGTCGCTCGGCGTCGCGCCCTCTCCGTCGATGTCGTAGACGACCTGCCCCTGCTGGTCGGGCAGAATATCGGCGGTGGTGAAGCCCCCGATCATCCAATGGAAGTGAATAGGCACCGCTGTCCCTGGCGACCACAAGGCGCCGCCGTCCAAGACCGAGCTGCCTGGGGCAGCGAAGGCCGAGCCGCTGCCATTCGCTTCGCTTCCGCCGTCGGCCGTGCCACCTGCTGCGGCGCCGCTGCCACTGCTCGCCGAGGACCCGCTGGCGCCGCCGCCGCTGCTCGCCGAGGACCGGCTGACACCGCCGCCGCTGCTCGCCGAGGACCCGCTGGCGCCGCGGTCGGTTGCGCGACCTGAGCCCGCGCCTGCGTTTCCACTGCCTGCAACCGGTGTTTCGGGGTTGCCGCCACCGCAGGCCACAGCGACGAAGGCTACAGAAGCGACTGTCCGGAGCGAAGACCTACCATGCATGGGGGAGTCCTTTGGAAGAGCGCGAGCGTCGCTGCCACGTCGAGGCTGGCGAAGCACGCGCCCCCTATCGGTCAGGCTATGGATCGTGTGCCTGTGGCGGCTCGCCGAAGTTTTCCACGTCGCATACTCTCCGCGCAACGACCGGGCCATTGCCGTCGGCACCTTTTGGCGCGGCGGAAGGGCGGCCGACCCGCGTGCGCCAGACCACCACCTCAGTTGTGAGCGCGCCAAGCGGCGTTCGGCACTTGACGGAGGTCGGGTGGGTCTGCCACCACATTATGGGATGCTCTTCCGACTCCGTGACGCCTTGTTTCGCGCCATCACGACATCGCGCGGTGACTCCTTCGCAGTCGTCCGGATTCCGAAGGAGGTCGCACGTGATCTCAACGTCACGCTGGGGACGTTTCTGGCGCCGCACGACGAGCTCACGAGGCGATCGGAAGCGGGTGTGCGTCTCGCTCGGCTGCGGGCCGCGGGGGTCGTGCCAAAGAGGGCACCGAGCATGGCCGCGCCGGTGCTGGTCTACTTCGAGAAGGATCGCAACGTTCGCGAGCTCGCACGAATCGGAGAGCTTCTCGACGCCAAGGGCATCGCTTGGAAGGGCCTCGACGTAGCGGGTGACGAGGCCGCGCTCAATTTCGTCATGCTCAAGGCCCGGTGCGAAAACGACGAGCTCCCGGTCGTCTTCGTCGCAGACACGGCCGTGGGCGGTTATCAGGCGCTCGTCGACGCCGACGTTTCCGGTGAGCTCGCCCGCCTGGTGGGTGGGCCATGAATCCAATCCTCAAACGCGCTCTGAGGCTCGCGGGGGTGGTCGTTGGCGCTCTTGTGCTCAGCGGGGCTGCATATGGGGGCGTGCAGGCGTCGAGGTTCGACGCGAGCATGGACAAGGTCTACGACGTACCCGTCCCGACGGTCGCTCGCTCGACCGACGCCACGATCCTCGCGCGCGGCAAACACCTGGTCGAATCGGCAGCGCCGTGCGCCGTATCGGCTTGCCACGGGCGCGACCTCGGAGGCGGCAAGCCCATCGCCATGGGGCCGGTCGGTACGTTCGCAGGCCCGAAGATCACGGGTGCCAACCTAGGCGCGGCCTACTCGGACGGCGAGCTCGCTCGCCTCATTCAGCACGGACTGAAAAGGGATGGTCGCTCGGTGCGCTTCATGCCAGCGCAGGATTTTGCGTGGCTCCCGGATTCCGACGTCGCCGCGATCGTTTCGTACTTGCGGACGGTGCCGTCGATCGATCGCCCCAATGAGCCCACCGTCGTCAAGCCGTTAGGCAAGGTGCTCGATCGCCGCAACGAGTTCACGCTCGACGTCGCCCGACGGATCGACCACGCCAACAGGGAGCTCGTCCCAGAGCCCGCGCCCACCGCGGAGTATGGGGCGTTCGTGACGCGCCTCTGCATCGGCTGTCACGGCGAGCACCTCAGCGGCGGGCACATTCCCGGCGCCCCTCCATCGATCCCCGTCCCGTTGAACCTGACTCCGGACGCGACCGGCATGAGCGACTGGACGTTCGACGACTTCGACAGGTTGATGCGCCAGGCCATCCGAAAAGACGGCAAGCCCCTCGACGCGTTTATGCCCGTCGAAGCGTGGCGCAACCTCGATGCCATCGAGATGCACGCAATCTGGGCGTACCTGCGCGCGCTTCCGCCGACGCCGTTCGGCAGCCGATGAGCCCATCCGCGTCGTGGCTCAGCATCCCTTGTCCTGGCCCGTCAATTCCAACGAGGGCCTCGAAGGCGCGGGCACGTTTGCGACGGCTTGATTGTGAAAGTCGAGCAACATGGCCACGAGCCCGGAGCCATCTTCTTCGCTGAGATGCTCGCCGCGCTTTTGCTTGTCGTCGAGCCGCCGCACCTCGGCGATGATCTGCATCCAAGTGACCATCGAGCCCCCCTTCGCAAACAGGATGGAAGCAGCAATGGGCGCGTCGTTCAAGTGCATGCCCAAGTGATGCTCTGCCGCCCTGCAGTAGAAGGGGCGGGGCGGCCATCTTCGCTCCTTGCGCGGTGGCGAGACTCGGTTGTAGAGTCGATGGCGGGTCGAACTCGAAGCAGGGGCGTCTCGTGGCGGACTATTGGAAGGGCAGTGGCCGGTCCATGCCGAGGGCCGCACGGTTGACGCTTTCGCCCGTTACGCGCGGCGCGTTTACGGCGCCCTCCTGGCTCCTTAGCAATCTTCCGATGCGAGCCTTCGCTCCGGCCGATCTGCACGGGGCTCTCGCATGGCTCGGCTCGTCCGTGCGCCCAGGGACTGCATCCACGCTGCTTTATCGGCTTGCTACGGGGCAGCAGCTTGGCGACGCCTCAGGCAACAAGCGGCTCGCGGGCTGAGCGATGTGATGTCTGCCCTACGAAACGTCGTGAGGTTCTTCTGCGCTCCACAATTGTTTTTCTGCCTCGGGCCGAGCGCGGCGGCAGCCGACTCCCCCGCGACGGCGCCGCCGACAGTGGCGCAAACGGCCATCTTTGCCGAGATCGCCGACGACACGCCAGCTTCCGTAACCCAGCGCCTTCGAGGCGATGCGGCCCTCGGGCCTCTCGTGGTCGCGGCGGCGGACGCGCACGAGGAGCGCCGGCGCACGGGGAAGGTCCTCGTAATCACTGGCGGCGTCATCTTCGGTGTCTCCGACGTCGCGGGCGCGATCGTCATCTTGACGACTCCGGGCTACCCGTTTGTCCAATCGCAAGACGATGCACGTGTAGTCCTCGGCCTGGCCATTGCGGTCGTGGGAATCGCGGCTGGCCTTGCGCTGGTAGTCCCGGGGATCCTCAAGCTCGCGAAGCACAGCGACGAGGAAAAACGAGCCGTCGAGTACTACGCGCCGCCTGCCTCAACCCTCCCGCAGGCCCCCGCGCCTATCGGCCCCCCGAGCGCGCCCCCGCCGCCACCGACCACGCAACCGATATTCACCATGAGCCTTCCGCTCGTTTCGTTCACGTTCTGAGGCTTCGGCGGGGCGTTGCGTTGGCGGTCAAGCGCACGGGCGCCGACCACCCGTCTCATGGTACGTCCGCTTCAAAGAAGGAGGTCTCCATGATCGCATATCTCGGCCTGGGTCTTCTCGGCTCGAGCTTCGTCCGCGCGATGCTCCGTCGCGGCGAGCCGGTGCAGGTCTGGAACCGCTCGGCCGACAAAGGCCGCGCGCTCGAGGCCGAAGGCGCAAAGGCGTTCGACAAAGTCGAGGACGCGGTCCGCGGCGCAACGCGCGTGCACCTCACGCTCTCGGACGACGCGGCTGTCGACGATGTGCTCGAGCGGGCGCGCCCGGCGCTTGCCCCCAACGCCATCCTCCTCGACCATACGACGACCTCGCCCGTCGGGACCGAGGCGCGCGCCGCCCGGTTCGAGGCAGCGAGGATCGCGTTCATGCACACGCCCGTGTTCATGGGGCCCCCGAACGCGCTCGACGCGACCGGGGTGATGCTCGCGGCGGGTCCGCGTGACCGCTTCGAGCTCGTTCGGCCGGAGCTCGAAAAAATGACGGGTAAGCTTGTCTACCTCGGGCCCGACCCCAAGCGTGCCGCCGTCTTCAAGCTCCTCGGAAACTTGTTTCTCATCGAGATGATGAGCGGTGTGGCAGACGTTTTCTCCCTCGCCAGGTCCGCCGGCGTCGCCCCCGCGGACGCGGCGAGCCTCTTCGACTTTTTCAATCCGGCCGCTCTACTTTCACAGCGCGTCAAAAGGATGCTCGAGGCGGAGTTCGAACGCCCGTCTTTCACGCTCGAGATGGCGCGCAAAGATGTGCGCCTCATGCTCGAGAGCGCGGACCACGCAGGCGCGCGCCTGATCGAGCTGCCAGGCGTCGCGACGGAGATGGATCTGTGGCTGTCGCGAGGCCACGCGAAGCAAGACTGGATGGTGATCGCTAAGGACGCCCTCAAGGCGACGTAGGCGCGCGGCCGATCTCAAAGAGTGACCGCTGTAGGGATCTCATGGGGGCAACGCCAACCAGCGGCAACACCTAGTCGTCCCGATTTCGTCGCCCCTGCCCGCGCTCTCGCGGTGACACCCTGATCGCGCGGGTTCGCGATGGCACAGGTTGGCTCATCGCCGAACCTGGATTTCGCGGTCTCGCACCCGGCCTCGTTCTTGCTCAGTCAAGCTCGACTTCACTCAAGGATCGGAGGTGAGCGATGCACGAGGCTGTGGGGGTCCCCGGCCAGCCTGCCAACTTGCGTATGCGCGCTCTATCGGACGGCGCGCACGTCGTGCTTGTCAGCTTCTCTTTGGGCCGTCTCATGGCCCTCACACCAGCAGAGCTCGAGGTCGCGCGCTGGGCCCACGCGGGGCACTCGAACTGCATCATCGCTCGCGAGCGCCAGACCACGACTCACACGGTGGCAAGGCAGATGGCCGCTGCCCTGGGGAAGCTTGGCCTGGGTGCCCGATTGTGGCTTGCCACGATACCCGAGTTAGGCGCCTGGTCTCCGCGAAGCTTGCGGGGTTGCGCGGCTGGCGGCCCACCTCTTGACTCCGTGAGGTCCCCGAAGGGTTGCGAAGTGGGGCCGCAAGGCGCAGCGCGCATCTGGCGCGAGATCGCGGCGGGTCATTGGAGCACGGTGACCGGGATAGACGCGGGTGGCATGCGCCAGGCGGTGATGAGCCGCGAGTCGGCAAAGCCGATCGATTGGTGCGCGCTCAGTCCAACGCACCGAGGCGTGCTCGCACTCGTCGCCGACGGTCTTCCACAGAAGGTCATCGCCATGAAGCTGGGCATGGCCCCTTCGACGGTGTCGGCGGCACTCGACGCGACGCGAAGGCTGCTCGGCTTCGACTCGCTCAATCGGCTCGTTCGGGCCTATTGTGCGGTGAGCGATCTCATCGACCAACCTGCTGGCCGTTCACCTTCGGAAGCCGGTAGAACTGTAGCCCGAGCGTGCGCGACCGATCTCTCAATCCAGAGATAAACCGCGAGCCCGGCCGTGTGCGAGTGCGCGCGCTCAGAAAGTGCAGTTGCTCACGTTGACGTCCGTCGTATCTCCACACGTCACCGACGGGTCGAGCTTGCCCCTCAAGGCACAATCGACGGTGCCGAAGATATTGCCGGCAGCGAGCACGGGCTGCCGTACCGACGAACCGCAGATGTCTCCGGCAGCGTTGCCCATGAAGATGTTGCGGCCGTAGTCCGGGCCAACGGGGTTGCCGAGATCGAAGTTCCCGCTTTCGACTTCGATGCCTATCTGATTGTTCCCAACGAAACTGTCGCGCAAAATCAGGCCACCGCTCGCCAGAATGCCGTATTGCTGAGCGCCGACGATGTGCAGACCCGACACCGTGCTTATAAGGGGCGGCAGCGCGCCCTGGAAGCGCAATCCAATCCGGGTATTCCGATCCGCGTCGACTTCGCTCACATCAGGGTTGCTCGCGGAGATCGCGGCTCCTCGGACGTTGACAGTGCCCCCGGCCACCCAGATGCCGTAGCCATTCTGAGTGAACGAGGAGTGCTCGATGCCCGCGCCACCGAGGATCGTCACCGTCGCATTGGTGTCGACACGGAGGCCCGCAATCCCGTCGTGAAGCGCCACGACGCCAGGTCCGATCGTCGGCGTTGGGCCCGGCGTGTCCTGGGTAGGAGGCACGTAGATGCCGCCTGCGCTGAAGTTCTCGACCATCACATGGTCAATGACCACGACGCCAGGGCTTGCGACTAGGATCCCGTAGGCCTGTCCTGCGACGTTCGAGCCGTCCACGACCATGTGCGAGAGCCTTTCGTGCTCATAGGGAAGGCAGAAAGCATGGATGACGTCCAGGATGCAGGGACTAGCAGTCGAACCGTTCTGTGTAAGCGCCACCTCCACCGTCGGCGTGTTCTTCGTCGTGTCTTCAGCCGTAATCGTCACGCCGGCGGGCACGATGATTGGAAATACCTCGCCGGTGCTCTGATTCAGCGTCGGTGCCGCCATCCCGGTGTTCACGATTTCGACGGTTACCGCAGCACCCGCGTCTCCGATGAGGGAGAGCGCATGGGTGAGGCTCTCGAACGGGCACCTCCGCGAGCCGGTGCCGCCGTCGTCATCCTGCCCCGCGTTTGGATCCGCGAAGTACGTCCCGCCCGTGGCGGGACCGCACCCGATCTCGATGTCGCCTTCGCTCGGGCTTGCGTCAACGGCGCCCGTGGGAACGCTGCCTTCGAGCCCCGCATCGGGCGGCGCGCTCGCACCGCTCTCCGCGCTCGCGTCGGTCACCGATGAGTCGAGCGAGCCATCCGGAGCACCTCCCGAAGAATCGACGACGGACCCGTCCGCTTGCGTCGCGACCGTCGAGCCGTCTGGCGTGCTGTTAGCGCTTCCAGAGGACCCGCCTTCGCTCGTGCCCGCACCGAGCCCGGGCAGGTCAAAGGATTGGCCCGCACAGCCGCCGAGCGCGAGGATGCTCACCAGGACGAGCAAATACCTCGTCTTCGCAGGCAGTGGCATGGGCTCCATCCAACATAGTCACGCGAGGAGTACGATCTTGCTCAGGTTTCTCCGGGCAGCGCGCCCCCAGGCACACTCGTCACGGGGCTCGCACGCTTCGGAAGCCGACGCCCGAGCAAGTAAAGGCCAAAACCACTCTTATCTTGCGGGCGCCGCGTCTTGGGCGCAGGCTGACGGGGCGAGAAAGACCGAAACGACGATGATCCTGATAGAATCTGACCCGCTGGCCACCCCGGGAGAGCCACGAGTCACGGACCGCTTCGGGCTACTTGAGAGCGGTGAGGAGCTGGCATCTCTTGGCCAACTCGCTCTCGCGGTCGGATGCTCGAACAACGTACTGCGCGAGCTTCTGGCCGGCCCGATGCGCAAGAGCGTTCGATGGGCGCGACGCGAGCCCGCTCCCACAGTCTACGCGGTTGCGGACGCACGTGCGGCCTTCGAGCCCCATCGAGCGGAGGTAGAGGCGCGGCGCCTGCGCGCGATCGAGCTCGAAGCAACCGGCCGTGCCGCCAGAGCCGCGAGAATCGCTGCTGCTGATGCGGCCAATATAGCGCTCCGCTCGAGTCAAAGGCCCCCGAAGCCGACCGAGGGGAAGTCGGCCAAGAAAGCTCCCCCGCCCCGGCAGAGCTCGCCGCCGCCGCGAGCCCCCGAAGTGATCGTGCTCGCGCGGCGGCCGAGCGTGAGGCCGATCCCATAGCCCGAGTGCGTTTGGACGAGCGATAGGTCTCTTTGCACCGCGGGCCCCTTACGCGCGACGCCGCGGGGCCTCACTATGGGGAGCGCAAGCATGTACGTGTCGGAATACGATCCGCTTCGCGTGATTCTACTCGGTATCCACCTCGACGGGCCGCTGAGCGACGCCGACGTCGATCGGATCGTGGCTTCGACGCAGCGGGCCGTAGATGATGCGGCCCGCCAATGTGTGGCAGTAACGGGTCTGATCGTCATCGAGAGTCGCTACGGCCCAACCTCCGAGCAGCGCAAGCGACTAGGCATGGCGACGGCTCTCGTGAAACGCGGACACATGGCCTTCGTAGTGCGCTCCGCGCTTATCCGGGCGGTAATCTCGGCCATCGGCTGGTTCAAGCAGGGGAACCCCGAGCACGTGCATTCCACCCACGGAAGCTACGAGGATGCGCGAAAGTGGCTGGTCACGCATTCGGGTCACCCGGCGCACGTATTCGATGCGCTCGAGGGCCAGGTGCGCTCGCGAGTCCAAAAGACTCTTGAGCACGCTTCGTAACCGGCATCACCGCTCGTTGGCGAGTCAAATCGAATGAAGCGCGCTTGCGTTGCCGTGGTTAGGTTGTGGTCCGAAGCGGCGATCGGGCCTGGGAAATGACCACCAAGGACGTCATCGAGACGTACACGAGTCAGCGAGGAGAACCGACTGACTACGTCGTCGAGTGCGAGGAGCACGGTGGGGCGGACGCTGCGGTTCAGATTCGCCTCGTACCCAGGAAGCCGCGTGATCCTGCTGCACAAGGGGCGGGCACACTTCACAACGACCGGATCATGAATCGATCGGGAAAGCTCGCGCCAGAAGTGTTCGACTGGGCCGAGAGCGTGATTATTGCGCGCCGCCGGTGAACGATTTATTGAGGCTCTGCATCGCTCCGAAGACGTCGACGATCGTCCAGTGCTCGACGACTTTGCCAGAACCAAGACGCTGGAAGTTCACTCCACGAAGGGTGACGCGGCGCCCTGTCGGAGCCAGCGATGCGAACGGTCCCACGTGTTTCCCGGTCAGAGTCCATCGCCAGGCAAAGGCGTCGCCGTCGACAATCAACTGATCGACGCGGATTTCGATCTCCGCGAACGCAGCACGAACGGCGGCTGAGCGGGCTTTGAATGGTTCCACTCCGTAAGACGGAGTGGGGCCGCTGCAATCGAGAGCGTTCTCGTGGAGAAGCTCGTCAAATGCTTCAAGCCGCCCCTCGGCTATGGCCTCCTGTGTCCAGCGCTTCACGAGTTTCTCGGTGGCGTGTCGGTCCATGGGAAAAAGTACCTTCCGCCCTTTCGACATCGAACCTCCACCATCGGTTCCGGGAAAAACGACGCACGGGTGACGGCCGACAGACACTAGCGTGCGCCGCGGCAGTGCTTACGGTGCAAGCATCATGCTCACTGACGCTCCTCCTTCTCGTTCAGCCCCTCGCACGCTCGCGGACGAGCTTCCGCTAATTGCGACGCCTGATGTGGTCACCTTCCCTGGCAGCGTGGTTCAGCTTGAGCTCGAGAGCGCCGAGTTGGCCGATCGACTCGCGTCGGAGCCCGACGCCATCGTGGCTCTCTTCACGCCCAGAGGCATCCCCGCCGACGAGCACTCGGCGCCCGATTTCCACCCCGTTGGCGTGCTGGCCCACGTGGTGACTGTCTCGAAGCTTGCCTCGAAGGTCGTCGCAGTCCTGCAAGGCGCGTCGCGCGTAGAGCTCGACGCGGTGACCGCGACACGCCCTTTTCTCCAAGGGAGAGTCCACGAGGTATATGACGTTGAATCCGCGGACGACGAGCTCGGTGCCCTCTTTCTTGCGCTCCGAGAATCGGTAAAGAGCGTCATGGGCTTGCTCAGGGCGCCGTCTGAGTTTGCCGCATACGTCGCCTCGATCGACAGGCCCGGCGATCTGGCCGATCTCGTGGCCAGCCGACTGGAGATCTCCACCGCAGAAAGAGCTGAGCTCCTGGCGACACTCGACGTCAAGGCTCGCGTGCGGGCCATCCTTGCCCGCCTCGCTCACCGGATCGAAGTCCTCAAGATGAGAGATGACATCAACGCCCGGGTGAAGGGAGAGATGGGCAAGACCGAACGTGAACATCTGCTGCGCCAGCAGATGAGAGCGATCGAGAAGGAGCTCGCAGGAGACGACGGCGAGGACGAGAGCGACGGCAATGACCTTGAGGCGCTCGAGAAGCGCATCTCGGAGGCGAGCCTTTCGGCTGAAGCGAGCGAGGTCGCGAACAAGCAGCTCAAGCGGCTACGCTCGATGCAGAGCGGCTCACCCGAGTTCGGGATGGTGCGCACCTACCTCGAGTGGATCGTCGACCTGCCGTGGACGGGAAGCACCCCGGATGTAACCGACATCGCCAGTGTCCGCGCCGCGCTCGATGCCGACCACTATGGCCTTGAGAAGGTGAAACGACGGATCGTCGAATATCTGGCCGTAAGGAAGCTCAAGAACGACAAGAAGGGGCCCATCTTGTGCCTGATCGGTCCGCCGGGCGTTGGAAAGACCTCGCTTGGCAAGAGCGTCGCGCACGCATTGGGTCGCAAGTTTCATCGGATCTCGCTCGGCGGTGTGCATGACGAAGCCGCCATCCGGGGCCACAGGCGTACGTACGTCGGCGCTCTGCCGGGAAACGTAATCCAGGGCATGAAGAAGGCCGGAGTGATCGACCCAGTGTTCATGCTCGACGAGGTCGACAAGCTCGGGCAAGACGGATTTCAGGGAGACCCCTCGTCAGCGCTCCTGGAGGTTCTCGACCCAGAGCAAAACGACTCGTTCACCGATCATTACCTCGAGATTCCCTACGATCTGTCGAACGTCATGTTCATCACGACAGCCAACGTCGGCGATACCATCCCGGCCCCGCTCCGCGACCGGATGGAGATCATCGAAATCCCCAGCTACACCCGAGCCGAAAAGCTCGCCATCGCACGGCGTCATCTGGTGCCCAAACAGCTTTCCGAGCACGGGATCTCGCCCGAGAAGCTCGAGATCACCGACGAGGCACTCGTGCTTCTCATCGAGCGATATACGCGGGAGGCCGGCGTGCGTTCTCTCGAGAGAAACATCGCTGCGGTGGTTCGCGGCGCGGCGGTGCGCTTCGCGGAGGGGAGCGAGGAAGCCACCGTCGTGCGCAGCGAGGAGCACCTTCGAGTCCTTCTCGGACCGGCGCGGCACGAGGACCCGAGCGCCGAACGCAGCGAGGAGGCGGGAGTCGCGACAGGTCTGGCTTGGACGCCCGTCGGAGGGAAAGTCCTCTTCGTCGAGGCCACGCGCATGCCCGGAAGCGGAAAGCTCATCCTCACGGGTCAGCTCGGGGATGTGATGAAAGAGAGCGCGATGGCTGCGCTGAGCTACGTGCGTGCGAACACGCACCGGTGGGGCATCGCCAGGGACTTTCTCGACAAGAGTGACCTGCATATTCACGTGCCTTCCGGCGCAATGCCGAAGGACGGACCGAGCGCCGGGGTCACGCTGCTGACCGCGATCGTATCGCTCCTCACCGGGATTCGCGTCAGGCACGACGTTGCAATGACCGGTGAGATTACGCTCCGCGGGCGCGTCCTCGCGATCGGTGGACTCAAAGAGAAGGTGCTCGCCGCGCACAGGGCTGGCATCAAGCGGGTCATTGCTCCCGAGCGAAATCGGAGCGACCTCGAGGAAGTCGCTGAGGAGGTCAAACGCGAGATAGACTTCGTGTTTGTGTCGCACATGAGTCAGGTCATTGCCGCTTCGCTCGAGGAGCAACCGATCGCACACCGTTCGCCGACGCTCGACGGCGGTATCGCCAGCGCGCCCCTCGCCAACTAGGACCTCCGGCCCGACGGCCGCCGTGTGGCCCGCGACGCGACCGGCGGCGCATATGCGAAATTACGCCGCAGCTGGACGATCGGAGGGCGGCATCGGAACGCCTCGAATGCGAGCGGGCGCACGCGTTCCGGGTACCCAAACTGCCTGATCAAGCGGGCCTAACGGTACGGTGTCGTTGTCGCAAGTTCCAACTTGAATGGGAGAGCCTATGAACACGAAACGGAGCTGGTGGGCGTTGTTCGCGGCGGTACCTCTTTCCTTGACGCACTGCGGCGGATCGACGTCGAATCCCGGCGCTCCCGGTGGCCTTGACGGAGGCGGCGACACCAGCGTGAGCAGTGGCTCGTCGTCCGGCACCAACTTCGGCAGCGGCTCAAGCGGCGCCGTCGGCACCACAGGCGCTACAAGTGGGACGGTCGGCACGACCGGTGTGGGCGGCACCGGGGCGGGCGCCACCGGCGCAAGCACAGGCGCGGGCGGCACCGGCGCAAGCAGCGGCGCGGGCGGCACCACCGGCGCTACCAGCGGGACGGCCACGAGCGGTACCGGCGGGACGGGAGCGGCCAGCGGCGCGGTGGTGGATGGCGGTCCGAACGACCCTTGCACCAATGGGACCTATCGCTGTTTCGGCGCTCAGCTATGCGACCCGGCGCTCGGGTGTGTGCAGTGTCTGACCAACACGAATTGCCCGCCAGCGGGTGCAGGCAACGCCGACCTGAAAGTCTGTGTCCTTGGCAGCTGTGAAGTTTGCGGCGCCGATACAGACTGCCCAACCGGTCAGGTTTGTTACCCGAACAACCACACGTGCCACGCGTCATGTACCGCGGACGCAGGCGGCACCACGTGCGCCGCAGGCGGCAGAACCCCCACCTGCGACACGGCAACGGGCGCGTGCGTCGGCTGCGTCACCGGGACCGATTGCCCCGCGAGGGACCCCGTCTGCGATCCGACCACCCAGCAATGCGCCGAGTGCGCGACCAGCGCCGACTGCAAGGGCAATGCGAACGGCGCGGTTTGCGACACAGCGTCGGACACCTGCGTCCTATGTCTGGCAGACACGGACTGCCCTGCGGCCCGACCTATCTGCAACGAAGCGACTCACGCGTGCGTGGCCGGCTGCACGACCAATGCGGGATGCATGGGGCGCGGCGGGCTCGGCGGCCGGATGACGCCGATCTGCGACACAGCCAGCGGGCTCTGCGTGGAATGCACGACAGCAGCGCAGTGCACGGGCGCAGGCGCCACGTGCGTAAATAATCTGTGTGTAAATACGCAGTGCAATGCGGACAGCGATTGCAGCGCCGACGGCGGCGGTGCAGCGCCATACTGCGAGGGAACCCGCTGCGTCGCATGCCTCAATCGAAGCCAATGCGCCGCGACGGATCGGGCTTGCGCCAACGGCGTTTGCATTCCTTGAAGGGCCGCGCGATCGCTTCGCGAGAGCCCGCGTAGTCGCAAGTGCGGCGGGCGGGCTGCCTTCCGGGCGTGGTCCGTCCGACGCCCGTCGAGTATGCTGCACGGCGGATGGGCGGGCAGACGCCAGCGGTGGACCGCCTTTGTCGCGCGCTCGCGTGGGCCATCGCCGAAGGCAGGCAGGTCCCGGGCGTTATCTCTACCGAAGATCTGGTCGGCTTGGAGCGAGCGCTGCGCAGTGGGAACCCTCTGGCTGCGGAGCACTATCCGAAGCTGCGGATCTTTGCGCAGATCTTGTGGCGAATCGAGCTGCCGGACGCGTCGCTCACATGCAACCTCGGCGACGCCTTGGAGGCCATCGCTGAGCGCGCGTCCTCGCTTCCGGCATGGCCGTTTGTGCCGGACGTGGAGCCGTTGAGCTTTCACTCGCTCGAGTACGCCGGCGGCGTCGAGGGGATCGACTCCGTGTATCAGAACAATCGAGAAGGGTGGAGCGCGCACGGCGAACAATCCAAACACTTCATTCGGGCCGCGCTCGAGGGGCTCGCGCGTCGGGAGGTTGTCTGGGTCTTTGGCGCGGGCCGCGCGTACGACCTACCGCTACCGGAGCTAGCCGAGCATTTTCACAAGGTCGTGCTCGTGGACATTGATCGCCGCGCCCTCGATACGACACTTGCGGGCATGGACAAATCGCTGCGCGCACGATTCGAGCTCGTCGCCGCGGACCTGACCGGGATCGCGGCGCCCTGGAGAGCCAGGACGCTCGAAGTGGTGCACGGCGCGCCCAACGCCCGCGAGGCCGCCGAGCGTCTGTATGACCTATTTTGTGGCTACTTCGTCGCGGAAGAACGGCCCTGGCGGTTTCTGGGCGATCGGGCCGATTTGATCGTCTCGCAGATGTTGCTGAGCCAGTTGAACGATCCCCTCGAACGGTACCCGCGGCAGGTCTACGAGCAGCGGTTTTCCAGGCCCTTGTTCGAACAGCATTCCGGGCTGAGCGTTGCGAACATGCTCTTCGCCCACCGGCTGCAACACGATCACGTGCGCTTCTTGCAGCGCCACGCCGCAGCCTCCGTGCTCACCTCGGATGTCGCCGAGCAATACACCGACTTCAAGGCGACGGGCTCGCAGCAGCTCGTCGGGGGCGAGATGCTCATGATCGGCGCCTATCGCTTGGCCGAACGCGTCCCGCACGACTTCGGCATCGTGCAGCAGAAGGATTGGTACTGGCAGCGCGTCATCCCTCGCGCACCTGGACAAGTCGGCTCACGGATGCGAATCGGCGCGCTGTTTCTCCAGAGCGGCCAAGCAGACGCGACTCAACACGCTCGGCTCGGTGCGCGAGAGATCCGTGTCAAATAGCGTCGCGCCAACGCAGCCTCGATAACTCCAAGCCGGGTGCCGGCTTCGGTGCGACAATGCGACCGTGCTTGGGCCGTTCGCTTCAGGTCAAAGGCGGTGGTCGCCGCTCGCGTTCACGCCACTGGCCATCGCTGGATGCGGGGGTCGCACGGGCCTCTCGGTGTCCGCGAGCGGAAGTGGCACGAGCTCGGGCACGAGCGCCGTCCTCAGCTCGGGCTTGAGCAACACCGGCACGTCGAGCGTCGCCAGCGGGACCCTTGCCGTCGGCGCGACCGCGGGCTCCGGGGCGGACGCCGTTTCCGGGTTTTCGTCGGGCACGAGCTTTTCGCCGTGCAGCCCCGGTGCCCCGACGGCCCCGGTTTCGTTCGCGAATCAAATCATGCCTATCTTGCAGAGCAATTGTTCGGCCGGCAATTCCGCGATGGGTTTCGGGGCTGAGTGTCACGGGGACCCCTCGTTGACTCTCCCCGCGAGTGCCGGTGGAGCCCGCCAATGGTTCGGACCGCCGCCGCCGACAGTCAACTCGGCGGCGACCGTCACAACGATTTATGACGGGTTCGTTTGCCCGCCCCAAGGGACCTGCACGACGCAGGTTTCGAACGAAGATTTGCTCATGGACGTCGTAAAGCCGGGCGACCCGACGCAGAGCTTTCTTTGGTACAAGATAACCAACACCCAGGGCGTGCTCGACATGGAGACGCCCGATCCGTGCGCTCGCGGAGACCTCGGAAGCTGCGGCCTTCCCATGCCGTTCTCGCTGACCGGTCCTACGATTGCCACGCTCCTCCCACCGGCGGACCTCGACCTCATTTGCAGCTGGATTGTGCAAGGAGCACCAAACGACGTGCCGTGCCCTGCGGGGCAGGGCTACCAGAGCGGGAACTGCGCGCCGTGTCGCGGTGGGGAGACAGCGTGCGCCGGTCTCTGCGTAAACGAGCAGACCGACACGAGCAATTGCGGGAGCTGCGGTGCGGTCTGCCCGACGGATGGGAGCTGCGCGAGTGGAGCCTGCGCCTGTCCGAGCGGGGACGTCGCATGCGACGGCTCGTGCGTGGATGAGCAAACGGACTCGATCCACTGCGGGGCATGCGGAACCTTCTGCCCGATCGCTGCGACCTGCCAAGGGGGAACGTGCGTTTGCCCATCCGGGGGAACGTGGTGTGGCGATTACTGCGTCGACCCGCAGACCGATTTGGCCCACTGCGGGGCATGCGGAACGGTCTGCCCGCCGGCCGCGATCTGCCAAGGGGGAACGTGCATTTGCCCATTCGGGGAAACAGGGTGTGGCGCCTACTGCGTCGACGAACAAACCGATTCGGCCAACTGCGGCGGTTGTGGCGACCAGTGTCCGGCTTCCGCGCCCACGTGCGCTGCCGCGACGTGTACGTGCACTACGGGGACTTCTTGCGGCGGCGTCTGCGTCGATGAGCAGGTCGACGCGAACAACTGCGGCCAGTGCGGGGTGATGTGCCCGTCGGGACTCCTCTGCCTGGACGGGGTCTGCAGCAATCCACCAAGCTGCGCGCCTGACGGCCCGGGCCTGAACAATTGCGGCCCCGGAGGCCGCGGGGCCGAGAGCTGCTGCGCGAGCTTGGAAGTCACGGGAGGGACGACGTACGCCCGAACCTATGAATCGGGCGCAGACGGGGGTGCATTCCTTCTGTCGGACCCGGCGACCGTGAGCCGCTACCGCCTCGACAAGTACCTGGTCACCGTCGGCCGTTTTCGTCAATTCGTGAACGCGTGGGGCGGCGGCGCGGGCTACCTCCCGACAGCGGGCTCGGGCAAGCACGTGCACCTGAACGGCGGCGAAGGGCTAGTCGATGTTGGTGCACTATCCGACGCCGGCCCCGTCTATGAACCCGGTTGGGTGGTGTCGGACGACAGCAAGATCGCTCCGACGGACACCAACCTGGCGTCTTGCTCACCGTATTCGACGTGGACGAGCTCTGCGGAGAACCAAGAGAACCTGCCCATCAACTGCGTGAACTGGTATGAGGCGTACGCGTTTTGCATCTGGGACGGGGGTTTTCTCCCGACCGAAGCCGAGTGGGAATACGCGGCAGCGGGCGGGAACCAGCAGCGCGAATATCCGTGGGGCCCAACGCCCTCAGGAGGCTCAGCGGGCTACCAATACGCGATTTATGGAAGCGGAGACCCCGGCGGTGACGGATGGACGGGTTGCAGTAACTACCCGGGGGGTAGCTGCGCGCCCTCGGGTAACGCCACAGACATTGCGCCGGTCGGGGCCGCGGCACTGGGAGCGGGCCTCTGGGGTCATCTTGACATGGCGGGAGACGTGTTTGAGTGGACCATGGACTTCTACAACGGCTACGTAACCCCGTGCTCGGACTGCGCCGCTCTTACACTTCAGGTCGGGCCTACACCAACCGGTGGTGGAGGCGTCGGTGATGCGCGGGTTGCTCGGGGTGGCGATTTCGGGCTCAGCCTGCAGTTCTCGCTGCCTCCCGTCCGTTTCTACAGCGGCGGCCGTTCTGTTTTCATCGGGGACACTGGCTTTCGCTGCGCCCGCGCTCCATGAAGTCGACGCGGCACTCTGACTCGTCCGGCGAGTCACCTCGACGTGTCGTCGGGGACCACCTACGGACCGATCGGATAGCCACGCCACAGCCACACCATCGCTTCGGGTGCGGTCTGTTGCATGACCCGACCATCCGTGTGCGTGGCGCCAAGCGCGTAGTCGTAGTGATAGTGGTAGCCGCGCATCTCCAACGCGGCCGCCATGCGCTGATTGGCCAGGAGAAAGTTGCGGTAGGTAGACGGCGGGTCGTTCGCGTTATCGTCGTTCTGCCCAGCCTCCAGCCACATGCGAATGGGCCGGTTCACGGTGGTGTTCCATGCGCAGCCGGTCTCTGCCTGGCACACGCTCGCGGAAAGTGGCGTGTCGCACGGCCCGGGCTCGCTTGCCCCGACGAACCCAGTCGCGATCTGGCAGTTCTCGACGATGAGACCGTTGGGCCCAGCGTCGCTGTACGGATCCACGTCGTGGTACACCCAGCACCCATGCGGGAATGGCGACGTCGCCGGAACTTGGTTGACGAACGTGCCCGAGAAGGTGAGCACGCGAGTGAACAAATCGGGGTGCCACCAGGCCATCGAGAACGCCGCGGCGCCCCCCGAGCTGCCGCCCACGGTGCCTCGACCCTGAGGGTCGTGCGTGAACGTTACAGCTTGCTTGGGGAGCTGCTCGGCCGTGGCCTGCTCGGCGGCGGGGAGAAGCTCTGCGTCGGCCCATTCGGCGTAGAGACCAGAGACAGTGTCATACTCGAGGCCGCGTTCGCTGCCGACTCCGTCGCCACCCCCGTTGTCCGGAAAGACGAGAACGACGGGTGGCACCATTTTGGCGCTTATCAGATTGTCGAACGTGGTCGATAAGAGCGGGACGAATCCGTAGAAGGAGTCCATACCGTCTTGGACAACCATTACAGGAGCAGGCGTGCCCGCAACATATTGGGCGGGGACATAGACGCGAACGTCACGCGTCGGGGCCTTCGGATAGATCGTGCCCGGCGGAAGCATGAAGCTGATGATGGCTCCCTTCGGGACACCGGGCTGCGTCAGCGTGTCGGGCGCGTTCATGTACGTCGGCCCGATCGTCCGGTCCCCGTCACCTTCGTTCCCTGGATCGGTGAGCCCGGGCGTGGATGTGTCCATTCCGCTTCCACCCGTCGCAAGCGCGCCGCCGTCAGCGCCCGATACGCCCGCGGTGCCGCTCGAGCTTCCGGAGCTCGCGGGCGAGCCGATCGCCGCTCCGCTTGCTCCCGCCGTCGTCGCGCCGCTCACGAGCGAACCGCTCGACCCAGTAAGCCCCGAGGCCGCGCCGCCGGCTGGCGACGCGGTCTGGCCCGACGCCATCGAGCCCGTGCCATCGCCCATGGTACTCTCCGAAGGGCTCCCCGCTGCTGCGGAGCCGGCGGCACGCGAGCCGCCTCCGCATCCGGTGACCACTGCGGTGGCTAGCGTGATGAAAGCAGCGCCAAGGCGATCCGGCATCGTGTCCTTGCGAGACCCGCTCACCTTACGACGTCGACTGCGGAAGTCGCGCGAAAGTCGCCGTGTCGCTGAGCAGTTTTCGCTCTAGCCACAGTTTGCCGTCAACACGGCGGAGCCGAGCTATGCCAAAGTCCACCCTCCGACGAAATTTCAATGAAAGTCCTCGCCTCCGGTGACAAAGACCATGGCGGCGCAGAGCGCGCGCGGAGCTAGGGATCGCCGGGGCAATAGGTGATGTCCATCTCGAGGGCGCCGTTGCACCCGTCAAAGCCGCTCTGTGCGTTCCAATCGTCGTACGCGAAAGAGTAGATGAATGGGCAGATCCCCTGCGAGTACGCCGAGTAAGGGCTGTACGGCATCTCTTTGTAGTAGTTGCAGTTCTGGGTGGGGTTCTTGGCGGGATCATTGACGTCGGTCATGTATCCTCGCGTGACCTCCGCGCAGCAGTAGGGGCTGTTGTTCCAGAAGTTGCCGCCGCACCCGTAAATATTTGCCGCGTTCATCGCGCCTACGTCGGCCGCGCCGCCGGCGCATTTCGGGTCGTTTTTCACGACGGCCTGCGCTGCCGTAACGATAAGCTGACAGAGCGGGTCCATGTAGTTGTTACCGATAGCGCACCAGTTCTTGGGCGCCTGGCAAATGTTGTGCACCTTGTCGAGGAGCTGGGTTGGGCACGCGTCCATCATGTGGGCGTAGGGCTGAAAGCAGCCGGTCATGCACGTGGTGGGACCGCTTCCACTGACCTCGACGGGGAGGCCGACCCAGTCGACGTTCGATAGGTCCGCGTTGAGGGCGACGCCTTTCGCGGCGTTGAACTCCATGAAGGTGACCTCGAAGCCGTTCGCCGAATTCAGGTAGGCTGATATTCGCCCTGCCCCGCCCCCTGGCCAGTCGAAGACTTTTTCGCTCGGGGGCATCCCGGCCACCCTCGGCGGCAACTCGACCGCCGGCAGGTTGTTTCCCGAGACCCAAAGGTCGATAGGACAGTTGTTCATCAGCCGCAGGATGAGCCCCGCCGGGTTCGCGGGGGCGGGCAAGGTGAACATCGGTGCCCTACGCTCGGAGGCCACGGGCGGATAGATGCACTCTCCTGCTATGGGCGCGACGCCCGGCGGCGGGCCGAACATGGGTACGCCATTCAACCCGCCGTCGGACGGTGTCGAAGCTCCGCTCGTCGACCCCGAGCTCGCGGTGCCTGAGCCTGCGCCGGACGGCGCGCTCGAGCCTGCCGATGCTCCGGACCCGGCGACCGTTCCAGAGCCGCCCGGCGCACCCGATGGGGTGCTCGAACCGGACGTGGTCGACGCTCCCGAGCTGGTCTGAGAGCCCGACGGAGCCACCGAGCCGCTCGAGGCTCCAGAGGAAGCGCCGCCCGAACTCTGACCGCTCGCGGTGCCTGAGCTCGACGCTCCCGAAGTACTTGAGCCACCGGAGCTCGCTTTTTCCGAGCTGCTGCCACACGCGCCGAGAAGGGTGCCCACAAGGGCGAGACTGAAGAGAGAAGGGCGAAGGCTCATTGGTTTCCGTTAATGCCGAATATTGCCGCAACTGAGGCGAAGCGCTCGAAGATCCTTATGCGGCAGATAATGGCGCTGGGGCTGGAAAGCGACTTCATCGGAAGAGCGCCCCTGGGATCACTCGACGGACTTTTGGATCAGCGTTCGAGGCGGTGCCTCCGGCGACGCATTAGCGATGAACACGGCTCGTCGAAGTGCCTGAGGCAACGGCGGTGGGAAGGGCGGCCGGCACACGAGATCACCTGGCGCCACGCCGCGCGCAAGATCGGCCGTGGTAAGAGTTTCCGCATGCCGCTCCAACGCGTTTCCCTAGTCGCAAGCAAAGACCACGCCTATCGCAAGGCCATCGCCGACGGCGTCCATCGCGCGCTGGTCGAGACGTGCGGTGTGCCGCCGGACGATCGCTTTCAAATCATCACAGAGCATGCCGAGGCGAGCCTTATTTGCTCGCCCAGTTATCTCGGGATCGCGCACGGAAGCGCTCCTGTCTTCGTACAGATCACGCTGAACCGCGGGCGATCGCTCGCACAGAAAAAGGCGCTGTACGCGCGCATGGCCGATCTCTTGCTCGAGTCAGCGCGCGTGCCGCGCGCGGATGTCATCATCAGTCTCGTCGAGGTCGACAAGGAAGATTGGTCCTTCGGAAATGGCCTGGCCCCGTACGCGCCAGAAGAGAAACCAATCGCACCCGAGGGGTGAGCGGGCGTGGCCCCTGATCGCGCGCGATGGCCGTGGCACACCTTGGCGCAGGCCAGAGACGTAGTCCCAGGGGGCAGTCAGCCACCGGTGCGGGCGCGCGCACGTCTCTCGCGCAAGCGAACGACCAGCAAATATTGCAGCCCCAGGGAGACGCCGATCGTCGCATGACAGGCCAGACGGTGCATGGCTCCGGTTTCGGGGCAGTCGAACTGCAGGGCGAGATTGGTGGCTAGGCCGGCGACCCCCACCGCCAACCATACGACGGTTCGATCCTGATGGTCGCCGCGGTCGAGCGCCCGAAGCAGCCAGAGCAAACCCCACCCCACGGCGGTGCCGATGAAAAAGCAGTATCCGAGGTGCCGCAGCAGGCCGCACGCTCCGCCGGGCGCGAGGTCAACAAGGCCGAACGGGGCGACAAGACCCGCACCAATGAGGACGAAGTCGAGCTGCGGGATGCGAGGGAGCTGAAGCGGCCGCAGCGCGCTCCATAAGAGCGCGAGCAGGATCGTCGCGCAGATCGACGCGGGCGCAGCGACCGACGCACCCCAGCGCGAGACGCCGTCGACGTGAACGAAGACCCGCGGCACGAGCACCGTCAAGCCCACAGCGAGCAAAGCGACGCCAATGCGGCTCTGGGTGGGCAGCTCCCTCAACCAGGACGCGAGCCCGTGCTCGCGCGAGATAGCCACCTGAAGGCTCGCACGCACCTCGTCGAGGTCGATCTCCCGCTCTGCGTCCGTCCGACTCACGTGCCTCCGATCTTTGTATGCGTGGCAAGACTCCAAAGTTACTCCGGGCCGAGCTTGCCGGCGAAGCGCTCACGCAAGACCCGGTAACCCCTGTGCGCTCTCACACGCACTGCGCCGAGCGACGCGCCGACGACTTCAGCGACTCGGGCGAAGGAGAGGCCCTTGACGAAGTGAAGCTCGATGACTTCCCTTTGGGCGGGGGGTAGCTCCTTCAGCAGCAAACTCACCACCACGCCCAGATCGTCTCGACTGGACGAGGGGGGGGCGGCGCTCGCGAACCCTTCAATCTCGTCGCCGAGACGGACCTCCGGCCGGCGCGCGAGCGTGCGCAAACGTTGTCGCTTCACGTTGATCGCAATCGTGAAAAGCCAAGGACGCAGCGGCGATCCCGAGGCGAAGTCTGCACGGCTCCGATGAAGCTGAAGAAACGTTTGCTGAAGCAGGTCGCCGACTTCGTCGCCCCCAGCGCCCCGCCCCAGTACGCGGCGGAGCAAAGGCGCGTAGCGACGGAAGATCTCGTCGAAAGCCGCGCGATCTCCGGCGACGTACGCGACCATCAGATCCTCGTCCGTGCGCTCGGTCATGATAAGGGGGAGCGCTGCCGCGTTGGGGCAACAGCCTTTTGCCTTGTAGCGCTGCAGCGCGGCCTTGCAACCTGCAAATGGCAGGCGGTCGCGTCAGTGCATCGACTTTTTTTTCCACGCCGCCGCCGTAACATTTCTTGCGAGCCGGCATAGTTCGTTGGAGCGGCTCGACGGCCGCACCTTCCTTGGACTGTGCCCGCGCCACGCCGGGATGGGAGCTTCATGCATGCTCGGGCCCAAGACGAGGACTCTTATGCACAATCGCATTGCCTTTGCCTCGCCACTGTCATGGTACTTCGTAACTGCCGTCTTGGCCGCGTGCGGCAGTGACAACTCTGCTTCGTCGTCGGGCAGCGGAGCATCCTCGGGAGCAGGCTCAGGCCTCTCGTCGACGGGGAGCCCTTCGGCGGGCTCGACCACGGCCGGTAGCGACGTCGCTGGCAGCGGCCTCTCCGTGCCTAGCTCGGGCACCCCATCGGGGTCGGGCACGGGCTCGATGAACGGTGCCGGCTCGGTCGCGGCGATCGCCGGCTCGGTGAGCGGCTCCGGCTCCGCCTCGCCCTCAGGTATGAGCTCGTCAGGAGTCCCGTCCGGCAGCGCCGTCGGCGGCTCCGGCAGTGGCACGGCGGACGCCTCGACCGGAGCCCCTTCCACAAGCGGGGGAAACGGCACGAGTAGCGGAACGAGTGCGGACGCAGGTACGCCGCAAGAAAGTGGGGCGATCCTCTTTTCCCAGGTTTACGCCAACGTGCTCGTGCCAAACAATTGTACGTCGCATCACGCGGGAACCAACCCATCCGGCGGCCTGGACATGAGCACAGAGGCCAAGGCCTACGCGGACCTCGTGGGTCAAATGTCCGCGGAGACCAACTGCGGCCAGACCTACGTCGTGGCGGGCAACGCCGGGGCCAGCCTGCTCTACCAAAAGGTCTTGGGAACGAGCATTCCCGCGCACTGCGGGGAGCGCATGCCCTATGGCGCGCCGAACCCCATAAGCGAAGCCGACATGACGATGTTGCAGACGTGGATCAACGCGGGAGCACCGCAATGAGATCCAATCACACAGACGTCCCTACCAACGGGTCCATCAAAGGGGCCATCCTTCGATTCCAGGACCTTCATGAAAGCTACAAACGAGGAGATCTCGCACGCGACACGGAGCGGGCTTACCTTGCTCTGCGGGAAAGCATCTACGCCGCGCTCGTAGTCACGCAAGGGCTCGACCGGATGCCCGGTCAGACTGCGCGGCAAGCGGCGCGAGTGGCCATCGCCGCGAGGATTCGGCTCTCCACCGGTGACGCCCCGCAGACCACCGTGACGTGCGACGTTAGCGTCGGTGGATTTGCCGCGCTCGTGAAAGACGTGCTGCCCGTCGGAGGCCGCTGCGTTTTCGTCTTGACCACCGCGGGTCGTTCGCTGGTTGGAGAAGCGCGCGTCGTCGCGTGCCACCGCCAGGGGGCGGCCTACCGGGCGTCGTTCGAGATCGAGACGATGATCGACAACGACTGGGCGCACCTCGAAATCGCCGTGCTCGACGCGGCCGTGGCCGCGCTCGCGCGGTGCATCGTGTACCCGCGTCCAATTTGAGCTCCCCTACCAGCCACCACCGCCCCTTTTTTGGCCCGGTGACTGAGACGGTGGAGCGCCTGCGTTGTGATTGCAGCCGGTGTCGACAAGCGCTCCAAGAGCACCGACGAGACCCGCGAGCACGAGAAGGCGAGCGCGAGCAACGGTGAAGAAGCTCTTATCGGTCCGTGCCGGGGCACGACAGATCCGGATCTCCATGAGTTTGACTCCTTGTGGCATGCGGGGTCCGCGGGCTCGCCCGCACATAGAACGTATGCCGGCCGCGAGGGAATGTTACGGTTCCGAGGGGTCTCTGGCGTGCTTGCCGCTTGTTCATCGGACGACCCGTGTCACGGCCCGATCTCCGGATCGACCTCGTGCACCTCTTCGCCCGTAGTTGCATCGACGGATCTCAGTAGGTCCTTGGCCGCGGCCATGTTGCTCGGCGTGACATTCAGGATGCGACGGCGTGCGACAAAGTCGCCCTCGTTCGTGAACGCGACGCGTGACAGCGCTGCGAGCGAGCCTTCGTCGATCGTCTTCTGTTCTTCATACCCCGGTTGCCCGGGCGAGCAGGGGCCGCCGCCCGCGCCTCCAGGAGCTTACGTTAGAAGCCGCCGCCGAAGGTGATGGACTGCATCCCCCGCCCGAGGGTTTGCACGCCGAGGCTGTAGGTGTGATCTCCGGTCGTCTTCCAAACAAGATCCGCCCTGCTTGCCATATTGGTAGCGGACGGAGCGGCGCGGATGCCGTTCATCAAGGACTGGCCGACACCCCCAAACAAAGGCACTTGCCCTGGCGCAACGTACAGGCCCCCGCCGAAGACGAACCAGGACGACGTGCTGAGCGGAGCCGCGTACGTCAGGGCACCCCCAAGCCCCGCGTCGATGGGACACCCAAGTTGCGAGAAACCGCTCAGCACCAGCCTCGGCGTCAGACGCTTCATCACGAAGTGCTGCACGGGGATGCCGCCGACAGAGTTGCCGGCGGCATCTTCGCGCGAGACACAGTTCGGGAATCCGCTCGCCTTGGGAGAGATGCTCGCCTCAAGCGACAAGCGCAGCGGCGCCACCGCGCGATAACCGGATAGGAAGCCCGCATCGCCGCTGCTGTCGCCCACAGGCGCCTGCGATTGCGCAAGTGCCGTCGACGCCGCTACCAGCGCCGAGGTGAGGGCCCCGACCGTAACGAACCGCATAACGCCGTACCCGATCCTCACGAGCCCCAATTGTAGAGGCGGCGCTCGGCGCCGCAAGTCGTTTTGCCGCGCTCCAAATAGGCCCAGCGTCCCTGTTGCCTGGTCGCCGACAGGCTCCCACTGGCGTAGCATCCGAGGTGCTGACGAGGCCGACCATGACGCACACGAATCGGACGTTCCAAGGCATTGCTTTGGCAATCCTTCTCGCCCTGATGTGGCTCGGTTCGACGGCAGGAGTTGGGAAAGCCGACGATGACCGGGTCTGCGCCCACACGTCCGAGTGCCTTGGGTCACGCGAGGTGTGCATCGCATTGACCCCGTCGGCGAGGAGGGGCCACTGCGAATTCGTCCGTTGGGTACTCCTGCCATAACCAGCGGGGGCGAGGTAGAGTCCGAAGCAGCCGTGGCGCTCGGCTCGCGGGCGTCGAGGCGCCTAAGCCAACCTGCCCCGCACTTCGATCCATGCGCGCACTCCGCTTTTTCGAATTCGGTGACCCCTCGAAGCTCTCGCTTGTCGATCTGCCAGATCCGCGCGCCAACGCCGCGACCGCCGTGGTTCGTATCGTTGCGGCGTCGGTGAATCCGAGCGACGTGAAAAATGTTGCCGGCCAGATGGAAGGGACGGTCTTGCCTCGCGTCCCGGGGCGGGACTTTTCCGGCGTCGTCGAGGACGGACCGCGCGAGTGGCTCGGCGCTCCGGTCTGGGGGACGGGGGGTGACATTGGGTTCTCGGAGGACGGGACGCACGCCGAGCGCGTCGCTTTTCCGATTGCTGCTCTGGTGAGAAAGCCGGCCAACCTTGACCACGACCTCGCGGCCACGGTCGGCGTCACCTTCATCATCGCGTGGCTTGGCGCGATTGACTACGCCGCCGTACGCGAGGGGGAGACCGTTGCGGTCATCGGTGTGGGCGGCGGCGTCGGCGGCGCAGTCGTTCAGATCGCCAAGGCGTTAGGCTGCCGCGTGATCGGCGTCGATCGCGGGCAGAGACCGCCGCCCCCGGCCGGAGCGCTCATCGACGCGTTCGTTTCGGTCGACGAGGGGGACGTCGCCACTCGGGTGAGAGAGCTGACCGAGGGAAAAGGGGCAGAGGTCGTCTTCGACGCCGTGGGGGGCGTCATGTTCGAGACTGCGTTGCTCTCGCTCCGCCATCGTGGGCGGCTCGTCGAGATCAGCGGCACTGGCAAGAGGCGCGTCGAGTTCGATCTCATCGATTTTTATCACAACGAGTTGCGGATCTTTGGCGCCGACACCCGAAAGTTGGACGCAGTCGCGTCGGCGCAGATTCTGTCGAATCTGGCGCCTGGCTTCGAAGACGGTCGCTACCGAGGTCCGACCCTCGCGCGCGCGTACCCGCTTGCCGATGGGATCGCTGCCTATGAGGCTGTCGCGCGCGGCACTCGCGGCCGGGTGGTTCTCACGATGTCTTGACTGCATTCTGACGCTCGGCTTGCCGTGAACGCGATTCCAGCGGAGGCGACGAGGGCCCCCTCACGTCGAACCGGCGCCCGGCCCAGAAAAGCGTTCGTTCTCCGTTACCACGGGAGCCGTCCGAGTTTTGCATGCGAGAATGTACCTGTGGGGCCGTCCGGGCCGAGCAGCGCAACGCGCACCGCCTCAGCGGCGCCCTCCTCGAGGGTCTCCGTGCCCTCATAGCCGTTGAGGTTCGTCTTGGTGAAGCCCGGCGAGACCGCGTTGACCTTGATCCCGGCCGGCTCCAGCTCGATCGCCATGGCGAGCGTCATGGCGTTGAGAGCCGTCTTGGAAGCAGGGTAGACGGGGCCGAAGGTCGAGCGGTAGGCGAAGGCCGGGTCCGCGTTCCTCGTCAGCGAGCCGACGCCGCTCGACACGTTGACGATGCGGGCAGCCGGCGCCTCGCGCAGGAGCGGCAGCATCGCCTGGTAGACGGCGAGGACGCCGAACACGTTGGTCTCCCATACCGCGCGCACTTCATCGAGGGACACGTTGCTCGGGCGGGTGCGCTTAGCGTACTCCGCGATGGACATGCCGGGCAGCTTGCTCGTGTTCGAGATGGCCGCGTTGTTGACGAGCACGTCGAGGCGGCCAAGCTCGTCGCGGATGCGCTTCGCCGCGGCGGCGATCGAAGCCCGATCCGTCACGTCGAGCTGGAGCGCGCGGGCGTCTCCGTCAATCGTCTTGGCCGCCGCCTCTCCGCGCGCGAAGTCGCGCGAACCGACGAGGACGATGAAGTTCTTCGCAGCGAGCTCCTTTGCGATCTGGAGGCCGATCCCCTGATTGGCGCCCGTGACCAAGGCGACGGGTTTGTCCTGCATGTCTGGACTCCTTACGGTGATTCGCTCGATACAGCGTAATTCCGCGCCAACATACACCCCGCCGCCTCCCGGCGATTGGAAGGACCGGACATTTTGATCGGTCGCCCCGCGCCCCCTTGACGATCGCTCCGGACGCACAAACAGTGCAAAGGTGCCCCCCGCGATGGCTTCCGCCACCTCGACGTTTTCGCTTTCCCGCTTCGTGGAGGACGCTCGCGTAGTCGTGCCCGTCGCTGGCCGCCCATTTCACGTTGGACGACTGCCCGACGTGAGAACGAGCCTTGTCTTTCGAGTGATCGAGGAGGGTCGGAGAGGAGATGTGTCCGTCGCCGGCCCGCGAACGCATGCGCTCTTCAAGAACGCCCTCGGCGTCGTGCGGGCGGCTATCGTTCGGTTCAAGCCTGGCTGGTCCGCGCCCCTACTCGGAGTGGCAGGAAGCGCACTGAGGGACCAGATCGTCCCGCTGGAAGACATCTGGGGCCGTTCGGGCGGCGACCTCTGCCTTGCGCTCCTCGCTGCACCAAGCCTGCCCGACGTGCTTGACCGGATCGCCCACGCGCTCGCCGCTCGCACCCACCAGACACTCGAATCGGCATCGGGACGGCTAGCTCGCCATGCAGTTCGCTTGCTCGAAGGAGACGAGGTTCGGGTGGAAAGCGTGGCGGAGCGGTTGGGTGTCACGGCGCGGCATCTTCGCCGCGCCTTCACGGAGAGCGTCGGCATCGGGCCGAAGGAGTACGCGCGGACCGTTCGCCTCCAACGTGCGGTGCGTGCGGCGGCGACCTCGAACGACTGGGTGCGGATCGCCGCAGACGCCGGCTACTACGATCAAGCACACCTCATTGCCGACTTCCGGGAGTTCGTTGGGCTAACACCGAGCGCCTTCGTGAAGCGTGGAGGCGAGGTCTTCGGGGTGAGCTCGCTCACCGTCCCGTCGCGCTTCGAGAGACGCTCAACACTTCTCCAAGAATCGTGTGGGCGGCGTCAATCGGCGCGGGGTCGACCTCGCCGCCCGCCCACTCGATGATGACCTTGTCGCCTTCGACGGCGAGTCGGAGCGCCAACGAACATCTATGCCTAGCTGCGTAAGCGGGGATGCTCGCCGCAGCGCGTTCCGAAGGCCCCATTGGCGTTGCTTGCCCGGGGTGGGACTTCGAGCCCATCATCTGCAAGCGATGCGCAAAGTGGTGTACTGGATGACCGTCTCGCTCGACGGCTTCGTGGAGACGCGCGACGGCAAGATCGACTGGACGGCGCCCGACGATGAGCTGTTCCGCTACCTCAAGGAGTCCGCGCTCAAGGTTGGCGCATTCCTCCATGGACGGCGCATCTACGAGGAGATGGCCAGCGTCTGGCCCACCGCAGACCAGGAATACGTGCTTGTCCGAGGACATGCGCGAATTCGGGCGCATCTGGACGCGAACCCCCAAGGTCGTGTTCTCGAAGACGCTGCAGCACGTCGAGCACAACAGCCGTCTCGCCAACCCGGACATCAAGGCGGAAGTCGCCATGTTGAAGGGGCAGGTGCAAGGCGATCGACAGAGCACCCGCTCGAGCTCCGCCTCATCGAGACGCACATGTTCCCCGGCGGCGTCGTGTTGCTCCGCTACGACCGCGCCCGGCAGGAGGCGTGATGGCCACGAAGAAATCCGCCACGAGCAGCCGCAGGAAGATCGGGGGCTTGCTCAGGATTTCGTCCGGACACCTCGATCACGGTCGGCGCAGAATGGCACACTAACCCGTGGATGGATTCGGCGGGATAGGCTCCGTTGGCCAGTCGGTCCTCAACTTGCTCCGTCAGGACACTCAATGATCTATCGCAAGACGCCCCCGCAGCGTGGCCGCCTGCTTCTACGCATCGTCGCCACGACCGGCGCCGGAACGCTGCTTGGTACGGGCGCCTGCGGCCCTTCTGTTACTGAGTGCGGCGGAGTTTGCGCGGTGGTGGTCAACCCCGGCTCGGGCGCCGAGGTGTCGGGTTCGACTGGTTCGGCCGGCGGTGCGGCGGGCACGGGCTATGAGGGGCTCATGGGCACGGCGGGTTCAGCGAGTGGCGGCGCTGGAGCCGGCACAGGTTACGAGTGGGCGGGCTCGCTCACCACCTCGGTCCCGCCTTACCAGGGGACGGGAGACGCCGCGACGGACGCCACCAGCTCGGACGCAAATGTCCCCCCGGATGCCGATGCGACTCCCCCGCATGCGGAGGCCGGTGCTTCGGACGCGACGCTGGAAGCCGGAAGGATCATACTTGGCATCTCCGTCGCACCCCCAGACGCAGGCTCGGAGCAGTGAAGGTTCCGTTCGAGATTGAGTGGATGGGGGGCGCTGCCGAGCACCGCTTCCGAAAGGCACGCCCTGGGATCGAAGACTTGCCATGGGGCACGCTCGACGCGTCCGCGTATTCGCCGGCAGCCGTCGAGTATGCGCGCGGGTCGTGGACGGACGTGGCGATCAACGAGTACCGGGCCATCGTGGGGTTCAGCGACGTGCTGCGCGCTCTGGTCGAAGTAAAGGCACCGCTCGATTTGCTCGGCATGACGAGCGACTTTCTAGCGGATGAGTGCTCTCACGTTGAGATGGCGAGCCGGATGGCGATGGATCTTGGAGGCGGCGCTCCGCGGATGGTCGATCTGCAAAACTTCGTGGTGCGCCCGCAAGGGCTCAAGCCCCTTCAGCTCGCCAACGAGCTTGTGCTGCGCGTCAGCTGCATCGCCGAAGCCTTCAGTGGGGGGACGGCCACGGTGAGCCACGCAGAGGCTTCGCATCCGCTGCCTCGCGCTGTCTACGAAACCATCCTTCGTGACGAGGCTCACCACCGCCGCTTGGGGGGGCTTTACTTCGAGTGGGCCCTCTCGCGCATCGACGAGCAGGAGTTACGCCGCCTCCGACGAGTCCTGTTTCATTCGCTGCGCGCGCTTTCTCCATTCTGGAAGCCGCCGGCCCAGACTCCGACGACGGGACTCTACGCCGAGGATCTGAAGGCGCTCGGCTGGCTAGGGACCGCAGCATTCGCGCCGGTGGCCAAGGAGGTTGTCATCCGCGACATCCTCGACCCGCTGGCAAGCATCGGGATTGCGGTCTCGGACGATGAACGTGCTGAGCTGCTCGGATGAGCGCGTCGACGAGCACGGTTGGCGAAGGTTTTCACTGGAGCGGGAACTATCTGTGCGCCTTGGTCGACCGTAGCCGGCGAGCCCTTCGTGCCCACCGTTCCGCAAGGCGTGGACAGTCTGGACCTCGTGACGAAGGGAATCGTCGGCTCGTGGATCGGCAGCGCCGCCGCGCCGACTTATTGGGTGCTCGACTCTTGGCAAATCGCCATCACGTTTGCGGCCGATGGCTACTATGAGGTTCGGGGATACAACGGGACCGCCACCAACGGCTACACCGAGGTCAAGCCTCCGCCATTCTACTACGGAGATCAGACGGACTGTCCCTCGTTTGATCGATGGCGCCTCAATAGCATTGGAGACGCTGGGGTTTCCGGCCAAATCGACACGCCGTTTTACTACGTTAGCTGCCACTGCTACCTGCCCGCGTGGCAGGGAGAGCTTTCGAGCGTCGCGCTGAATTCAGCAGGTAACCGCCTGCACTTCTCGTTTGCGACGAGCGACGGATACGGTCCGATTGAATACGACTTGTGGCGGGTGTGTCCGACGATTTCGATGCGTTAACTCTCGACGCGAGGGCGGAAACGCCGGCGCTCCCGTGGCTAGGATTTCCACCTCGGCTTCGTCGCGGGCTCGATCGAGCCGGAGGGCGAATGCTCTACCGCCGCGCGCCTCCGAACGTCGGATCGCCTCGACCGAGCCTCCAGGCTTCGTGCGCGTTCCAACACGCATCGGGGCCGCCTTCGGTCCCACGGAGAGGCACTCGTCGCATCTGAGAGGAGGCTGACGCCGCGGGCCCGGGGCTTGCTCTCAGGCGTCGCGCAGGCAATGTTGGTCTGCACAAGGATGCGGTGGGACGAATCGCACGAGAGCCGAGACGTCGTCGATCGCCGTGGCGAAGGGCCGACAGGTGGGGCGACCTTCGGCGGTGGCGGCAACCTGCTGAACCTTGCGCTCTTTCTCCTGACCAAGCCGCACGGCTGGGTCCTGGTGCTCCTTGGGGGCGCAGTGTACTTCGGACGCGCGTTGCTCTTCAGCGGCGTCCCGACGCACGGCGTGCAGACGGCGCCGATCGGCAACGGCTCATCCCCCGGAGAGACGCCGGAGGTCCACTTCGTCTCGTTCGTGCTCGACGACGTGCAATCGACCTGGGACACGACGCTGGTCCGGACGGGACATCCGTACCGGCACGCCAAGCTCGTGCTCTACACCGACTCGACGTCGACCGGCTGCGGCGCCGGAGAAGCCGCAACGGGTCCGTTCTACTGCCCCGAGGACGAGCGCGTGTACCTCGACCTCGGCTTCTTCCGCGAGCTCTCCGGCCGGCTTGGGGTCCGCGGACAATTCGCGCAGGCCTACGTCCTCGCGCACGAGATCGGACACCACGTGCAGAAGGTCCTCGGCATCCACGGCGGCGACACCACCCGCGGCGCGACCGGAACGTCCGTGCGCTTCGAGCTCCAAGCCGATTGCTTCGCCGGCATCTGGGCACGCTCCACCCAGGATCGGAACCTCATCGAATCCGGAGACGTGGAGTCCGCGATCGGCGCCGCGGCGGCAGTGGGCGATGATCGCCTCCAGCGAATGGCGGTGGGCACGGTGAGCCCGGAGAAATGGACACACGGGTCGTCCGCCGAGCGCGTGCGATGGTTCAAGCGCGGCATGCAGGACGGCACGATTGCCGCGTGCGATACGTTCGGCGCGCGGGCGCTCTAGTTACGGCTTCATGCAAATCGGCTCGCGATGGCGAACCATGAAAATAGTGGAGGCGCTGGGAATCGTAACGTCCCTGCACGGAGTCCAGCCGCGCTGGACGGAGTCCAGGAACGTCTGATGACCGAGCCTTGGGAGCAGACAGCGGCGCTGTCTGCGAACAGGGTGGAGGCGCTGGGAATCGTAA
>Ga0302325_10002738_pt1 | contig 42416 bp, 39 predicted proteins | sample Palsa_T0_2_FD_201948 | JGI IMG/M metagenome (GOLD analysis project Ga0302325, IMG submission 201948) | Peat permafrost microbial communities from Stordalen Mire near Abisko, Sweden - Palsa_T0_2 | ecosystem: Environmental > Terrestrial > Soil > Palsa > Peat permafrost | place: Sweden: Abisko... | reverse complement strand
GAAACGTCATGACGCCGGCTCGCTCAAAGCCAGCTCGCCCTGGGCCTCGCTAGGTCCCGGTCTACATGCAGGCGAGGCCAGGCATTGCGGTCGGCGAGGTGTGGTGGATCACACCTACGATGCCGCCAACCATCAACAGGACGATCGTCCCGGGGATCATACGCTTCCTCAAGAAGTTTTGATGGTGACCCGCCGCCGAATCAGGACGATATTGGACTATCTCGGGATCACCAATGATTCATCTGGAGCATCAAAAACGCTCAACGCAGTAGTGATGCTGGTCTTGGGAACGTTATTGATAGTGATCGGTCTCTTCACCACGATTTTCTATACTGGTATGTACGGTGGACGGATCAGTGGAATATCCTTCGTTTTTGGGGTTCTGTTTATCGGGATAGGGTGGCTCACGCGGGCCCGAGCCAGGTAACCCGCCGGCCCCGTTCGATGCCCAACTCCGTGGCTCAGGACATTCACCGGGCCGTGACGTTGGTCAGGCTGCCCGCCTACCATTGCGAGCAATGGGCCGGGAACGCAAGGAGGACCGGGTAGTCGTCTGTGACGGTGTCGAGTTCATGGCCCCGAGCGGGCGGGTCAGGGCTAACTGGATCCGGTGGCTGAATATGCTCCTCATCGCGGCGATTGGGGTGTGGGGCGTCAGCGGTGCCTTTCACCGCCATCCCTATGTCGCGGTAGCCATCGGCGTGTTCTACATCGAGGCTTGCCTGGTGCAGATTCCAGCTCTCATCCGCTCAGGCGGGGTGGTATTCCGAGACGATCTTGCCAGGAAGGTCGCGACACCGCTGCGTGAGTTGACGGCGATTGCACACTGTGCGGTACCGCGAGTGGTGCTGCGTGACGACGCCATCCGAGTAGCCGTCGTCGTCCAAGTGCGTCGGGCGGTTCGGCTTATCTTGTCCAGCCAATGGGCAGACAGCGTTGGCGATCGCCAGCTGCGCGCCGTTGTGGCTCACGAGTTGGCCCACGTCGTGCACTCCGACTTCCGGGCCATAAAGATCCGGCAGCAGGTGGCCCTCTACGTAGGCATCGCCGCGTCTATCGCCTTCACAGTCATTGCCACTGGGACGGTCACCTTGTCGATGTACGTCGCCCTGATCCCTCTTTTCGCACTGGGCGCACGAGTGCCGCTATCGGTCCTCAACCGCCGGCTCGAACGTCAGGCCGATTCCGGCGGCGCCCAACTGTCAGGCGACCCGAACGGTTTGGCGATGGCGCTGGTCGAGGTGAAATCCTTCGGTGATGCCACGCGCAGGAGACTGTATGGGGCGAAGCCATGGCGTTGGCTGCTCTTCCCGTTGTCCTTTTCCATGCCCACTCATCCGGCGATGAGCAAGCGCGTCCGAATGCTCACCGAGACGGCTCGCGATCAAATGGTCATCCTGCCAAGCTCAGGCCCCTGAACTGTCGCTCTCGGGAGGCGGGAGGAAGCCGCACCCGCTACCGGCGCCTACGGCTCGGCGATGGCGATCGCAGCCAGGATCCCCGGCTCGGCCAACAGCGCCTCGACCACGCCGGGCCGCACCGGCTCCTCGAACGACAGCGCCATCATCGCGGTGCGCCCGCCCGCCGACGAAGGGCGACCCGACAAGCGGCTACGGCCGAGCTTCAGGTCGACGATGTTCATGCCCGCATCACGAAGCGTCTCGGCCACCAGCGCCACCATGCCCACTCGGTCGTCGTTGCGCACCACCAGCATGTTGTGGGCGATAGGCAACTCGATGTCGTGGTCGTCCACCATCACGATCTTGGGCTCGGCCCGCAGTCCGAACAGCGTCCCCGACAGGGCGTGGTCCCCGCCCCGCAGCGTGATCAGGTTCACGTAGTCCTGCGATGCCAGCGCCGTGGTGGCCCGCACCGACAACCCACGTTCCTCCGCCAACTGCGGTGCGTTGACGAATGACACCGGCTCGTCGGTAGCGGCGGAGAACAACCCCTTCAGCACCGACAACGTCAAGATCCGGGTGTCGTACTCCGCCAGCTGGCCCTCGTACTCGATCTCCAGCACCGGGGTCAGCGACTGGGCCAACAGCCCGAACAGTCGCCCCAGTCGCTCCGCCAGGGGCAGGAAGGGCCGCACCGTCTCCGACGCCTCGGCCGCCCCGATGTTCACGGCATAGGGCACGAACTCGCCGGCCAGCGCCAACTCGACCTGTTCGGCGATGGAGATCCCTGCCTTGTCCTGGGCCTCCTTGGTGCTGGCCCCCAGGTGCGGCGTCACCACCACCGAGGGCAGGTCGAACAGCGGAGACGACAACATCGGCTCGGTCGAGAACACGTCGATGGCGGCGCCTGCGATCGTCCCCGCCGCCACCGCGGCCGCCAGCGCCGCCTCGTCCACGATGCCACCCCGGGCAGTGTTGACCACCCGCAGGTCGGGCTTGGCCTGCGCCAGCAACTCCGCCCCGATCAGCCCCATCGTCTCGGCCGTCTTGGGCAGGTGCACGGTCAGGAAGTCCGACTGGCGCACCACATCCTCCAGCGGGAGCAACTCGACACCCATCTGCTTGGCCCGCTCGGGCGCGACATACGGGTCATACGCCACCAGGCGCATCCCGAAGGCGTGGGCCCGCTGCGCCACCAGAGCACCGACCCGACCCAGCCCCACGATCCCCAGTGTCTTGCCGTGGACCTCCACGCCCTCCCAGCGGGAACGTTCCCACCGTCCCGCCGTCAGGGCGGCATGGGCCTGGGGAATGTTGCGGGCCTGGGCCAGGAGCAACGCCAGGGTGTGTTCGGCGGCGGAGAGGATGTTGGAACGGGGCGCGTTGACCACCATGACGCCGCGCCGGGTAGCCGCCGCCACGTCGACGTTGTCCAGGCCGATGCCGGCCCGGCCCACCACCACCAAGTCGGTCCCGGCGGCGATGACCGGGGCGGTCACCTTGGTCTCGGATCGGATGATCAATGCCGCCGCCCCAGGCACCGATTCCAGCAGGGCGTCAGGGGACAGGCCAAGCTGCACATCCACGTCATGGCCGGCGGCTCGCAGCGCCGCCAGCCCTCGCTCGGCAATTTCCTCGGTCACCAAAACACGCGCCATCAGATCATCCTTCCTGAGCTCCCGGCGTTACCGGCCACGCTCACGCTGGGCAACGCCCGGGCCCAACTGCGGCCCGCCATAACGGCGACCGCCCTTGCAATCCTCACACTATCGAGGCCTGGAGCCCCCGCCCGACCGGGCCACGGCGGCTTAGGACGCCTCGGCCAGCAATTTTCCAATCCTGGACACGCCTTCCACCAGGTCGTCGTCGGACAGCGCATAGGAGAACCGGACGTATCCCGGCGCCCCGAACGCCTCGCCCGGCACGACCGCCACCTTGGCCTCGTCCAGCAGCAGCGCCGCCAAGTCGAGCGTGGTGGCCGGTGTGCGGCCCCGGATCGAGCAGCCCAGCACGCCCTCGAAGCTGGGGAAGGCGTAGAACGCCCCCTCCGGCTCGGGGCACACCACACCGGGGAGGTCGCGCAGCATGGAAAGGATCAGCAGCCGCCGCCGGTCGTACACCCGGCGCATGGCCTCGACCGCCGTGAGGTCGCCCCCCACCGCAGCCAGGGCGGCGCGCTGGGCCACGTTGCACACGTTCGAGGTGGTGTGGGACTGCAGGTTTATCGCCGCCGCCATCACGTCGGCCGGGCCGAGCAGCCACCCAACCCGCCAACCGGTCATGGCGTAGGTCTTGGCCACGCCGTTGACCACCAGCGTCTGGTTGGCCAACTCAGGCACAGCCACCGGCATCGACGTGAACGTGGCCGAGCCGTACACCAGATGCTCATAGATCTCGTCGGTGACAACCCACACGCCATGCTCCAGCGCCCACTGTCCGATCGCCGTCACCTCGGCTTCGGTGTACACCGCCCCCGTCGGGTTGGACGGCGACACAAACACCAGCAACTTGGTCCGCGCCGTGCGCGCCGCCTCCAACTGGTCGACGCTGACCTTGTAACCAGTGGCCGCCGTGGTGGGCAAAACCACCGGCACCCCGCCCGCCAGGGCGATCGACTCGGGGTAGGTCGTCCAATAGGGAGCGGGCAACAACGCCTCGTCGCCCGGGTCGAGCAGCACGGCGAAGGCGGTCTCGAGGGCGTGCTTGCCCCCGTTGGTGATGAGTACCTGGTTGGCCTTGATGCCATCCCAGCCGGAGTCCCGGGTGGTCTTGGCCGCCACCGCCGCCCGCAGCTCGGGCAGGCCGGCCGCCGGCGTGTACTTGTGGTTCTTGGGGTCGCGGCAGGCCACCACGGCCGCCTCCACGATGTGGTCAGGCGTGGCGAAATCGGGCTCCCCGGCGCCGAAGCCGATCACCGGCTCACCCGCTGCCTTAAGGGCCTTGGCTTTGGCGTCGATGGCCAGGGTGGCCGACTCCGTCACCGCCGAAACTCGGTTCGATATGCGTTTCATTGCTGCCATGCTGACACAGTGAGCACGACCGATCCGACCGAAATCCGCATACCCACCGATCTCCTGCCCGCCGACGGCCGCTTCGGCTGCGGCCCCTCCAAGGTCCGCCCTACCGCGGTAGCGGGCCTGGCCGCCACGGGCACCGCCTTCATGGGCACCAGCCACCGCCAACCGACCGTGAAGTCCCTGGTCGGGCGGCTGCGCTCCGGGCTGTCCGAGCTGTTCGAGCTGCCCGAGGGCTACGAGGTAACGCTGGGCAACGGCGGGGCCACGATGTTCTGGGACATCGCCACCTTCAGCCTGATCGAGCGGCGTAGCCAGCACCTGGTGTTCGGCGAGTTCTCGACCAAGTTCGGCGCGGCCTCCGCCGCGGCTCCCCATCTCGACGCCCCCTCCATCATCGAGTCGGCCACCGGAACCCATCCCTCGGTGCAGCCCGAGGCGGGAATCGACCTGTACGCCCTGACCCACAACGAGACCTCGACCGGGGTCATGATGTCGCTGGCCCGGCCGGGCGGGGCCGACGCCGACGCCCTGGTGGCGGTGGACGCCACGTCGGGGGCGGGCGGCCTGGCGTTCGACCCGAGCGAGGTCGACGCGTACTACTTCGCCCCCCAGAAGTGCTTCGGCAGCGACGGCGGCCTGTGGGTGGCCCTGCTTTCCCCCGCCGCCATCGACCGGGTCCGCCGCCTCGGCTCCCGGTGGAAGCCGGCGTCGCTCGACCTGGGCATCGCGCTGGACAACAGCGTGCTCAACCAGACCTACAACACCCCCGCTCTGGCGACGCTGTGGCTCCTGGCCGACCAGGTTGGTTGGATGCTGGGAAAAGGGGGGCTGGCGGGATGCGCAGCTCGGAGCTCGCGTTCAGCCGAGACGCTGTACGAGTGGGCTGCCGCGTCGTCGTTTGCGTCGCCATTTGTCGTCAAGCCGGATGAGCGCAGCACCGTCGTGGGGACCATCGACCTCGATGCTTCGGTGACCGAGAGGGCGGTGTGCCAGGCGCTGCGGGCCAACGGGATCGTGGACACCGAGTCCTACCGCAAGCTGGGGCGCAACCAGCTGCGGATCGGGATGTTCCCCAACGTGGAGCCCGACGACGTGGAGGCACTGACCCACTGCATCGACTACGTGGCGGAGCGCCTGGCCTGAGCACGGGTAGCCGGCAGCGGGCCCAAATCTGCCTAGTCGGCCGTGTCGTCGTGCGAGTCCCCACTGGGTTCGGGCGGCTGACCACTGCGGCGGGCCGGGAGCCACAAGCGGCGCTGGCGGGCCAGGACGCTCAGCGTCAGCGCCCGGCCGTCCGCCCCGTCCGCCAACAGGCCGGAGCCCTTGGCTGTGTCGACCCGCTGCGAGCTGTAGATGCCGCGATGGGAGCTGAACACGTAGGACACCACGCACGCCACGGCCAGCAGCACGAGGGGCGCCTGGCCGAACAGCTCGACGCCCATGATGGTGCACGCCAAGGGCGTGTTCGTCGCTCCGGCGAACACGGCAACAAACCCGAGCGCCGCCATCAGCGGGATGGGAACGCCCAGCAGATGCCCCAACGTCGCCCCCAGGGTGGTGCCGATGACAAACAATGGCGTGACCTCGCCCCCCTGAAACCCCGTCCCCAACGTCACCGAGGTAAAAAGCAGCTTCAAGGCAAACGCAAACGAGATCACTCCTATCCCGCCAGCCAGCGAGGCGGTGATGAGGGGGATGGAAAGACCCAAATAGGCCCGGGACCCAACGGCGTAGGTCAGGCCAATGACCAGTACGCCGCCGATGAATGGGCGGGCGGGCGACCATGACACAAAGGCGGCTGCGACCCGCTTTATCCCATGCGTCAGCTCGCTGAACAGGATCGACACCAGGCCAAAGGCCAGTCCGGCAACGGCCACCTTGGCCAGCAAGGCGGCGGTAATGGTGATCGCCCCGAAGTGCGGCGTCGCCGTGTGGGTAACGCCCAGCCCACGCACAATGAGATCACCCACGATCGGCGCGGTGAGGGCGGGAACAACGGCGTCGTAGCGCAGCCGGCCCACCGCCTGAACCTCGAGACCGAACACGAATCCCGCGATGGGAACGCCGAACACCGCCCCAAACCCTCCCCCGATGGCGGCGATCAACAGGAGCCGCCGGTCATCGGGCGACAGCTTGGTTATCCGGTTGAAGGCGTCGGTGAGGCTGCCCGACATCTGGATGGCGGTTCCCTCCCGGCCCGCCGAGCCGCCGAACAGGTGGGTGACGACGGTGCCCAGATAGACCAGCGGCGCCATCCGTTTGGGGATCCACGCCGTCGGCTCGTGGATCTCGTCGATGATCAAGTTGTTGCCCTGGGCCGACGTTCCGCCGCCATAGCGATAGCCGAGGCCCACCACCAGACCGGCCACGGGGAGCAGGAAGAGCAACCAGGGATGCGCCTCGCGAGTCTTGGTAGCCCAATCCAGCGACACCAAAAAGCCGGCTGACGCCAGGCCTGCCAGTACGCCGACGGCGGCGCCCAGCACGATCCATTTCACCAGGTAGGCAAGAAGACGCGCCTGCTCTTCGAGGTCAAAATGGATCAGATGGCGCAGGGCGGTGTAGGCGCGCTGAAGGCGGCTGGCGGGGACGTCGGGGGTGTCGCTTTGGGGGGCGTTGCGGGCGTCGAAATCGCACCATTGGCAGACCGGTGCGGTGGACCAGAGGTGGCACGACGGACAGTTCATGAACCGCCGGGCGGGGCGTTCGTCTTTTCCGGGGCGGGGCGGCAGGCTCACGTCGATCCTCCACCGGGGAAGAAAGCATCACCCGCCCGACACACCCGACCCGGCTACCGCAGCGTGTCCCTACCGACGTGGCAATCTGAAACGTTCGGTAGGAGCTATCAGCCTTGCGGCGGTTGTACGGCGAGCCCCATCGCCACGCCCAAGGCTAGCGCGTTGGTAGAAGCTAGTCAGGCGCCGGGCTTTGCGGGGGCTGGACCTACACAGTGATCCCGAGCAGGCGGGGGCCGGCGGCGCGGCACAGCACCGCGACCCACGTACGCCAGGGGCGCCAGGCCTCGGCCAGTCGCTCCGCCTCCTTCGGTGCCAACGGCCCGGGCCGGTCGTAGAGCCGGCCGAGCGTGGTGAGCAGGCGAGGCTCGTTGAGGGGGAAGACGTCGGCCACGCCCGCCGCTCGGATCACGATCAGGTCGGCGTAGAACGGCCCGATGCCGGGGATGGCCCGCAGTGCGGCGCGCGCCTCGTCCTCCGATTGGCTGGCCAAGGCGGCGACGGTGGCGGCGTCGAGCGCCCCGGCCTGGGCCGCTCGGGCCACGCCCACCACCCGCTCGGCCCGAGCAGGCTCGATCCCTGCCGCGGCCGCCACGCCCTCCGGCCCGAGATCGATGATGGCCCCCGGGGTGGGCACGGCCCACATCGCTTGGCCCGCCACCTCGCAACCGAATCCTGCCGCCTGGGACAGCCGAGCACGCCACTTCTCGGCGGTGGCACCTGGACGGCGCATGGAGATCACGGCCCACAGCGCCGCCTCGTAAGGCGAATAGAACAGCGGTGGCCTGAGCCCGGGCGCTACCGCCATCAGCCGCGCCAGCACGGGGTCTTGGTCACCCAATGCCTGGTACCCGGTGGCGTCATGGTCTAGCGACAGCACCCGTGCCACCTGGGCGACGATTGCCTGTGGTGCGCCGCCGGCATCGTTCCAGATGGTGCCGCGGACCAAGCCGTCGTCGCCCTGGGTCACCGAAACGCCCGCCTGGTCGCGGTAGCCGTCGACGCAGAACGCCAACCGCATCGTCCCGTCAAATGACGTGTCATGGCGCTGCCCAAACCCGAACAGCGCCGCTTCTTCCAGGCTGAACGGCCCCTTGGGCTCAATGACGAAAGTGTCCATAGACCGAACGGTACGCCCCCAAACTGGCCACAACCTGTCCTATTTCATTCATTTTCGAACCACCCGGACGGTAGAAGGGCACCAAGGACTCAGGCGAGCCCGCTAGCCGGCCAGGGTGGTGAAGTCCGCCCCGCCCGGCTCGCCATCGAAGATGACGGCACCGTCGCGCAGGGCCACGCAGCGCTCGGCCCGGCTGACGAAGTCCATCTGGTGGGTGGCCACGATCACCGTGGCCCCGGAGTCGTTGGCGTCGTCCAGCAACTCGACGAGGGCGGCGCGCCCGGGCGGGTCGAGGCCGACGAACGGCTCGTCGATGAGAAGCAAGGAGAACGGGCGGATCAGCCCGAGCAGGATGGCCGTCTTCTGCCGCAGGCCCCGGCTGAAGCGCGACGGCAGGTCGTCGGCCCGTTCGGTCAACGCCAGTGCGTCGAGCAGCCCCACCGCCCGGGACTGCCACTCATCCGCCTCGTGCAGCCGGCACACGTACTCGATGTGCTCCAGCACGGACAGGTCGTCGTACAGCACCGGGTTGTCGGGCAGGTACGACACCGCGGACCGGGCCTCGATCGATCCCGCCGGGGCGCCCACGATCGAAACCTCGCCCGACGACGGCTCCAGCAATCCCGCCGCGATGCGCAAGAGCGTGGTCTTGCCCGACCCGTTGTGGCCGACCAGGACCAGCCGCTGCCCCTCGGGCACAGACAGGTCGAGCGGCTCCAACGCGACCAGGTCGCCGTAGGTCTTGGCCAGGCCGCGGGCCGAGAGGACCGTCGTGGGTTTCGTGGATTGGGGCATGGGCTGCGCCAAAGTTATCGGAGGGCCACCCGACACCCGCTCCAGGCGGCTCACAGGGCCGGCTTGGTCGGGCGTCCGGTGCCCATCTTGGCGTCCGCGATCTGATCCTGCCACCACTTGTGCAGGTCCTCCTGATACCGGACCCAGGCCACGCCGAACACCGCCAGGATGGCTGCCACCTGCTCGATGGACACCGCGGCAGGCAGCGCGGCGTGGCCGTGCTGCACCGCGTTGCGCGCCACCAGGACCGGCACCACGCCCAGGATCGACATGATCGGGGGCCACAACAGTCGACCCACGGCACGCGCGCCCGCCACTTCGGGGATCAACGCCGCCTGGGCGCTCAGCGGTGGCGGTGGGCCCTTGACGACGCTCATGGCCCCTGCGCCCAATGCGCACAGCGCAGCCGGCACCACCACCACGGCGCCGATCTCCCACGTCGTGGTCGCACCGCCGGTCACAGCGGCTGCGGCCAGGATCCCGACCACGCCGACGAAGACCATGAGTACGGCCGACGGCGCCAGTTGTCGAAGGTGCAGCTCGCCCGAGGGCAGGTCGAAGCTGAGGGCGCGGTCGGGGTGATCGACCTCCTGGGCCAGCGGCTCGGTGACATCCAGGGCCGCCAGGTACAGGGCCAGGCCGGCGACCACGACCAGCGGCGTGGTGCCATTCCAGGTGGCAACCAGGCACAGGCCGGCCACGGCGCCCAAGAGCGCCACCCGCAGCAGGCGCAGGGCGGGCCAGCGCAGGATGCCATGCCACCCCCGCCGCCACACTGGGAAGTGACGGACGTGAAGCCGGGCCTTTTTGCCGTCTCCGTCGGCCGAAGAACTGGTCAGCCACGACATCGGGATGGCGCGGCGCAGCCGCAGCCACGGGCGCTGACGGGGTTGCTCCTGCGAGAGTTGGCGGCGCAACACGATCACCGTGCGCAGGTCCTGGAGCGTGGCGGCGAATCGGATCTGGCCCACCAGGCCGGCTCGGCGCTCCGACGCCTCGAGCATTGTGCCGCCCACCACCACCAGGCCGACCACCAACAGCGCCACCGGCACGACCACCCCGATGACATCGACCGCGTGCACGGCCAGCGGCCACATGGCAAAGCGCGCCAGCAGGGTGACGGGCGATGTCGTCGTATGCTCCGCCAAGTCCACCCCCGACCAGGCCAGGACCAAAATGGCCAGGCCGCCGCCAACCCAACGACCCAGCCGACGGCCCGATACGATCAGGGCCAAGCCGAAACCCCCAGCCACGGCTAGGGCCCCGGTCGCCGCCCCGGTCGCCACCCAGGCGATGGCTGGCCCGGGCAACCGCTGGCGGGTCAGCAACCCCGCGATGCCCCCCGTACTGGCCCCGGCCAGGAGCAGGAACCGCAGCTGGCGGATGGCCGGGCCGCGCAGCGCCACCGACCGGTCGATAGGGGCCAGGAGCACGTGGCGGACGTCGGCCGCCTCGACCACCAGCGGGCCACCGCGGCCTCCGGAGCGAAGGCCGACGGCGAAGATGAGGGCGATGGCCATGCCCAGCCATGCTGCGCCGTGCATGCGGATGGTGGCGAGCTGGGCGCCGGTGATCTTGGTGTCGCCCGTGGCACCGGAAAGGAACAGGGCGGCGAGGGTCACCGTTATCCCCGTCAGGTAGGCCCGATACAGCGCCTCGAACGGGTCCAAATCGGCGATTCGCTGCCGCCGGCGAGCGGAGCGGAGATCCTTGAGGATCACCTTGGGCTCGAAGCTGAATGCCGCATCCACGGCGGGCGACGCTAGCCCGGCCAGGGGCAAAAGCGGCTACCGGCCTTACTGTCCGAATTGGGCAACTACCTACCGATATCGGCGATTCGCTATCGTCAGCGGAATCTTCAGGCGTGGCAAGGGGGCAATTCCGCGGCTTTTGGTCGCCATCGGGGCGACGAGTTTGGTCGCGGCCGCGACGTGGGTGGCTGCGCCCAGCGCCTCGGCAACGGTCAAGACGACGGCCGCGGCCATGCCAACGACCAAGGCCTGGGTCCTGGTGGACGCCGACACCGGCAACATCATCGAGGCCAGCAACGACCACACCCCGTTGCCCCCGGCCAGCCTGACCAAGGTGATCACGGCGTTGGCCTCCAGCAATCTGGCGCCCTCCACGCCGGTCACGGTCAACGCCGTGGCCGCGGCCGCGCCAGCCGACAAGATCAACCTGAAGCCGGGGCAGGTGTGGACGGCGGACGAACTTTTTCACGCCCTGCTCATTTCCTCGGCCAATGACGCGGCAATCGCCCTGGCCGAGCAGGTCGGCGGGACGGTGGCCGGGTTCCAGGTCATTTTTTCCCAGACGGCGAAGGAGTTGGGGATGGTGGACGACCCGATCCTCATGGACCCGGCCGGCCTGGACGGTACTGAAGGGGTCGACGGCGGCAATCGGGTGAGCGCCCGTGACCTGGCCATCGCGGGCCGGGCGCTGCTGGCCGATCCCTACCTGGCGGGGATCGTCGCCACGCAGATCTACAACTTCGTCGGGCCGGGCAATGTCCAGCACCGGCTGGTCAGCCACGACCTGGCCTTCCTGTCCAGCTATCCCGGCGCCATCGGTATCAAGACCGGGTTCACCGACCTAGCCGGCACCTGCCTGATGGCGGCGGCCCGGCGAGACGGCCGCACCATGCTGGCGGTAGTGCTCAACAGCGCCAATCCCACCGCCGCGGCCAAGGTGCTGCTCGATCAGGGCTTTGCCACCCCGGTAGCGACCGAGTCCACCGCCGACCGCCTGCCTGCCGTCAACCTGGCCGCCCTGCGGCCCGCCACCGCCGCCGTGGGCATCCGCTCGGGGATGACCGGCACCGCGGTGACGGCGGGCGGGGCGGGCACCGCCGACTCGACCACCGACTCGGCCGGCCCTCCGTCGAGAGCGGCCTCCGGGGCGCCGGTCGCTTTGGCCACCCCGCCCCATAGTGGGATTGCCGTAGTGGCCGGGTTGCGCATCGCTGCGCCGTCGTTCGGAGTGCTCACGGCGATTGGGGCCCTGGCGCTGCTGCTGTGCCTGACCATGATGCGGGCCACGGCGGTGCGACGGAGCCGGTCCTACGCCGCCGCACCCAACCTGTGGCTCGACCGCGCGGCCCCACCCCGCCGGTAACCCGCGGCTAGCCGCCGGAGACGGCTTCGGGGCGCTGCGAGCCGGCCGCGATGAACGGCATCATCCCCCGCAGTTGCTCGCCCACCTGCTCGATGGGGTGCTCCTTGCCCGCCTGACGCAGCTGGTTGAACCTGGCGCGCCCCGCCCGGTTCTCCGCGATCCACTCGTTGGCAAAGGTCCCGTCCTGGATCTCGCCCAGGATCTTGCGCATCTCCGCCTTGACCGCGTCATTGATCACCCGCGGCCCACGCGTCAGATCTCCGTACTCGGCCGTGTCGGAGATCGAGAACCGCATGCCCGAGATCCCGTTCTCGTACATCAGGTCCACGATCAGCTTGACCTCGTGCAGGCACTCGAAGTACGCCGACTCCGGCTGGTACCCCGCCGCCACCAACGTCTCGTACCCCGCCATGATCAGCGAGGTCAGCCCGCCGCACAACACAACCTGCTCACCGAACAGGTCCGTCTCGGTCTCTTCGGCAAAGGTGGTGTCGAGCACCCCGGCCCGCGTCGCCCCGATGGCGTTGGCATAGGAAAGCGCCAGATCCCGGGCCTTGCCGGTAGCGTCCTGGTGCACCGCGATGAGGGAGGGAACACCGCCCCCGCCCTCGAACGTGCGCCGCACCAGGTGACCCGGCCCCTTGGGCGCCACCATGGCCACGTCGACCCCGGCCGGTGCCTCGATCAGCCCGAAGCGGATGTTGAACCCGTGGGCAAACAACAGCGCATCGCCCGGCCGCAGATGGGGCTCGATGGACGACTGGTAGATCGCCTGCTGCTCCGTGTCGGGGGCCAGCATCATGATCACGTCGGCCTCCTCCGCCGCCTGGGCGATCGAGGTGACCCGCAGCCCGGCCGCCGTGGCCTTGGCGGCGGACGACGAGCCGTCGCGCAACGCCACGCGCACGTCGACCCCGGAATCGCGCAGGTTCAGGGCGTGGGCGTGGCCCTGCGACCCGTACCCCACGATCGCCACCTTGCGGCCTGCGATGAGGCCAGGGTCGGCGTCCCTTTCGTAATAGACGTTGGCCATCGTTCAGCCCACCTTTCCGAGCACAGGGCGCCGGGGCGCCGATTTGTCCAGCTTGGGCAGCGCCACCCGTCCGGTGCGCTGCAGTTCGGTGATTCCAAAGGGTCGCACCAGATCCTCGAAGTCGTCCAACTTGTTGGGTGCGTCGGCCAGCATGACAGTAAGCGTCTCATGCCCCACGTCCACGATGCTGCCACCGAGGACCTGGAGCAGTTCGATCACCTGGCCCCGCTCGGTCGCGTTGGCCCGGAGGGTGAGCAACAACAGCTCCCGCTCGACCGACTCGGACGGGCCCAACTCGGTCACCTTGACCACGTTGATCAGCTTGAACAACTGCTTGACCATCTGCTCCACCGACGTCTGCTCGGCATCCACCACGATTGTGATGCGGCTGAACCGCTCGTCGTCGGTGGGCGCCACGGCCAGGGAGAAGATGTTGTAGCCGCGGCGGGCGAACATGCCCGAGACGCGGGCCAGGACGCCGAACTTGTTCTCCACCACCACCGACAGGGTGTGGTGGAGGGCGGGAGGGGCGGCGGCCATTTACTGCACCGTCCTCGGAGGACGCCGTCCCGGCCCGGGCGAGCCCAGCGGCACCTGGGTCGGATGGACCACCACGTCGTCGTTGGATGCCCCGGCCGGCACCATGGGGAAGACCTTCTCCCGGGCGTCGGTGCGGAAGTCGATCACCACCGGTCGGTCGTCGATCTCATTGGCCTTGTCGATGGTGGGCTGGACCTCTTCGGGCGTCTCCACCCGGAAGCCCACGCAGCCCATGGCCTCGGCCCACTTCACGTAGTCGGGCAGGTCGGGCGACAGGTAGACCTCGGAGTAGCGCTCGTCGTAGAACATCTCCTGCCACTGCCGCACCATGCCCAAGTAGGCGTTGTTGAGGATGGCGATCTTGACCGGGATGCGCTCACTGGACGCCGTGACCAGCTCCTGGGCCGTCATTTGGAAGCAGCCGTCGCCGTCCACCGCCCACACCATCTTGTCCGGGCGCCCCACCTTGGCCCCGATGGCGGCGGGCACGGCAAAGCCCATGGTGCCCAGGCCCCCCGAGTTGACCCAGGTGTAGGGGTGCTCGAAGCGCCAGTACTGGCTGGCCCACATCTGGTGCTGGCCCACCCCGGACACCACGATGGTGTCGTCGGGGGTCGAGTCACGCAGCGTCTCCAGCACGAACTGGGGCTTCAGCTGGTCCCCGTCCTCCGGCTCGTCGTAGTGCAGCGGGAACTCCTTGCGCCACGCCGCCACTTGGCGGTCCCAGGGCGAACGGTCGGGCTGAGGACCGGTGGCGCGGACATCGAGGATCAGCTGCTCGATGACCAGGCGAGCGTCACCCACGATGGGGACGTCGGGACGTCGGATTTTGCCCAGTTCAGCCGGGTCGATGTCGACGTGAATGATCTTGGCATCGGGGGCGAACGCCCCCACCTTGCCCGTCACCCGGTCGTCGAACCGGCTGCCCAGGGCGATCAGCAAGTCGGCGCGCTGCATGGCGGTGATGGCGGTGAAGTTTCCGTGCATGCCGGGCATGCCCAGGCACAGGGGGTGGCTGTCGGGGAAGGCGCCCCGAGCCATCAGCGTGGTCACCACGTGGATGCCGGTCAGCTCGGCCAGCTGGCGCAGCTCGGCCGCGGCGTGGCTGTTCAAGATGCCGCCCCCGGCGTAGATCACCGGGCGGTGGCTGGCGGCGATGAGCTTGGCCGCCTCCTTGATCATCCGGGGATGGCCCTTGGTGGTCGGGCGGTACCCGGGCAACGACGCCGCCACCTCGGCGTCGGTCGGCCAGTTCCACTCGGTGGCGGTCTGCAGGACGTCCTTGGGCAGGTCGACCAGCACGGGCCCGGGCCGCCCCGTGGTGGCGATGTGGAACGCCTGGCGGATCGACAGCGCGATGTCGTCGGCGTTCATGACCAGCTCGTTGTGCTTGGTCACCGAGCGGGTGATACCCACTGTGTCGCACTCCTGGAAGCCGTCGGTGCCGATCATGGGCGAAGCCACCTGGCCGCTGATGACCACCATGGGCACCGAGTCCATGTAGGCGTCGCACAGCGGGGTGACGATGTTGGTGGCGCCCGGGCCGCTGGTCACGATGGCCACGCCGGGACGCCCCGTGACGTGGGCGTAGCCCTCGGCCATGTGCCCCGCCCCCTGCTCGTGGCGGACCAGGATGTGGCGAATGGGCGAGTCGATGATCGGGTCGTAGGCGGGGAGAATGGCCCCGCCGGGCAGGCCGAAGGCGACTTCGGTCCCCTCCATCTCGAGGCTCTTGATAAGGGCTTGCGCCCCGGTCAGTTTCACATCTGGTCCTTCCCTGGGAAAAAAAACGACCTCCCGGCTGGGAGGTCGTGCGCACGCGTGAGGCCTCCGCGTGCGTTAGGTGATGAGTACGAGCTGCAGAGACGTGGCCATCGCGGTTACAAGTCTTGCACGGCTGGCACCTCGAGTGCAACCAGGCACCGGGATCAGATGCGGGTGATGGAGGCCAACCAGGCGAAGACCCCTTGGGGCCACAACGTCAGCACAAGGCGCGCTGGGTCGATCGAGTCGACGCTCCACCCGTCGCTGAAGCTGGACCGGATCTCCTGCTGGGTGACCCGGCGCGGCCCCCAATCCCCCGGCTGCTCCTCGCTGAAGCACAGCATGAAGTAACGGGCTCCGGTGGGCATGACGATGGCCAGGTTCTCCACCAGCCGGGCCCGGTCCGTGTCGTCAAAGATGTGGAACACGCCGCTGTCCAGCACCGTGTCAAATGGTCCCAGTTGGCCCAGGAACGCCACGTCCAGGGCGTCGCCCACCACGAAACGGACGGTCAGGCCCCGCTCATTGGCCTTGGCCTCGGCCTTCTCGATGGCCAGGCGGGCGGGATCGATGCCCACCGCGTCCAGTCCCATGGCCGCCGCCATCAAGGCGTGCTCGCCTGTGCCACAACCCAGGTCGAGCACCCGACCCCGCAGCTCGGTGCCCAGACCCGACAAGGCGGGCTGGGGCCGGTCGATATCCCACGGCGGCGTCGCCGCGTACATGGCCACGAAGTCCTCGGGCGTCCGGGGGTTGATCGGTGTGGGCCGATCGTCGGCCCTGGCGGCATCGCTCATGCCGACACCATACGAGCGACGGCTGTGTCACGTCGAAGGGCCGCGGGGACAGGATCAGGACCGGGACCGGCGGCGCGACACCGCAAGTCCGAGCGCAACCAGTATCAGCAGAACAAGAGCCACGATGACCACGCCGGTCGAGGGGTCGCTCGAGGTGTGCGACGAGGCGGCATCGCTCGCGGGCCCGGTCGGGAGCCCGATACCGAAGGTGGTGGACGACCCTGACGACGGCCCGTTCGGCCCAGTCGAGGTCACCGTGGTCGACGTGGTGGCGGTGGTCGAAGTCGTCGAGGTGGTGGAGGAGGTGGACGAAGTGGTAGACGTGGCGCCCGTCTTGGACACGGTCAACATGACGGAAACGCCAACGTTGCCGCCGCCGCAACGCAGCCCGACGGTGTAGGTCCCCAACCCGGTGGCGGTCGGAACGGTGTAGGTGGCGTGGAAACTGCCGCCCGAGTCGCGCGTTGCCTGGGGGCCCAAGCCACTGGCTGGGAACAATGGGGCGTTTGACGTGAGCTGGACGTCGTCGCCCATGGCGCACGCCTGGGCGCCGACGACAGGAACGTTGCCGGAGAAGGTGACCGCGGCGCCCGGAGCCGCCGTGGTGGGCGACACTGCCAATGTGGGCGACGGGCTGGCGGTGACGGTCAGGGTGGTGGTTCCGCCGATATCACCTCCGTCGCAGCGCAGGCCGATGGTGTACAGCGCCAGCGGCGCCAGGACCGGAATCATGTAGGTGGTGTTGAAGTTCCCCTGGTTGTCGCGGGTGACCTGCGGCCCGAACCCGCGGTCGGGGAACAGCCCGACATTGGCGGCCAGGGCGACCGGCTCGGCCAAGGGACACCCCATCAGCGGCACATTGCCGGAGAAGGTGACGGTGGCGCCCTGCGAGGCCGACGACGGCGACACCGCGATGGTGGGCGCAGTGGCGGTCGTGGTCGAGGTGGTGGTCGTGCCCGGCAGCGGGAGGGCCGACACGGCCGGGACGCCCAGCGTAAAAACGACCATGATCGAGGCCACCAACAAGACAGCGGTGACGTGCCGGCTCACGGCCGCCCGACCCATGGTCGTGACTCTATCGCCGTGACCTCGGAGGAGCCGTGCCGCGACCGGCGACCCGCGACGAGACCGCAGGAGCCCGAGCGGGCGTGGCTGGGCCATCAGCCGCCGGTGTCCCACCACAACGTGGCCACCTGGCGCGAGGGCGACGCCGAGTCGGGGCCGAGCAGCACGTCGATCTCGGCGTCGCGTTCGGGCCCCACGCACAGCCGACGGCGGGCAAAGGCGACCACGGCGGCCCGGTCCCGTCCATCGCCCGCAGGCGCCAGCGCCCGCCAGCCGGGCTCGGCGTGCACCGTCAGCCCCATCTCGCGCAACACCGCCACCGCATCGGCGGCCACGGGCCGGGTGGGCCGCTCGATCCCGTGCAGCGCCCGCCAGGCGGGAGTCAGATTGGCCGCCGGATGCTGCGCCGTGAGCTCCACCACCACCCGCACCCGGGCGTGGTCGGTCAGCGCCCGGGCAAAGGACACCAGGTCGGCCACGTTGTACAGCACGTGGTGGCACACCACGACATCCGCCGGACCCACCTGCGCAGCCACGTCGGGCCACCGTCCCGCCACCGCCCGGTAGGCCACGCCCGTCCCCCGCGCCGCCTGGGAGAAGGTGTCCAGCAGCTCCTGGCTCACGTCGACGCCGGTCACCAGCGCGGCGGGCGGTGCCAGGGGGAGGCTGGCCCGCCCCCCACCCACGCCCACATCGAGCACCGACCCGCCTGCCGGGATGGCCTCCAGTGCCCGCTGGCGCGATGCCGGAGCTACCCCCGAGCCATCCCCGGGTGAGCACTTGAACAGGTCGGGAGGGAAACGCCACGGTTCCGCCGGTGCTGCCGCGGCGATGGAAGCGGGAATTCCCCACTCCCCAAGTGACGACTCCCAGGCCGCAGCGGCACCACCGGGAGGGGGACCACCGTCGGCCGACCCAGAAGCGCTCCCCTTTTCCCCGCTCAAGGCTGGGTGATGGCCCCTCGTTCCGCCCCGGTGACCAGCTTGGCGTACTTGGCCAGCACGCCGGTGGTGTAGCGGGGCTCGGGCAGCTTCCAGTCGGCCCGGCGGCAGGCCAGCGTGTTGTCGTCCACCAGCAGGTCGACGGTGCGTCCCGGGACGTCGATCACGATGCGGTCGCCGTCGGCCACGAATGCGATGGGGCCGCCATCCACCGCCTCGGGGGCCACGTGGCCGATGCACAGGCCGTGGGTCCCGCCGGAGAAGCGCCCGTCGGTCAACAGGGCGCAGTCGGCGCCCCGCCCTGCTCCCTTCATGGCGCCCGTCACGGCCAGCATCTCCCGCATGCCCGGGCCGCCCTTGGGGCCCTCGTAGCGGATGACCACGACCGTGCCCGGTTCGATCTTGCCCGCCAGGATGGCTTCCATGGCCCCGTCCTCGCCGTCGAAAACCCGGGCGGTGCCGTCGAAGCGGTCGCCGTCGAGGCCCGCCACCTTGACCACCGAGCCCTCGGGGGCGAGTGAGCCCCGCATGATGGCCAGGCCACCGGTGGCGTGGATGGGGTTGGACATGGGGTGAACAACCAGGCCGTCGGGGGCGGGCGGGTCGAGCGCAGCCAGGTTCTGGGCGATGGTGCGGCCGGTCACCGTCATGCAGTCGCCGTGCAGCAGGCCGGCCTCCAGCAGCTCGCGCATGACCACGGCCACGCCGCCGATGCGGTCGATGTCGGCCATGTGGTACTTGCCGTGGGGCTTGGTGTCGGCCAGGTGGGGCACCTTGCGCCCGACCCGGTCGAAGTCGTCGATGTTCAGCTCGACCCGGGCCTCGTTGGCAATGGCCAGCAGGTGGAGCACGGCGTTGGTGGAGCCACCCAGCGCGTTGGCAATGGCGATGGCGTTCTCGAACGCCTCCTTGGTCATGATCTGGCGGGGCCGGATGCCCAACTCCAGCAGGCGGACCACGGCCTGGCCGGTGGCGTAGGCGAAGTCGTCGCGGCGGCGGTCGACGGCGGGGGCAGATGAGCTGCCGGGCAGGGCCATGCCCAGGGCCTCGGCCACCGAGGCCATGGTGTTGGCGGTGAACATGCCGGCGCAGCTGCCCTCGGTGGGGCAGGCGTTGTGCTCGATCAGGGACAGTTCCTCATCGGTCAGGCCGCCTTGGGCCCGGGCGCCCACCGCCTCGAACACGCTGACGATGTCGAGCGCCTCGCCCTTGGCCCCCCGGCCGGGGAGGATGCTGCCGCCGTACAAGAAGACCGAGGGCACGTTGACCCGGGCCGCCGCCATGAGCATGCCGGGGAGCGACTTATCGCAGCCCGCGAAGGTGACGAGGGCGTCGAAGCGCTCGGCGTGCATCATCACCTCGACCGAGTCGGCGATGACCTCCCGGCTGACCAGCGACGCCCGCATGCCCTCGTGGCCCATCGAGATGCCGTCGGACACGGCGATGGTGACGAACTCGAAGGGGAAGCCGCCCGCCGCCCGCACCCCCTCCTTGGCCCGCTTGGCCAGGCGGTCGAGCGGCATGTTGCACGGGGTGACCTCGTTCCACGAGGAGGCCACACCGACCTGGGGTTTGTCCCAGTCGGCGTCGGTCATGCCCACGGCGCGCAGCATGGCCCGGGCCGGGGCTCGTTCATACCCGTCGGTCACCTCGTAGCTGCGGGGCTTCATCTGGCTCGGCATGGCCCCGATGCTACGTGGCACCCGGTCGGAGCGGGGCGGCGCGGCGCGGCTATTGGGTGCTGTTCCACGCTGGGGCTGGTGTGGCTGGTGTGACTGGTGGTGTCTATTGTGTGCAATTTCCGATCATATCCGTATACAAATTGCACACAACTACCCCGCGGCGGCCCGCCGGGAGCGCAGCAGCCCCGAGACAACCTTGAGGTCGGCCTTGCCCGCCGTGGCCGCCTTGACCTTGCCCACGAAGAAACCCTGCAACTTGTCCTCGCCCGCCACGAACCGCCCCCACTCCCCCGGGTTGGCGGCGATGACGCCGTCCACTGCCGCGCCCAGGTCGTCCGCCGCCATGGCCTCGAAACCCAGCGCCGCCGCAATGGCGACCGGGTCGCCCCCCTGCTCCAGCAGGTGGCGCAACACGTCCCGGGCCTGAGCGGTCGACAGCGCTCCCCGGGACTCCATCAGCAGCAGCCGGCAGAAGCCGTCGGGATCCAAGGGGTGGGCGCTATCGAGGGAAGCCGCAACCTCGTTGGCCAGCCGTCGCACCGCCAGCGCGGCATCGGCCCCCACGTTGGCCGCCGCCATGACAAAGCTGTCCAGGTCGAGGCGCACCACCGTGACCACGGCGTCGCTGTCCGCCGGGAGCCCCGAGGCTGCCGCCACCCGCGAGCGGCGGTCGGCCGGCATGGGCGGGAGCGAGGCGGCGGCGGACGCAATCCACGAATCCGAGGGTGACAACGGGACCAGGTCGGGCTCCGGAAAGTACCGGTAGTCGAACGCCTCTTCCTTGGACCGCATGGACCGGGTGGAGCCCTCGGCCTCGTTCCAGTGCCTGGTCTCCTGCACCACCCGCCCACCGGCGGTGAGCAGGGCGATCTGGCGCGCCACCTCGTAGTCGACGGCGCGGCCCAGGCTGCGCAGCGAGTTCATGTTCTTGATCTCGCACCGGGTCCCATAGGTGGTGGCGCCGAGCGGCCGGACCGACACGTTTGCGTCGACCCGCAGCGACCCTTCCTCCATCTTGCCGTCCGATGCCCCGGTGGCCACCAGGATGGCCCGCAGCTCATCCACGTAGGACCGGGCCTCGGCCGCCCCCCGAATGTCGGGCCGGCTCACGATCTCCACCAGCGGGACCCCGGCCCGGTTGTAGTCGACCAACGAGTAACCGGCATCGTGGATCCGTCCGCCCCCGCCCATGTGCGTCGTCTTGCCCGTGTCCTCCTCCATGTGGGCCCGTTCGATCCCGATGCGCCGCCCTCCCGGCAGGTCGAGGAAGCCGTCAACGTTGATCGGCTGGTCGTACTGGCTGACCTGGTAGTCCTTGGGCATGTCGGGATAGAAGTAGTTCTTCCGGTGGAAGATCGACGGCTCGACCCGGCAGTGCAGGGCCAAGCCGATGCGCATGGCGTACTCCACCGCCATACGGTTGATGACGGGCAGCGACCCGGGCAGGCCCAGGCACACCGGGCACACGTTGGTGTTGGGCTCGGAGCCGAAGGCATTGCGGCATCCGCAGAACAACTTGGTCGCGGTTCCCAGCTCGCAATGCACCTCGAGGCCGATGACCGTCTCCCACCCGTCAGGAGAATCAGGAAGAGTTGGGAAAAGGGGGGCCGTCGTGGCCGGAGCGTCACTCGTCACAGGACCGTCACCTCTGTAGTGGGGGCCGCGACGCGCCCAGCCGCCTCAATCCCCGAACCCGCCGTGGCAGCCACCGCGGCCGCCGCCCACCCCCTCACCGGGCACCCGCCCCGGCTGGGGCCGCCGCTTCCAGCGCCGCCGCCACCTGGAACATGACCGTCTCGCCCAGCGCCGGGGCCAGTAGCTGGACCCCGATCGGCATGCCGTCGGCGCCCGTGCCGAAGGGAACGGTCATGGCCGGATGGCCGGCCAGGTTGGATGGGATGGTGCACAGGTCGGACAGGTACATGGACAAGGGATCGGCCGTCTTGGCCCCGAGCTCGAACGCCGTGGTGGGCGTGGTGGCCGACAACAGCACGTCAAAGGTGGCGTATGCGGCGTCGAAGTCGGCGATGATCAGCGTTCGGACCCGCTGGGCCTGGCCGTAGTAGGCGTCGTAATAACCGGCCGACAGGGCGTAGGTGCCAAGCATGATGCGGCGCTTGACCTCGGCCCCGAAACCTTGGGCCCGGGTCTTGCCGTACATCTCGGTGATGTCCGCCCCGGGCACCCGCAGCCCGTAACGAACGCCGTCGTACCGGGCCAGGTTGGACGACGCCTCGGCCGGGGCGATCAGGTAGTAGGCCGAGAGCCCGTACACCGCGGCGGGGACGGAGACATCTTCCACCTTGGCCCCGGCCGCGGCCAAGGCGTCGGCCGCCTGGCGCACCCGGCCCACCACCTCGGCGTCGATGCCCTCCGCCGTTGTCAGTTCGGTGATCACGCCCACCCGAAGTCCGTCCACTCCCTGGCCCAAACGGGCCTGGGCCGACGGCGGATCCTCGGGCAGCGACGTCGAGTCGCACGGATCGTGACCCGACATGGCGTCGAGCAACGCCGCCGCATCGGCCACGGTTCGGGCGAAGGGCCCGATCTGATCAAGCGAGCTGGCAAAGGCCACCAGTCCGTACCGCGACACCAACCCGTAGGTCGGCTTGACCCCGACCACCCCGCAGAAGGCGGCAGGCTGGCGGATCGAACCGCCCGTGTCCGACCCGAGGGCCAGCGGGGCGAAGCCGGCCGCCACCGCCGCCGCGCTGCCACCCGACGAGCCGCCGGGGACCCGGGCCAGGTCATGGGGGTTGTGGGTCGGGCCGTTCGCCGAGTTCTCGGTCGACGAGCCCATGGCGAACTCGTCCAGGTTGGTCTTGCCCACCAGGATCGCCCCGGCCTGGCGCAGCCGGGTGACCACCGTCGCGTCATACGGGGGCAACCACGACTCAAGGATCTTCGAGGAGCAGGTGGTGGGCACGCCGCGGGTGCACAGGTTGTCCTTGAGCGCCACCGGCACGCCGGCCAACGGGCCAGGGTCGCGCCCCGCCGCCACCGCCGAGTCCACCGCTGCCGCGTCGGCCTGGGCCGCCGCGGTCATCACGTGGTTGAAGGCGTGGATCTCGCCGTCGCGCGCCGCGATGGCGTCCAGGTGCTCCTCCAGGATGTCGGCGGCGCGGCGCTGACCCGACCGGACGGCGGCGGCAATGTCGGCCGCGGGGGACAAGGCGGCGCTCACGGCGCCTCGCCCAGGATGCGCGGCACCTTGAAACGGTCCGCCTCCGCCTCGGGCGCCTGGGCCAGCACTTCGTCACGCTCCAGGCTGGGCCGCACCACGTCGGATCGCAGAACATTGCGCAACGGAAGGGGATGGGCGGTGGGGGCTACCCCTTCGGTGTCCAGTGCCTCGACGTCGCGAGCGTGCTCCAGCACCGCACCGAGCTGCTCGGTGAACTGATCCAACTCGTCGTCGGTGAGGTCGAGCCGGGCCAGGCGGGCCACATGGGCCACGTCCGCTCGGGAGATCGCAGGCATGGGGGCCATGGTAGGCGGCGGCGCGGCGGCGGCCATGGGCGATTCCCGGCAGGCGATTCCTGGCTGGGGCGGGCTACCGTGCCTCTACCGATCCCGGACTTTGGGTGAACACGGAGGAGACCGCAGGTGGAGAAGTATCCGTTCCTGAGCGACGACTGGGTAACCGAGGCACGGGCGATCCGCCAGGAGCTGCACGCCGAAGGCGGGCGTAGCCCTGTTGACCCCGTCAAGATGAACCAGATCGTCACCGAAGTGCCGTTCGGGCCGGGCACCATCAACTCGCACCTCGACACCTCGTCGGGCGAGATGGTGCTGGAGTTTGGTCACCTGGAGCACGCCGACGTGACCGTCACGCTCGACTACGCCACCGCCAAGGCCATCTTGGTGGAGGGCAACCCGGCTGTCGGGATGCAGGCGTTCATGGCGGGCAAGATCAAGGTGGAGGGCGACCTGGGCAAGCTGATGGCCTTGCAGGCGTTCGCCTCCGCCCCCGACCCCGTTGCCATTGCGATCGCCAAGCGGATCCAGGCGATCACCGAATAAGCACAGCGAAAAAGAGGGTCTGGGGCGGCTGCGCCGGCAGCGGCTGGGGATCACTGCCTCAACAAGGCCGCCTACCAGACCCTATGGGAACAATTCTACGACAGACCTGGTGATATCGGGTGACCTACCGGTGAATGATTGCTTAACGGGCTAGGTCCCGCTCAGTCCGACCAATTTGCCCAACTCGTCGTCCAGATCGTCGATGGTCCAGCGCGTCGGACGTTCCACACCTTCTCGCATGGCCCAACCGGACATGAGGCGCACCATTCCCCCCTGGACGAAGAAGGTCTTCCCGGTGGCGCGGCAGCCTTCCGAGGCCAACCAGCCAACCACCGGGGACACATTGGCCGGGTCCCACAGGTCGAACATGGCGTCGTCGTCGGGCGCCTTCACGATGTCCCGCAAATCATCGGTGCCCAATGTCATGCGGGTGCGCGCCGCGGGAACGATGGTGTTGACCCGCACGCCGTAGCGCACCAACTCATGGGCTGCGATCACGGTGAAGCCACCGATTCCTGCCTTGGCCGCGCCGTAGTTGGCCTGGAACGGATTGCCCAGCAGGCCGGACGTGGACGAGGTATTGACCACCGACGCCCGCACCACGGCACCGGCCTTGGCTTGGGTCCGCCAATAGGCGGCGGCGTGGCGGGTGGGCACGAAAGTGCCCTTCAGGTGCACCGCGATCACGTCGTCCCACTCGTCCTCGGTCATGTTGACCAGGGCGCGGTCGCGCAGGATCCCGGCGTTGTTGACCACCACGTGCAGGTCGCCAAAGTGCTCCACCGCCATGTCGACCAGGCGACGTCCCGCCTCAAAGTCGGTCACGTCCTCGTCGTTGGCGACGGCCTCGCCGCCACGCGCTTCGATCTCCGCCACCACCCGCTGGGCCAGGGTGTGGTCCCGGCCTCCGCCGTCCATGGCCACGCCCCGGTCGTTGACCACCACCCGCGCCCCTTGCGATGCCAAGAACAGAGCGTGCTCCCGGCCCAGTCCCCTGCCTGCACCGGTGATGATGGCTACTCGTCCTGTCAGCGCGCCCACGCGCCCACCTTCCGTACCTCAGTCCCGGTCGAGCGTAACGGACCACGAACCAAACAGTCAGGAACGCTTCAGGAAGTGACGAGCGTCACCGACGAGCCGAACAGCACCTGGGTGTTGGCCGGGGGCTCCGTGCGGGTGACGGTGTTGATCGGGTTGCCGGTGACCCCGGCCACGTTGAAACCGTCCGACTGTAACGCTTGGGTGGCCGCACCCACGGAGTCCCGATCGACGTTGGGCACGGCCACCAGGTGGGGGCCCTTGGACACATTGACGGTCACCTTGGACCCCACCTGTACCGAAGCGGCCGGCGGTGGGCTGGTGCCGATGACCTGGCCCGCGGGGACGGTGTTCGAGTACTCGTCGTTCTCCACCGCCGTCAGGTTGACCGCGGCCAGGGCCGACTGGGCGGCGGCAAAGCTCCCCGACACGGCGGGGATTGCCACCACGGGCGGGCCGTTGGACACGATCAAGCCGACCGTGCTGCCCTCAGGAAGTTGGCGTCCTTCATTCGACCACGCCAGCACGGTGCCCTTGGGCACGGTGTTGTCGTACTGGAAGGTGGGGTTGCCGGGCATCAGGCCTGCCCCAATCAGGCGGTTTTGGGCGTCGCTCAGCGACAGGCCCTCCAGGTCGGGCACGGTGACCGGGGGCGGGCCGAGCGACAGCACGACGTCGACCGACGAGCCCTCGCGCAGCAGCTTGGTAGGCGGCTGGACCTGGCTGATGACCTGGCCTTTGGGCACTTTCTGGTTGAACGCTGACCCAGTCACGCGCAGCTTGAAATGCAGTGGGGCCAGGGCCTGGGTGGCAGCCGTCTCCGTGTCGCGCACCAGGGTGGGCACCGGGTGCGTTGGGGTCGAGACCCGGTAGTAGCCCACCGCGGCCACGGCCAGGGCGACCGCCACCACGACGACCAGCACCGCGATCAGCCACCGCTTCTTGTGGCCCTGGCGGGGGGCGGCCACCGGTGGCAGGGGTCGGGCGGTGGGCAACGGCCGGGGTTCCGACCGCCCTGCCGACCCGCGAGCCCCGCGGGCCTTCGAGCGGGCGGGGCGGGCGGGCCCAGCGGTGGCCGGGGCCCAGTCCCAGTCGGCGTCGGCGTCCGCGCCGTGATCGGCCTGTTCCGCGTCGAACAGGCGGACCCGACCGGGAAGTTCGGTCAGGTCGGGGTCCTCTTCGATCGGTGCGTCATCACTCGGTGCGGCCAGCGTGAGCGGGCCGGGGGTGGGCAACTGGCGGGCCGCGCTGGTCAGGCCGGCGGCCAGGGCGGCAGCGTCGGAACGCTCAGCCGGCTGGGCCAACCCGGCCGCGGCCACGGCCGAGCGCAGCGGTCCCATCTCCTCGGGAACCGGCAGGTCCCGGTCGACCCGCGCCATCAACGTGCCCAGCGTCGTGTCGGCGGCGAAGGGGACCTTGCCCGTCACCGCCTCCACCAGCACCAGCGACAGGGCGTACACGTCGGCCTTGCCGTCCAGCGGGCCGCCGCCGATCTGCTCGGGGGCGGCGTAGCGGGCAGTGCCCAACATGGCTCCCACCGGCTCGGTCCAGGTCGCCTCGGCCAGCGCCCGGGCCAGGCCAAAGTCGGCCACTGAAACCTGCCCGTCCTCGTCGAACAGGAGGTTGGCGGGCTTGATGTCGCGGTGCACCAATCCTCGCCGGTGGGCGTAGTCGAGGGCGCGGGCGGCGTCGCTGCCGATGCGAACCGCCTGGGCCGGGCTCAGGCGCTGGCCCCGATCCAGCAGGCCGCGCAGGCTGCCCCCCTCCAGCAGTTCCATGACCAGGAACGGGCTCCCGCTGTCGTTGCCCCAGTCGTACACCCGCACGATGTTGGGATGGCGCAAGGCGGCCACCACCCGGGCCTCGGCCTGGAAACGCCGGAGGAATGCCTCGTCGTCGGCCAGGGCCGGATGCAGCACCTTGACGGCCACCCGGCGGCGCAACGTGACGTCCTCGGCCACGTACACGTGTGCCGACGCGCCCGTACCCAAGGGTCTCGTGAGGCGGTAACGATCACTGAGGACGCGCCCCACGTGCTCGACGATGCGGGACGTCGCCACGATTTCGAGGGTACTGGCGGCAGTTCCCGCCGAGGGGGATGCCACCGGGGCCGCACGGCCGCCACAATGGGCGGGTGCGCCTGGCCCTGGTCGACGAGCTCGAGGAGTTCATCCGCGCCGGTGGCCTGTGGGACGAGGCGCAGCTGAACGCCCTCATTGCCCTCTTGCAGGCCGACGCCACCGAGCGGGGCGACACCATCGCCGGCCTGCTGACCCAACCGTTGCGCTCGATCGGCCTGCGAGCGCAGCTGGGCGACATCCCACGACGGGTGGCGTCCGATGTCGAGGGGATCGTCTATCCCCGGCTGTGGAAGATCATGGAAGGGGTCCGCGACGACATGCCCGATGGCGAGCTGCGGGTCCGCATCGAGGTCTTCAACCGCCGGCTGGCCCGCTGTTTCGCCGACGAACAACTGGCCGCCGGTAGATAAACGCCGGCCGGTCGATAAACGACGATGTCCTGTAGCGTGCTCCGCGCCCCCTTTGGGGCCTCCTACCTGTGATCACTCCCCGTCGCATCGTCGTCTCCGTGCTGCTCGCCGGGGCCATCGCCCTGCTGCTGTACAGCTTTACCTTGGTGCGCCCGACCAGCACCCCGGTGGTGTTCAAGAACGCGGCGGTGAAGGCGGTCAGCCCCACCGTCGGCGCCCTCGTGCTGCGGGAGACGGCGGTCGGCATCACATTGGGCCCGGGCTACAGCCTGGCCTCCCAGGTCACCGACGGTCTGTCGATCCAAAGCGACGGCGCCACCACGGGCATCCCCCAGGACCAGATTCAGATCACACCGGGGCAGAACCTGTACACGTTCCTCCCGTCGGCCGGGCAGGCGGTGGCGGAGCTGCCGGTCGGTCGGGTGTGCGTCATCGCCGAGATCGAGCAAGTTTCGAACCCCAACGCCGCGCCCCAGCAGTTCAGCTGGTGCTTCCAGACTCAGTAGCCGCCCCCGGCAACTGGCCCGTCTCCAGCAGGTGGGCGAAACCTGCCTCGTCCAGGATGGGAACGCCGAGATCGGTGGCCTTGGTCAACTTGGCCGCACCGGGCTCTGCCCCCACCACCACGGCGGTGGTCTTCTTGGACACGCTGCCCGGCGCCTTGCCGCCGCGCAGTTTGATGGCTTCCTCGGCCGCCTCGCGGGACCACCCGGCCAAGGTTCCGGTGACCACCACCGACGCCCCGACCAGCACCTGGGGAGCGGTCGGGCCCTCCGGACCCTCGAAGTTGACCCCGGCCTGGCGCAGCCGCTCGACCACGTCGCGGTTGACCTCCAGGGCGAAGAACTGGCCGACGCTGGCCGCGATCACCGGGCCGATGCCCTCGATGGTCGCCATCTCCTCGACCGGCGCGGCCATGATGCGATCCAGGTGGCCGAGCGACCGGGCCAGCACCACGCTGCCCGTGCCGCCCAAGTGGCGGATCGACAAGCCGACCAGGAGGTTGGCCAGCGGACGCGACTTGGATGCCTCGATGGCCCGCTGCAGGTTGGCGATGGAGATGTCGCCGAAGCCCTCGAACTCTCGGACCCGCTCGAAGTCCAGGTGGTAAATGTCGGCCACGTCACCGAGTATCCCGGCCCGGCAGAACTGCCCCACCGTGCGCTCGCCCAGCCCTTCGATGTCCATGGCCCCTCGGCCCGAGAAGTGGCTGATGCGCATGACCCGCTGACCGGGACAGTCGGTGTTGACGCAGAACGTGTCGCTCTCGCCCTCCAACCGCACCAGCGGCTGCCCGCACATCGGGCATACCGTGGGGAACTGCCATTCGGGCAGATCGGGGGGCCGCAGCGACAAGACAGGTCCCCGGACCTCGGGGATCACGTCGCCCGCCTTGCGCACGATCACGGTGTCGCCCGGGCGTACGTCCTTGACCTTGACCTGGTCCTGATTGTGCAGGGTGGCCAGCTTCACCGTGCTGCCGCCCACGAACACCGGCTCGAGCATGGCGAACGGCGTGGCCTTCCCCGTGCGACCGATCGAGACCATGATGTCGTGCAGCAGCGTGGTGCGTTCCTCGGGCGGGAACTTGAAGGCGATGGCCCACCGGGGCGCCTTGGACGTCGCCCCCAGCTCCATGCGCTGGGCCAGGTTGTCCACCTTCACCACCACCCCGTCGATCTCGTAGTCGAGGTCGTGGCGATGCTCCAGCCAGTGGCGGCAGTAGTCGTCGACCTGGTCGAGGCCGTGCACGGTGGCGATGTTGGGGTTGACCGGGAACCCCTGGGCGTGCAACCAGGCCAGGGTCTGGCTGTGCTCGGTGAAGGTCGGGCCCCCCTCCAGCGCCCCCAGCTGGTAGGCCCAGAACGACAGCTCGCGGCTGGCGGTGATGCTCGGATCCTTCTGGCGCAGCGACCCCGCGCCGGAGTTGCGGGGGTTGCTGAACACCCGGGCGCCCGCGGCCATTTGGCGGCGATTCAGCTCCTCGAAGGCGGAGATGGGCATGTAGACCTCGCCGCGCACCTCGAGCACCGATGGCAGGGACGGCACGGGCGCATCGCCGTCGGCCACCAGCTGCTCGGGGATGGCGGCGATGGTGCGCACGTTGGGCGTGACGTCCTCGCCCACCACCCCGTCGCCCCGGGTGGCGGCGCGCACCAACTTCCCCTGCTGGTAAAGGAGCGACATGGCCAGGCCGTCGATCTTGAGCTCGCAGGTAAAGGCCACGTCGCCCTCGATGAAGCGGTCCATCCGCTTGGCCCACGCCTGCAGGTCCTCGAATGTCGTGGCGTTGTCCAGCGACATCATGGGCTGGAGGTGGCGCACCTCGGCGAACAGAGGCGACGAGCCCGCCCCTACCTTCTGGGTGGGTGAATCGGGCGTGCGCAGGTCGGGGAACTCCTCCTCCAGCGCCTGCAGCTCCCGGATCAGGGCGTCGTAGTCGGCGTCGGAGATCTCGGGGTCGTCCAGCTCGTAGTACCGACGGTTGTGGTATTCGAGCTGGGTCCGCAGCTGCTGGACCCGCTCTCCCGGTGCGTCAGAGCTCACCATCAACCCTGAGGCTAGCGAGGGGGTGTGACGACCAGCCGGGTGGCGCGCGACGATTCGTCGTGATGAACCTCCGCGACAAGTACCCATGGCTGCTCCGCCTGGCCTGGGTCGTCCTGCCGTTCGCCGCCGGGCCGGCGTTCGGCGCCGCCCTGCACCCCCATAGCGAGGCGGTGCGACTGGCGGCGGTGATCCTGTTGTGGGCCGGATGGGCACTGGTACTGGTGGGGACGTTTGTCCCCTGGCCCCCCGGCCTCACGGCGCTGCGGCTGTTCGCGCCCGCCGCCGCCGTGGCGGCCGTGGTGGCAGCGGCCACCGCACGGCCGTCCACCCTGGCCGCGGCGGGGGCGGTGGCGGCCACCGGTGTCGACCTGGTGTTGGCCATGCTGCCCGCTACCGGGGCCCTCTATGTCAACGGGCCCGCCTACCCCAACGAGCGTCGGTACGCCCTGCGGGCCCCGGGAGCCCTGCTGCTCGGGCCCATCGAGCTGTCATGGGCCATTGCCGTGGGGGCGCCCGCGGTCGGCGTCCTCCTGCTGGCCGCCCGCAGCTGGGTGGTGGGGGCGATCGTGCTGGTGCTCGGGTTACCCGCCGCGTACTTCCTGGTCCGCTCGCTGCACGGCCTGGCGCGGCGGTGGGTGGTATTCGTGCCCGCGGGCATGGTGCTGCACGATCCGCTCACCTTGTGCGACCCGGTATTGTTCCTCCGGCCCATCATCGAGACGCTGCGACCGGCGGCCGCCGATTCCGACTCGCTCGACCTGACTCAGAAGTCGCTGGGCCTGGCCCTGGAGCTGGTTTTGACCGAGAAGGTGCCGATGGCGCTGGCCAAGCCGGGCAAGAAGGGGGGCGAGCAGGGAGCCTCGGCCCGCCTGCTGTTCACCCCCACCCGGCCCGGCCAGGTGCTGGCGGAAGCGTCGCGCCGCCGGGTGCGGGTCGGCTGAGCCGGACCTGCGCTAGGTAGGGTGGCGGCCATGACGTTTGTCCTCCCCGTCGAAGCCGACGCCGATCCGGCGCTGGCGCAGCTGGTGATCTCGTGGGTGACGGTCGACAACTGGGGTGAGTCGCGCCGGTTCCTGACCGAGCACGCCGACGCCCTGCTGAGCGACCCGGGTGAGATGACGATCCAGCAGCTGGTCGAGGGCAATCCCGACCAGGAGGTGCTGGGGCTGCACCAGGAGTTGCTGGAGGCGGCCCGGGTGGGCGGGATCGACACCGCGTATGAGGCGATCGACGAGTCGATCCGCCGTTTCGCCCTGGCCGAACGCCTGGTGGCGTGGGTGTCGACCCAGTCGTGGGACGAGGCCCGGGCGTTCTTCGACGAGAACGTCGAGCTGATCGCCACCGACGAGGCGGAGTCGGTGCTGGACGAGCTGGTCGACGACAACCCGGGCCAACCGGATCTGCTGGCCCACCAGGGCCTCCTGACCCTGATACGGCTGGACGGGGCGGACGCCGCCTTTGCCCTGCTGTCCGACCCCGAAGGGTTCGGAGACTTCGTGATCACCTCGGCCAACCGGGAGGATCCGCTGCGCGCCCTGCCCCGGGCCCGGTTGCTGGCCGGCCTGTTCCCCGACAACATCGGGGCCCAAATGTGCCTGGCCACCACCGCGCTGGCCCTGTCCGATCGCAACGAGGCGTTGCGGGCCATCGCCCGCTGCGCCGAGTCGCTGCCCAAGCAGCAGCGAGCCGAGCTGGCCGAGGCGTTGGGCAACCTGGCCGGTTCCCAGCCCGAGCTGGCAGCCGGTCTGATGATGCTGCAAGACCTGCTCTAGGGCGCCGGGGGCGACCAGATGACCAGGGTCTCGGGTCCGGATGCCGTCTAGCGTCATGGGTGTGACAACCGTGGCGGTGGTGGAGGACGATCCCCGGATCAGAGTGGCCGTGTGCCGGGGCCTGACCGACCGGGGCCACGCCGTGCTGGCCGCCGCCACCGGCCTGGGTGCACTGAGCGAGATCGTCGACCACCGGCCCGACGTGGTGGTGCTCGACCTCGGCCTGCCCGACATCGACGGGCTGGAATTGCTGCGCATGCTGCGCGCCGTGAGCACCGTCCCGGTCATCGTGGCCACGGCGCGCGACGACGAAGGGGAGATCGTTCGCACCCTCGACGCGGGGGCGGACGACTACGTGGTCAAGCCCTACTCGGCCGACCAACTCGACGCCCGCATCCGCGCCGTGTTGCGTCGGGTCAAGGACGACGATGGCGCGGCGCCCATCCAGATCGGCGGCTTGTCCATCCATCCCCTTAGCCGGGTGGTGCTGCTGGACGGCGAGGTGGTGGAGATGAGCCGCAAGGAGTTCGACCTGCTGTGGCACCTGGCCAACCGCCGGGGCGAGGTGGTGTCCAAGCGGGAACTGTTGGCCGCAGTGTGGCGCCAGCCCTACGGCGGGGCCGAAAAGACCATCGATGTGCACTTGTCGTGGCTGCGCCGCAAGCTGGGCGAGACCGCCAACAACCCCCGCTACCTACGCAGCGTCCGAGGCGTGGGCGTCATGCTGGTCGACCCTGAGGCCCCGTGAGGCCCCGCCTGGCGCTGACGGCGGCGGCGGTGACCTCGATGATTGTGCTGGCGTTCTGCATCCCGCTGGCCCGGCTTATCCAGATCGTGGCGACCAATCGGCAGTTAGAGGCGGCCAAGCTGGAATCACGCTCGCTGGCGGGCGAAGTGGGTGCCATCAGCGATGCCAAAACCATCCAGCAGTTGGTGCAGCAGGCCAACGCCGGTAATCCCAACCCGACCACGGTGTACCTGGCCAACAACGTGGTGTTGGGCGCCCAGATCCCCATCGACGCCGAGGTGCAGCTGGCCCGTCAGGGCCGTTCCTTCACCGCCGCCGGCCCCCACGGCGACCGGGACATCCTGGTGGGCGTGGTGCTGCCCGGGGGCGGCGCCCGGGTGGTGCGGGTCCGGGTACCTGGCTCGCTGCTCAACAGCGGGGTCCATCGGGCCTGGGCCATCCTCGTGGCGGTGGGCCTGCTGGTGATCATGATCGCCGTCCTGTTGGCCGACCGGCTGGGCCAATCGATCGTGGCGCCTATGGACGAGCTGCTTTCTGTGACCCGCCAACTGCAAGGTGGAGACCTGCGGGCGCGGGTCAAGCCGGCCGGTCCGCCCGAGGTGGAGGAGGTGGGTGTGGCGGTCAACCAGCTGGCAGAACGCATCGGCGTCCTGCTGACGGCCGAACGGGAGGCGTCGGCTGACCTGTCACACCAGTTGCGCACACCCCTGACGGCACTGCGGTTGGACGCCGAGGGACTTGAGTCGCCGATGGAACGCGCCCGCATCGCGGGCGACATCGATCACCTGCAACAGGTGGTAACCCAGGTGATCGAGGAGTCTCGGGCCGGCTCACGGCGCGGGTCGCGACCGGCACAAGGCCGCTCCGACCTGGGCATGGCGGTGCGCAACCGACTGAAGTTCTGGTCGGTGCTGGCCGACGACCAGGGCCGTCGCGTGTCGTCCAGCATTCCCAGCGGGTCGCAGCCCATCGGGGTCTCGGTGGCCGAATTGGACGTGTGCGTCGACGCCCTGGTCAACAACGTCCTCACCCATACCCCGGCCGGCACCCCCTTCGCGGTGGACGTCATTCCCGGCATGGCGCGGCGCTGGACGCTGGTGGTGCACGACAGCGGCCCCGGCCTGCCCGGCAACACGCTGCCCTCGCGGGGAACGAGCGGCGGATCGGGCACCGGGCTGGGGCTTGATATCGTGCGCCGGACGGCCGAGGGCTCGGGCGGATCGGTGCGAGCCAGCCGCAGCCGTGAGGGGGGCGCCCGCATCGAGGTCACCTTCGGGCCGCCCGGACTGCCAGGAGCAGGAGCGCCAGGAACCCCATGAGCACCAAAGCCGAGCAACCCGAGACGGAGGCCGGGGGGACGAGCGAACCGACCGCCCGGTCTCGCCGGACCCGGGCCACCATCGAATGGGTCGTCATCCTGCTGATCGCCCTCACGGTGGCGATCGTCGTACGGGCGTTCGTCATCGAGGCCTATTTCATCCCGTCGGTCTCCATGGAGCCCACCTTGCACATAGGTGATCGGGTGCTGGTCAACAAGCTGGGCTACGACCTGCACGCCATCCACCGGGGCGACGTCGTGGTGTTCAAGTCTCCGCCCCGGGAGGTGGCCAGCGACCCGTCCATCAAGGACCTGATCAAGCGGGTCATCGGCCTACCGGGCGACCAGATCCAGGCCATCAACGGCCAGGTGTACATCAACGGGAAGCTGCTGAAGGAGCCCTATCTCCCGCCCGGGACCGAGACCACCGACCTGCCGCTGCAAACGGTGCCCGCCGGGCAGTACTTCATGCTGGGCGACAACCGGGGCAACTCGGGCGACAGCCGCTTCATCGGGACCATCCCCCGGAACCTGATCGTGGGGCGGGCGTTCGTCCGAGTCTGGCCCCTGTCCCGCCTCGGTTTGCTCTAGCCCGCCCCCGGGGGTGTGTGGCCCTTGACGAACTGGATCGGTTGGCCGAAGAAGCACACCATGGCCAAGGCATAGTTGTTGCCGCCCCCGATGAAGTTGACGTCCACGAAGCTGGGGCCGCCCGAGACCAGGAACACCTGGTAGCCGTCGTTGGGCAGGGCCGCCACCAGCCGGATGGTCGAGAAGCTGGTGCAGGCGACGGCCACCGAGCCACCCTTGGTGGAAAAAGTGGCGGTGGCCCCGGTCGGTGCGGTCGTCGTCGTGGGCGCCACCGGGTGTCCAGGCGGCTTGGTGGTAGGGGGAGAAACCGGCCGGGTGGTGCTGGTGGGGGCCGGGATCGACGTGGCAGTGATCCCGCGGCCGGGGGCGGTGCTGGGCCTGGTGGTCGCCGTCGCCTTGGTGGTGGGCGTGGTGGCGGGGGGAGGCACGATCGTGGGCACGGTGATGGTCGTGATGGTGGTCGACGACCCATTCTTGAGGGCCACGACGACGTCGTGTTGGCCGACTACGGGAGCCGGGCGGTCGGTCACGTCGGCCGCCACGAACGACACCGCCTCCCACACGATGAGCGTGGCAGCGATCGTCATGGCCAGCCAGATTCCCGCGGCGAGATAACGGCGCACCGATTCCAGGATGCCTCAGCGCACCCCGACCGGGCGCTAAGCGGTGCCTAAATCGCCGCCTTTGCCCCAGGCCCGCTCATGGCCGACTCCAAGTCGATGGCGTACAAGGGAGCGGCCCCCGCGGTGATGGCAGGCACCAGACCAGGTGCCTCGGCCAACAGTTGCTGGCAGTAGAACCGAGCCGTCGCCACCTTGTCCGCCAACGCTGAGTCGACCGCACCCCCAGCAATCAACCGCTGGGCCGCCAGGGCAGAGCGGGCCAGGAGCCAGCCCCCGGCGACCAGGCCGAACAGAGCGAGATAGGGCGTTGCCCCGGCCAGGGCGTCGTTGGGTGCGGTCGCCACCCGGCCCAGCAGCCAGTCGCTGGCCTGGCGCAGGGCGTCGACACCGTTGGCCAGCCCGACCCGGACAGGGGCCAGCCCCTCGCCGAACGAAGCCAGATCCACGTCGAGCGCGTCCATGGCACCGAGGAGGTCCTTTACCACCCCACCTCCCCGCATGGGCAGCTTGCGCATGACCAGGTCGATGGCCTGGATACCGTTGGTGCCTTCGTATATGGGGGCGATGCGGCTGTCCCGGAAGTACTGGGCCACGCCCGTTTCCTCGATGTAGCCCATTCCCCCATGCACCTGGACGGCCAGCGAGGCCACCGACACCCCCAGGTCGGTGCACCAGCCCTTGCACACCGGGGTGAGCAGGTCGACCATTTCCTGGGCCGCCTGGCGCTGATCGCCGTCGGCGCCGTGGCGGGCCCGGTCCATGGATGCGGCGTTGGTGTACAGCAGGCAACGCATGGCCTCGACCTGGGATTTCATGGTCAGCAACATGCGCCGGACGTCGGGGTGGGCCACGATGAGCGAGCGCTCGGTGGCCGGCGCACCGATCGCCCGGCCCTGGCGGCGCTGCTGGGAGTAGTGCAGGGCGGCCTGATAGGCCCGCTCGGCGATGGCCAGGCCCTCCAGGCCGACCGACAGCCGGGCCACGTTCATCATGTGGAACATGTAGATCATGCCCTGGTTGACCTCGCCCACCAGGTACGCCACCGCGCCGTCGTTGTCGCCATAGGACATCACGCAGGTCGGGCTGGCGTGGATCCCCATCTTGTGCTCGATCGAGACCGGGCGCAGGTCGTTGCGGGGGCCCAGCGAGCCGTCGGCGTTGACCAGGAACTTCGGCACGATGAACGTCGAAATACCCTTGGTCCCGGGCGGGGCACCCGCCACGCGGGCCAGCACCAGGTGGATGATGTTCTCGCACAGGTCGTGGTCGCCGTAGGTGATGAAGATCTTCTGGCCGGTCAGCCGCCACGTCCCGTCCTCGGCGGGAACGGCCCGGGTGCGCAATGCCCCCACGTCCGAGCCCGCCTCCGGCTCGGTCAGGTTCATGGTGCCGGTCCAGGTACCGGCGATCATCTTCTCCAGGTAGGTGGCCTGTTGCTCGGGCGTGCCGTAACGGGTCAGCATGTCGATGGCGCCCTGGTTGAGCAGCGGGCACAGGGAGAACGCCATGTTGGCCGTGGTCAGGATCTCCTGGATGACCAGCGCCACCACCCACGGGAAGCCGCCGCCCCCGTGGTCGGGGCTGAACGGGACAGCGCCCCAGCCGGCATCGACGTACGCCTGGTAGGCCTCCTGAAAGCCAGGCGGGGTCACGACCTGGCCGTCGGTGAGCACGCTGCCCACCCGGTCGCCCACCGCGTTGAGCGGCCCGAACACCTGGGCCAGGAACTTGCCCGCCTCCTCGATGATGCCGTAACAGGTGGCGGGATCTGCGTGTTCGAAGCCGTCCAGGGTGGCGATCTCGGGCAGGTCCACAACCTGCTCCAGGACGAAACGGATGTCATGAAAGGGCGGGGCGTAATCAGGCACGGCACAAGGCTAGGACGGGGAAAAGGCGACCGCTTCTCCCGTACGGGAAGATGTGCCCAGTCGAGCGCGTTGACCTAGGCATGGCAGAGACTCTGACTGAAGCTGTAACCGATACCGTCGACTTCTGGTTCGATCCGTTGTGCCCGTGGGCCTGGATCTCCTCTCGCTGGCTGCTCGAGGTCCAGCAGGAGCGGCCCATCAACCCCCAGTGGCACGTGATGAGCCTGGCCTACCTGAACGCCGACAAGGACATTCCCGACGAGTACCGCAAGATGCTGGCCACGGCGTGGGGACCGGTCCGGGTGTGCATCGCGGCGGCTCAGAAATACGGCGACGAGGTGCTGGGGCCGCTGTACACGGCGCTCGGGACCAAGTTCCACATTGAGGGCAAGCCCCGCGAGCGGGCCACCATCGAGGAGGCGCTGGCCGAGGCCGGGCTTCCCGTCGAGTTGGCCGACGCCATGGACGACACGGGCTACGACGAGGCGCTGAAGCGCTCGCACCATGAGGGCATGGACCAGGTGGGCTTTGAGGTGGGGACACCGGTCATCGCGGTCAACGGGGTGGCGTTCTTCGGACCCGTGGTCACGCCCATCCCCCGCGGCGTCGCAGCAGCCAAGCTGTGGGACGGCGTGCTGTTGGTGGCGGGCACCGACGGGTTCTTCGAGCTCAAGCGCACCCGGGATCGTCCACCGATCTTTGACTAATCGGACTAGCCGGGGGGGGTATCTACCCCCCCTCGTTTAGAAGGCGCCGACCCCGTTCGGGGTGCCCAGTCCGGTTGGGCCGTCGTAGCCGACCTCGCCCGTGCAAAGGTAGGCCGGGGTGCAACCGCTCGACGAGTTGGTGCCGCTGGTGACGTCGTTCAGGTTGGCGGTGTGCTGGTAGGCGAATGACGCACCCTGGCTGGCCGTGTTGCCCGACAGGGCGTACACCGAGGCGATGATGGGCGAGGCGACCGACGTTCCGCCGAACACCAACCAGCCGCTGCTGCCCTGATAGGCGAAGCTGTCGTACACCGCCACCCCGGTGTTGGGATTGGCATCGGCCGACACGTCGGCCACGATGCGCTTGGTGCAACCGGATAGGCCGAGGGCCGTCTGCCAAGTGGGCTGGGCCTCATCCTTGGAGCAACCGCTCCCCGTGCCCTCGCCCCCCGAGGGACCCCACACCGTCTCAGTCCAGCCACGGGTGGTGCCGCTGGCCTTGCTCAGGCTCGTGCCGCCCACCGCCGTCACGTAGGGCGACGCCGCGGGGTACTCGACCCCGTAGTCGCTGTCTCCGGCGCTGGCCGTCACGGCGATGCCCGGATGGTCGTAGTCGGCATCGTACGAGGTCTCGGTGGACGACTCGCTCCCGCCGTAGCTGTTGGAAATGGCGTTGGCCCCCAGCTTGGCCGCTTCGTTGACCGCGGTCGCCAGGTCGGAGTTGCCGGCGGAAGTGGCCTCCACCAACAGGATGTGGCAGTTGGGGCAGATGGCCGAGACCATGTCGAGGTCGAGGGAGATCTCCTGCGACCAACTGCCATTGTTGGACGGCAGGGACGAGGTGCCCGTCTCGCTGACCTGGCGGAAACAACCACTGGCGGTGGTGCAGGCAGGTAGCCCGAACTCACTGCGGTACGTGGCGAGATCGGCCGCCGCGTCAGGATCGTTGTACGCGTCGACGATGGCAACGGTGGCGGTCGAGGAAGCGCTGGACGCCGTGAACAGGTTGTAGGCGCTCTGAAGGTCACACGGGCCGTAGCCGCTGGGGGGACTTGTGGGGACCGAGAAAGCACACGCTGGTCCCGCGACGGTCGTCGTGGTGGGCGCCACCGTCGTAGTTGTCGTAGTCGGCGCAACCGTCGTGGTCGTTGTGGTGGGCGCCACCGTCGTGGTGGTCGTCGTTGGGGCAACCGTCGTGGTGGTCGTCGTTGGGGCGACCGTCGTGGTCGTTGTGGTAGGCGCCACCGTCGTGGTCGTTGTGGTGGGCGCCACCGTCGTGGTGGTCGTCGTGGGCGCCACCGTGGTCGTGGTCGTGGTCGTGGGCGCCACCGTTGTCGTGGTCGTCGTCGGCCGAGTCGTCGTGGTGGTGGTGGGGCAGAAGAAGAAGAAGAAACAATGGGCCTGTGTGGCCTGCGGGGTGGTGGCGGCAGCGCTGGGGACGAGCCGGATAGCGTCGCAACTGGCGGTACCGGCCGCAGCCGCCGCACACACCGGCTGAGGCGTCCACTTCACGTTGGCCGGCGAGTGGTCAGGAACGACCGGGGCGGGCGCCGATGCCGCGCTCGGGGCGGCCGCGGGGGTGGCACTAGCGGTGGCTGGTGACGCGCTGGCAGCCAACGACGTCACCTGGGGGCTGGACGACGCCTCGAGCGCCCCAACCAGTGCGATAACCGAGACTGTGGCCAGGCAGGAGAGGATCAAACCTCTCACTGCGGCTCGACGGGATGAAGGAAATCTGCCCACGGACGTCAGTGTGGCTCATCGATGGGCGCTACGCCAGTGGCAGCCTTCACGACGCGTAGTAAGAAGGACGGCGGTGACGCGAACGGGAAATCCAGACGACCGCCGGCACCCGGGTTGTGTTGCCATCTCGTCGTCGGTGGCGGTTGCGGGCTCGGTGGCGACGGTGCTCAGCACCGCAGTGGCGGGCAGTGTCGCCACTGCTGCCAGCACCGCGGTGGCGGGCAGTGTGGGCACGGTGGGCAGCGCGGCGGTGGCGGGCAGTGTGGCGACGGTGGGCAGTGTCGCCATCGCGGGAAGCGCGTTCACGGCGGTGGGCGTGGCACTGCGAGGCTGCGCCGCCTCAGTGGCCTGCGTGTGGTGCCGCCGCTGCGTCGCCTGCGTGGGGTGCGTCGATTGCACCGATTGCATCGCCTGCGTGGGGTGCGTGGGCCTTCGCGGCGCGGTGGGCCAGGTCGGAGTCCGCTCTTCCCGCTAGCCGCCATGGTGTCCCCTCGCTGGGCGACGAGACAGCCTCTCTCAGGTTCATAGTCTTAGTCGGCTGGGGGCAGCGCCTCGTCCAGGGCGACGGTGAGATCGTCCATCGACTGGTAGCCCACCCGGCGCATTTTTTCCACCCCATTGACAAACAGCAGGAAGGTCGGGACCGCCGCCACGGCGTACGCCTCGGCGTCGGCCGGCGAGCTTTCGACGTCGGCTTGCAGCACCGTCAGCCGGTCGGCGTAGCGGCGCAACACCTGCGACAGGATCGGCTCTTCCAGCCGGCAGGCGGGCGCGTCGGCGGCCGCGAACTCGACCAGCACCGCGGGGTGCGCCGCCACCTGCTGGCCCAGCCGGCCGGGCTCGGCTTCAGTCGCCTTGTGGACGAAGTGGAAACCCACCTACCAGGCGTACTCGGTGTGGCCCGACGTGCTGCTGAAGCCAGACCCGGGGTCCTCCATGCGCTCATAGGACGACTGGATGGCCACCCGCCCCGGGCCCCACAGGCGCAGCCACAGGTAGCGGTTGCCCCACGAGCGCCAGAAGGTGGCGGCGCCCGCCCGGGGATACTCGACGTGGAGCTGCATGCCCACCGACGGGTCCTTGTACAGCAGTGACGGGGGCTTGATGAGGATGGTCTCGCCCTGGGCCAGGTGGCGGACAAATGAGTTGCCGCGGGCGTGGAGGAACAGCAGGCCCGGGGTCGACTGGGCGTAGAAGCGGTCGATGTACTGGCCCACCGGGTAGTGCCATTCGGTGTCGTCGCCGTTGCGGGTGGTGAACCACACCCCGCTCTGGGCCCAGTCGTAGGTCACGGCCTGAGTGGCGACCAGGAAGTGGTTCTCCCGGACCTCGAGGGCGGTGCCCGGGTGCAGGGGAACGGCCACGACCTCACCTGGGTCGTCGTGCGAGAAGGCGATGTGCCCGGGACCGGTCGCCTCCATCATGACCAGCGGGAGCCCGGCCATCATCCGGCTCCAGCCGCCCTTCAATGGCTGCGTCCCGAGCTGCGTTTGCGCGTCCTGCCACAGCAGGACGTGGTGGCTGAAGTACACGCTGTCGCCCGGGGCCAAATTCATATCGACCGTCGGCACCCAGGTGCCCGCCACCTGGGCCGAGGACTGGCCAAACTGAATGCGGGCCATATCGCGAATGGCGGGCAACTCCACCCAGCCCGAGTCGGAGACCCGGGCCCGGATGTCGACCGGGGCGCCGCAACCGGGGCAGCTGGTGGTTGCTCCCGCGCTGGTGATGTTGCACCAGCGACAGGTGTAGGTAGTGCCGGCAGAGGTCACGGGGGGGCTATTCGGACCCGTGGTGGACGTACATGGACTGGATTCCGACCCGTCCGGGCCCGGTCATACGGGCCAGGTACAAATTGGTGTGCCCGATCATCCCGGTCTTGAGCTTCATCTGCTCCACGTCCATGGTGACCGAGGAGTCCTTGTACAAGAAGGCGCCCGGTTCCAGCAGGATGCTCTCCCCTGCGCCCAACGTGCGCTCGAACACATTCCCGTAACCGTGCAGCACGAGGAGACCCTGGACCTGGTTGGTCACGAAGCGGTCCATGTACATCCCCTCGCCACCGTGCAGGATGTTGCGCAGGCCCTGGATGCGAATGAACGAGTAGCTGATGGTGTGCGACGCCAGGAGAAAGGCGTGCTCGCGCACGTCCAGCTCCATCGACGGGTGCAAGGGCAGCACGACCAGCTCGCCGCTGGCGTCGCGGGAGAAGGCGACGCGGCCTGGGCCGTTGGCCACGCTGACCACGAACGGCATGCCGGCGAACGCCCGCTTGGCCCCGCCCGGGGTCTGCATGACCGACATGGCGACGCTCTCTTCCTTCCACAGCAGCACGTGATGCTCGAAGAAGATGGCGTCGCCCTGGCCCAGGTTGATCTCGGCTACGGGGACGACTTCGCCCTCGACCTGGCAGGTGCTCGATCCGAAGTGAATCTCGGTCATATCCCGCAGGCGCGGGGCTTCCTTCCAACCCGAGTCGCTGACCAGGTTCTTTATGTCGAGCGGGGCACCGCAGGTTTCACAGGAGCGAGAACCGACTGCGCTCTGGCTGTGACACCACTGGCACTCAATCCGCTGGGATACGTCAGTCATGGGCCGCCTTTCGTTGGCGCTGGGGTCCGCCGATGTCTGGAACCGTGTATCGCCCTGGGTCAACGATAACCTCGGCTGACGATGTTTGCGTTCGTCTTCCCGGGGCAGGGGGCACAACGGCCCGGTATGGGTAATTTGTGGCAGGACACCGCTTCGTGGCGGGTGGTCGCAACGCTGAGCGAGGCCACGGGACGCGACATCGGGGCGCTCCTGTTGCATGCTGGCGCAGAAGAGCTGAAGGTCACCAGCAACGCCCAGCTGGCCACGTTCACGCTGAGCCTGGTCATCCTGGACGCGGCTGCGGCAGCCTTGTCGGCTCCGGGTTTGGCCGCTGGGGGTTTGGTGGTCG